>ERZ773213.1775-NODE-1775-length-10939-cov-12.351709_pt1 | contig 10939 bp, 13 predicted proteins | sample MGYA00580996_ERZ773213 | MGnify/ENA primary metagenome ERZ773213 (study PRJEB29015, sample SAMEA2738152) | human oral metagenome | biome: human oral; feature: human-associated habitat; material: saliva | place: China | collected 2197 ...
GCTCCATGCAATGGCAAGTTCAATCCGTAGGATTGGTATAACTTGCTACACCAGTTTAGATTTCTATCCCAGTTCTACTTTTTTAATCTGTTTTTTGTGGCATACTAAAAGTAATGGATTTACTCTCAAACATGGTTTTCTATATAGTCCATATTTTTGGCAAACATGGACTTCTATATATTCCATTTTTGGGGTAAAAATGGAACTCTATATATATCCAAGAAAAAGGAGAAAATGATGGCACATTTAGAGAAATATTCTCGCTCTCAATTAGGGCATATTTTGAAACACGATTCCAGGGCAAAAGACCAAAATGGCAATTATATAAAATTTGGGAATGAAGAAATTGATACTTCACGAACTCATTTGAATTATAATTTACACGAACGAAAAGATGGACTTTCTGATTATGAATTTGTAAAGAATAGGGCAATGGAATTCCTTGCTAAGAACGTCCGTAACCGTGAAGATATTAACTGGGTAGGTAGTTGGGTTATTACGTTACCAGAGAGCCTACACACGTCCTCAGAGGCTGACAAGCGCAAATTCTTTGAAGTCTGTCATGACTTTCTAGGCAAGCGTTATGGCTTTGATAATATTGTGGGGGCGTACGTCCACATGGACGAAACAACCCCACACATGCATACTAAAATTACTCCAGTTCGTTATGACGAAAAGAAAAACAAGTATCGTCATTCTGCGAAGGACATGTTCAATCGAGCGGATCTAAAATCCTTTCATAAGGATTTATCCGTGAGATTAGAACGTGAGTTCGGTTTTGATGTTGGGGTGTATGAGAATAAGCGAGAAGATGAGCGCTTGCCTAACAAGTCCATTAAAGAGTTAAAGGCTGAGAACAAGAAGCTGGCAGAGTTGAAAAATCGTATGTTTGCTGAAGCTGAAAAACAGAATGATGAAATTAAACGTTTGAAGCGAGAGAACGAGCGAGAACGTGAACGGAATGAATTGCTTAAGCAAGAGATGAACCAAACGGGCTTGCTTGCCAAAGGAAAGGCAAAGCTATTTGAGAAAGAGGTTGATAGGGCTTTAGAGCTTGCTAACACGCTGACAGAGGAACGGACGAGGGAATATAAGGCTAGGACTATTCAAGCTGAATCAGAGGCTGCAGAAGCTAAAATGAAAAGAAAAGAAGCTTTGATTGCTAATAAGAAGTGGTCTACTGAATATGGAAAATTAAAGTCCGAGAATGAGAATTTGCGTTCGGTCAATGACTATTTGAAGAATGAGAATAAACTTTTGCATAGCGTTGTTAAGACAATGCAGAGGGCGTTTGATAAGGTCGAGAAATTCTTGAAAGGTCTTAAGATTTGGGATAGGTTTAAGCGTAGTTATCGTAGTGAAGATTCTAACCAGTATCAAGAGTTTCAATCTATCCGACATGACAACGATTTGCACGCCAATAATAAAAACGTGCGAAATCGTGGGCTTGATGAAGAAATTGATAGTTACTATCGCTAGTGAGCGTTTATGCCGTGAAAGTTTATTGCTAACAAGCTAGGTCAAGTTAGACTTGTTAAGGCGGTTCAGTCAGAACTTTGTTCTGCTGACCGACAAACAAAAGACTAACGACCTAGGTTACTTGTTGGCAATAAAACATGGAATAAATCGAGCGAACGATTTTGAGGCGAAAAAAATGGGGGCGTACTACGACCCCCATTTAAGTGCCGAGTGCCAAATAACCCCAAAAAGTGGCTTCAAGCCACTAATACCAAGCGTTTTGGCATTTTTTTCTAGAGTCGATTAGTCGACTCATTTTCTAGGTTCGTCGACTCTAGGAAAATATCGGTTATGCGATATTTTGCATTATTTTAACATAAATACTTTACAAAAGTGTGCATAGGTGGTATAATAGTCTTGTAATAAAAAAGGAGGGTCAAATGTAAAGATGACTAATAAAAAGAGATTAACCATTTCGCTTTCTGACGAAGTGTTCAACAAGTTAGAAAGCGATGCAAAAAAAGCTGGACTTAATAAGTCAGCTTATATCACTATCTTAATCAAAAATTTAAAAGAGGGGGAATAAAAAAGACCAGCTGGGCAAAGCTGGAACTGATTTTATTTCTAAGGTAATTATAACACATGGCTAAAGAAAAATCTAGATTTTTCACGTTTTTAATGTATCCAGACGCCGACGGCTTTCCAGAAGATTGGGAAGAGAGACTAGAGCGAATCGGAGTTCCGATTGCGATTTCTCCTCTTCACAACATGGACAAAGCCAAAGGCGGTGGCTTCAAGAAAGCCCATTATCACGGTATCTACGTAGCTAAGAATCCAGTCACAAGCGAATCAGTGCGTAACAAATTAAAGGCTGTACTTAGTTCAAAAGAGTTCGAATGTAAAGCTATTGCAATGGTTCAAGTCATCCACGAGAGTGTAGAGTCAGTTTATTTATATCTAACTCACGAATCTAAAGATGCGATTAAGAAAGGTAAATATCGTTATAACAAGGCTGATATTAAACACATCAATAATTTTGATATTGACCGATACAACACGTTAGACGTTGAACAAAAGGATGATATTTTAGATACTATCTGCGATTTAATCGATAAATTTGATATTGCAAATATCAAGGAATTAAGACGATTTATTAATGCTCAAGGCTCAGCTTACGGAGTGCCTAATATGAAAATTGTAAACCACATTATCAGGTCACACACTGGGCTTATCCGTCTTTATTTCGACGGTAGTTTCCAAGAAAGGTTAAAAGACAGAGATATTGAACCGATGGTAGATTTTGAAACTGGAGAGATTTTAGAGGAGAAATAAAGCATGGCAAGGATTCATAATTTAAGAGATACTGAAGACAAGGAATTACGTAACGAGTATTTACTTGCGAACGCAAAAGTAAAAGATTGGTTTGGCTTCTCGACAGGTTGTTCAAAACAGTATTCTTTGCAACAAGCGACATTTGTTTTAGTTGATAAATTGAGAAATTCAATTGGAAAATTTTACAGGGTCACAAATGTCTTTGATGAGATTTTTTACGAGGGAAATGATTGCTATGGTTGGGCGTTGGAGCAACCAGCTACATTTTTAACTGACTTGCTACTAGATTATCCAGTTGTAGCTTTCGACTGCGAAGATGATGATGGTACTATCATCATCGAAAGATACAGATTAGAAAGCCGTGGCGAGTTTTATGAAGTTAGAGATTAGATAAGAGAGCAAATTGCTCTCTTTTTTTGTCTGCAATGCGAAGCGCAGACAATCGGACGCATTCGTCCGACAGGTCGAAAAAAGAAAGTCGCCCAAAGACTTTTTTTTGAGACAGTCGCTCCGATTTTAGGAGCGAGCCAGTGAATTTTTGCGTGAGCAAAAAGAGGGGTGCAACCCCTTCGGCTCCATGCAATGGCAAGTTCAATCCGTAGGATTGGTATAACTTGCTACACCAGTCCAGCGAATGCTCCGAAATTTACTTTTTTGATTAACGTTTTATGGCATACTAAAAGTAGCGGAAATTATCTTGGACATGGTCTTCTATGTAGACCATCTTTTATATAAAACATGGTCTTCTATATGTTCCATTTTTGGGGTTAAAAATGGACCTCTATACTTAGCCACACAAAAGGAGAAAATATGGCTCACTTAGAAAAATACTCACGTGCCCAACTAGGGCATATTTTAAAACATGATTCCAGGGCAAAAGATGTGAATGGAAATTATATCAAATTTGGGAATGAAGAAATTGATACTTCTCGAACTCATTTGAATTATAATCTGCATGAACGAAAAGACGGAATTTCTGATTATGACTTCGTAAAGAATAGGGCAATGGAATTCCTCGCTAAAAACGTCCGTAAGCGCGAAGACGTGAATTGGGTAGGCAGTTGGGTTATTACCCTCCCAGAGAGCCTACAAGGGGCCTCAGAGGCCCAGAAACGCAAATTCTTCGAAGTCTGCCATGACTTTCTAGGCAAGCGCTATGGCTTCGACAATATTGTTGGGGCATACGTCCATTTAGACGAAACAACTCCACATATGCATACCAAAATTACTCCAGTTTTCTATGACGAGAAGAAAAACAAATTCCGTCATTCTGCGAAAGATATGTTCAATCGTGCGGATCTAAAATCGTTTCACTTGGATTTATCCGAACGAATGGAAAAGGAATTTGGCTTTGATGTTGGAATCTATGAAAACAAACGGGAAGATGAACGTTTGCCTAACAAGTCGATTAAAGAGCTAAAGGCTGAGAATAAAGAATTGGCTGACTTGAAAAAGAGAATGCTTGCTGAAGCGAAAGAGCAGAATGAAGAGATTAAACGTTTGAAACGTGAAGCAGAAAGAGAACGTGAACGAAACGAATTGCTGAAGCAAGAGATGGCTCAAACCAGCTTGTTGGAAAAGGGAAAGGCGAAGCTCTTTGAAAAAGACGTAGACAGGGCTTTAGAGCTTGCTGACAACCTCACGGAGAAACGGACTGCAGAACTGAACAAACGAACCGCCAAGGCTGAATTAGAAGCGTTTGAAGCCAAGCAGAAAGAACGTGAAGTCATTGAGATGAATCAGGGCTGGGCTAAAGGGTATAGACAGTTAGAGCGTACAAACGAAGCCTTGAAAGTGAGGAACGAAAGTCTAGAGAATGAAAACAGGTTCTTGCATAACGTTATTAAAACAATGCAGCGGGCCTTTGACGTGGCTGAGAGATTCCTTAAAGGCTTGAACATCTGGGAACGATTCAAACAGAAGTATCGTAATAAAGATTTTGAGCAGTATAAAGAGTTTCAATCTTTCAGACATGACGAAAGCCTACACGCTGACAATCGTCAGAATCGTTCCCGTGATTATGAACGTACAGAAATCTAATGTTAATTTAGAGGTCTGTAAGTGAGCGTTTATGCCGTGAAAGTTTATTGCTAACAAGCTAGGTCAAGTTAGACTGGTTAAGGCGGTTCGGTCAGAACTTTGTTCGACCGACCGACAAACCAAAGACTAACGACCTAGGTTTCTTGTTGGCAATAAAACCATGGAATAAATCGAGCGAACGAATTTGAGACGAGAAATGGGGGGTCCTACTACGACCCCCCATTAGGTGCCGAGTGCCAAATGACCCAAAAAAGTGGCTTTAGCCCAGTATTATCAAGCGGTTTGGCGTTTTTTTCTTGAGTCGACAAATCGACTCTGGGGCATTATAATTCGACTCGAAAAATATCGGTTATGCGCTATTTTGCATTTTTTTAGCACAAACACTTTACAAAAGTGTGCATAAGTGATATAATGAAGATGTCAAAAATAAGGAGGTCAGAATGTAGATGACAGAAAAAAAGAGATTAACGATTTCACTTGCTGATGATGTTTATCAAAAGTTAGTTGAAGACGCAAAAAAAGCAGGTTTAAATAAATCTGCTTACATCACGATTCTAGTTCAAAATTTTAAAGAAAGAGGATAAAAAAAGCCAGCTGGGCGAAGCTGGTTCTGGTTTTATATCTAAGGTAAGTATAACACATGGCAAAGGAAAAATCTAGATTTTTCACGTTTTTGTTATACCCGGACGGGGAAGGATTTCCCACGGACTGGGAAGACAGGCTGGAGAGAATCGGAGTGCCGATTGCGATTTCACCGCTTCATGACAAAGATAAGGCAAAAGGCGGTGGATATAAAAAAAGTCATTATCACGGAATTTATATTGCGAAGAATCCAGTAACGAGTGAATCCGTTAGAAATAAACTGAGAGCGGTCTTAAGTAGTGAACAAGAAGAATGTAAGGCTGTGGCTTTGGTTCAGATTATTCACGAGAATGTTGAATCAGTTTATTTGTATTTGACCCACGATAGCAAAGACGCTATCAAGAAAGGTAAGTATCGTTACGATAAAAAGGATATCAAGCATATCAATAATTTTGATATCGAACGTTATATAACTGTTGACGTTGAAACAAAGAATATGACGTTAAGAATTCTAATCAATTTGATTCGACGTCATGGGATTCCAAACGTTATTGATTTGCAAGACTTTATCGAAGCAAACGGCATGGACTACGGCATAGATGAAAATCTATTCTTTGCAGCAATTGAAAACAAGACTAGTATTTTAAAATTGTATTTTGATGCTGCATACCAAAAGTATGTACGTCCATTAGAAAAGAATTTAAACAAAGAAGAGGATTAAAAAATGGAAATTGATTACAACTTTATTAAAAGCGAAGAAGCTAAACAAATTTATATTGCAATTATCGTTCGTAAATTTTTAAAAGAATTTTATGATTACTCAGAAAAAGAAATGAACAAAGTTATTAAGTTCAAAGACCTTGATAAAAAATTGATGGTTGAAGTCTTTATGGACGAATGTCAAAAACTTCGCACTGATTTTGACTATGCGTCTATGAAATTCCAAGAGAATCAAGCACAATGTTTCTTAGACAGAGATTATTTTTTAAATTTGAAAAAGCTGTTAGATGAACTTTATGCATTGAAAACTTCGAAGGATCCAGAATATATGTACGAAAAGTTGTTTGCAGAACAAACACGTCAATTTGATTTCTTTACTAAAAATTGTTTATACGATGGTGATGAAGATCCAGCAGAACTTTTCATCAAAGAGTTTGTGACAGAAAGAGAAGTTTAGAATGAAACACATTGCAGAAGAAATCCATTTTGATTTAAAAGAGTTGTTTGAAATCTGTCAAGATGTCATCTGCAAAGAGAGCGGATTCAGAGAGGATGAATCGAGTAGAGGAGTGCTGAGATTAGCAAAGGCTTTGATTCGGCATACCTCTTACTCGGACGGAAATCATTTTGACGAAGAAGAACAATTGTATGAATTGGCAGATGAATATTTGAGTGATTTTTACGATAGAAACGGCATTGAAGAATTATACGAAATTGATGATGCTGAGTATTAGGGGAGAGCGTAAGCTCTCTTTTTTTGTCTGCAATGCGATAGCGCAGACAATCGGACGTGATTCGTCCGACAGAAGCGAAAGAGGAAACGTGGCCAGAACGTTTTCGATGAGCGGATAAATGTTTATACGTGAGATTTTTTTGAGCGAAAAGCGAGAAAAATCAACGTATAAACATTTATCTATCACAAAAGTGAATTATCTTTTTTTTATTTTCATCAAAAAATGGCATAATAAGAGTATAGAATAAATTGAGTGGATAGAGATAGAGAAAAGAAGCGATATGTTTTTCATGTCGTTTTTTTTGAGGAGGAAAAATTTTGATTGTGAAAACTGATAGAGAAAAAAGAAAGAGGAAATACATTTTTGATTTTAAATTTAGGAGGAAAAAAGGAGTAGAAGAAAATAGTGTTTTAGAAAAGGAGAAAAGAAGAAAGGTAAATTTATTGGTTAGAATACCGATTTGTACAAGTAGAATTAGGCCAGCACAAATGCTTAAATTTGGGGTCATTGCATAGACCAGAAAAAAGTTGCTACTACACAAATCGCAAAGATTATCTTTGCGCAAGTCCGACATCTGGGGCGGACGGCTTTTTGTTTGAACAGCCTTTTTTGAGGGGTACAATATCCTACAAATAGAATTTTGAAAGGGGTCAATATGACTAGTAATGAAATCAAGAAAAAAGAGGGTCGCTGGGCTCGTAAACGTCGTTTAAGACGTGAGCGAGAGCAAGCTGGCCCGAAAGTGGATAGCTATCGTAAGACTGCACGTCTTCGCTTACAAGAGATGTTTAAAGCTGGGTTTGGAAATAAACGCTCAAGTGATAAAACGAACGCTGACACACGAAACAAGATCTATTCTAAGAATACTTTTGAAACGTACAAACGCCAATTCAGATACTTTGCTGATTGGCTCTCAGAAGCCCATAAAGAGGCCTATACGATCGCTGACGCTCGTCAGTATGTAGATGAGTATCTTCTTCATCTGGTCGAATTAGAACGTTCTGCGTACAGTATAACGACTGCAAAAGCTGCGCTTGCGAAAGTCTTTCAGACAGAAGCAACACAATTTATTGATACACCCGCAAGAGAGCGTGCCAACATTAAACGCTCCAGGGGCGTTGCAGTTCGTGACAGTAACATATCAAACAAGACAGAAACAAAATTAGCTCTATTTTCATCTGCAGTTGGATTGAGAAGAAAAGAAATGATGAGCATTGAGAGCAAAGACTTGTTTTTCAAAAATGGCAAGGCTTATCTCAATGTCACAAAGGGAACAAAAGGAGGAAAACCTCGAATAGTTGAGATTTGCGGTATTTCCGAGGGTGAAACAAAAATGATAGTCGAATGGATTCAATCAAGAGAGGGAAAGCTATTTCCCAAACTGAATACAAATTACGACAATCACTATTACAGGGCTGTGTATGCTCAAAGAATCTACGACAGGTACAAACGTAAAGAAAAAGATATACCTCCAAGAGAGAGATATATCATGCGGAAAGAAAGGGCTGGCGAGGTCTATGACAAGCTGGCAATGGAAATTGTGTCTAAGAATCTGGGACACAATCGTATTTCAGTTATTGCACAATCGTATTTATACAACTAGAACAAAATGAAAAAGGTCTGCTAAACGCAGGCCTTTTTTGTTGCCTATAGGAGTGTACAGAAATCTAGTGTTAAGATAGGTCTGCAAGTGAGCTTTATGCCGTGAAAGCTATTTGACAATAAGCAATGACAAAGTACGCTAGGACGGGCCAGCCGAAAGGCTTTAGCGTTTCGGAGGGACACGGACAAAGTACGTCAGTCATTGGTTACTTGTTGTCAAATAGACCATGGAATAAATTGAGCGAACGAGATTTGTTTATTAAACAAATAATTGCAAAACTTTTTTATTTGGAGTATAATGTATTAAAAATAACTACAAGGAGAATTACTTTATGAATAACATTGTTACTACACCAGTTTCTGTGCGATTTAGTCAAGAACTTAACTCTATGTTGAGTACTGTTGTTGAAGAAAATAATACCACTAAAACTGACTTTATCAGACAAGCCGTGGTTGAAAAAATTGAGGATATGTATGATATAAGAATGGCAGATCAAGCTCATAAAGAATGGGTTGATGGAGGGAGAAAAACCATTTCTCATGAAGAAATGATGAAACGTTATGGCTAAATATAAAGTTGAATATGCGGATACTTTTGATAAGGCAATGAAAAAGTTGGATCGTAGAGATCAACGTTTTATCATTCATTGGATTGATCAGCATTTAAATAACGTTGATTTTCCTACCTCTCCAGGGAAGAGTTTGAAGGGAAAATTTTCAGGATATGTTCGATTTCGAGTCGGAAATTATAGAATCATTGCTGAAGTCAATAACGATAAGTTTGTGATTACGAATATGACAGTAGGTCACAGATCAGAAGTTTATAAGATAAGAAAATTTTAAATAGAAAGGTCAACAAAAAAGAAAAGACCAGTCGGCAAACTGATCTTTTCGTAACGTTTTTTATCTCAATTGTTGAATGTATTATAGCATGAATGAGTTAATAAGTCAAGATTCCCTAACCTCAAAACGAGATTTTAAGGTGGGGAAAGATGTCTTGAATTTGCACGAAAAATTAACCGCCTCTTCTAACAGGCGGTTAACCACCCAAAATTTCGCCCTACCTTTTAAATTAGACTGGTCAATCGACAGAATCACAATCGTAGGATTTTTAAAGAAATTTGATTTTGACCATACTATTATTACCGAAGATGGGGAAATAGTATATACGGCTGGTGAAGATTTTACACTAGCCCAGGCAATGCCTATTTTAGCTAGAGAAGAGGGCGCTCAAAAAGCTGGAGCTGGTTGGGTGCTTTTGGACAAGTACGGTGAAAATATCGCTTACGTAGAAGTCTTGCCATTCTTAGATAAAGCGACAGGACGGGAAAAGGGGCGGATAGATTTCAACCCTAATAAAATTCAACATTTCTTGAAGATTAATCTAAAAGATTTTATTAAGCTGATGTTTGAAGATCCGCACTTTTCACGGGCTGACGTGGCTTGCGATATTATTGATTTAGATGATGAGTATGTAAATCAGTATAGACTAGTTGATGCCGTTTCATTTCGTCCATATTATGGACAAAGTGGAGCGCTTGAAACAGCGTATTGGGGCGCAAGATCATCAGAAAGGCAAGTCCGTTTATATAATAAAAAAGTTGAGCGATTGAAGAAAAAAGAAGTTTTACCAGAAAATGTAAAATTTTGGTGGCGACTTGAAATGCAGCTTAGACGAAGTAGGGCAGACGAGTGGGTCAAAGTGGTTCATGAAACATTAGATTCATTCTATTCGCCTCAAACTTTACCCATGAATTTATCTGCTACTGAAAAGATAATGTTGACAGGTTTGCACGCAAATCATGGATTATGGAATGAATTGAACAAGGATACAAAGAGAAAGTATCGCAAGTTAGCAAAGGAAGTTGCTAAAGAAGATGAACTGACGCAACACTTAAAAGCTAGCTTTTCGGAAAGTGTAGAGCAGTTAGACAAAGAATTAAACAACTGGCTCTATGGCATGACAGTAAATAGAAATGAGGATTAAAAATGGCAATGGGATTTGATATTGATGAAGAGGACTACAACTGGTGGGTAGATATTTGCGAAGACGTAGATCTAGATCCTACGCAAAGATTTATCAAACGTGTGAGGGAACTTGGTAATGTAGAGGACTACGACGATCCGAATGACTACTACGAATGGATAGATCTTATATCCTTTAGAGAGTTTGGGGATTAAGAGAAAGGATTAAAAATGGACGATTTTACAAAGGAACAAATGTTCGAATCAGGCTATAAAAATGCAATGTTGTCGGCTAATATTATCTTGGGTAAAGTGTTAGATGAAATTGAAGAGGAAGAAAGGAATGAATCTTGTTCAAAGACACTTGAATTTGCTAAAGAAAGAATTAAATTAGCTAAAGAGGTCTGTTTGGAAGAATTTTTGGGAGAAGAGGAGGATTAAGAGAGTTTCGGCTCTCTTTTTTTGTCTGCAATGCGATAGCGCAGACAATCGGACGTGATTCGTCC
>ERZ773213.1777-NODE-1777-length-10928-cov-36.741102_pt1 | contig 10928 bp, 25 predicted proteins | sample MGYA00580996_ERZ773213 | MGnify/ENA primary metagenome ERZ773213 (study PRJEB29015, sample SAMEA2738152) | human oral metagenome | biome: human oral; feature: human-associated habitat; material: saliva | place: China | collected 2197 ...
GCCTAGTGGGAGGGGGATACCCCCCTATCCTCAGCTAGGACTTCCTCATACTATTCTATTTTTCTTGAAATCTGATAATACGGTAATTCATATTTTTATTAAAAATAATTTAATTATATTTTTTATTTTAAGATCTATATTTTGTCCAATCTCTCGATTGTGGCAAGTTCCTGTTACCAACAACAGTACTACTTGCTGATTTATCATCAGCATATAACTTGTCAGACTTCTGTCTATTACATTGCCAGTGTGCCAACTGCAGGTTCTGAATATCTGATGGATGACCATTTCTATTGATTGGAATGATGTGGTCAATTACAGGCGATAGAGGGTGTGGGTACTTCAGGGACTTATCGACAGGTAGGCCACAAATGCCACAAGTGTTGCTTGTTTTTAAAATTATTTTTTTGTTCTTCTCAAATGCAACTCGATGCGGACCAATACGGTCTGCTCGTTCTTGGGGGGGATTCATATTGTGGGGGCCTTTCTTTTTAGATAAAAGGTGGGTATTTTAGTACCCTGGGTATATTTTTATTAGGGGGGTGTTTTCACCTCTTCAACACCCTCGTATATTTAACATATCTTATATTTTGTGACTTTCGACAGAGTATTGTTCAACCCAGTTATTACAATGGTTTGTAAGCATTTCTGAATTATCCAATTTACTTTTTCTCAATATGTTAAATAAGTATACTTTTAATACGTAAAAGTAAGCATACTTTCATCGATTTCATCTTGATTATATCCGATGTAATCTAAGGTAATATCTGGTGCAGAGTGATTAAGTATTTGCATTAGAATAGCTATATTCCCATTTTGTTTGTAATGATGATAACCAAATGTTTTTCTCATCGAATGGGTACCAATGTTTTTTAATCCTGAATGTTTAGCTGCATCATTTAAAAATTGATACACAGCTACTCTACCAATGTGTTTAATACTTACTCCGTCACCTCTAACTTTCTTTCTACTAGGAAAAAGATAGTCATAACTCTCAAGATGATTTTCTTTTATGTAACGATCCAAAGCTTTACGTAGTTCAGGATTAACTGCAAATTTTCTTATTTTGCCAGTCTTCTTCTCTTTGACCTCAATTCTATCTTGATTGACATGCTTTACTTGAAGAGGGACAATATCGCTTACTCGTAGCCCTGAATAAATTCCGACCAAAAAAAGAATGTAGTTTCGCTCACTCTTTGATTTCAAATAATTCTTCATTCTATCAATGTCATCTGGTTCACGAATGGGTTCTACTTTCTTCATGGTATCACCTCCAAACTACAAGAAAAGGCAGGTTGTGCCTGCCTTTATAATTATTTCATAATATAATTTTAGCACATTAAATCGTATATTTACTCCGAACTTACTCCAAATTTACTCCAAAAAAACTCCAAAAAAACTCCATTTTTTTACTCTAATATTTCAATTTGTTCTCCATTTCGATAAAGCTCAGCAAATGCCATTAGAGCCTTATCTAGGATATCGTAGTAAGAACTTTCTGAGATAGCCAAATCCATAGAGATTGTTTCGTCTTTCTTACAGTCCCACTGCAGATATTTCTCATAAAGGATTCTACGATATAATGGATCATGTAATCCACTTACTGCTTGTTCAATTGCGTCAAGTTCAAGTTCAGCATCAACTTTTCGAATTGCTAATTTTTCAACCTGGCTATTTCTGCCAAATGATTGAGAACGTGGCATAAATGAGTATGTGGTCGTTACTCTTTGACCTTCCTTATCATTTGCAACCCTTCTCCATCTCAGATACCCTTTTAAAATCTTCTTAGCATTCTCTTTTGTCTTTGATTCATTAACGTCAGGAAAAAAAGGCATCGTTCACCTCCAATCTTACTCAGTTCCGCTTTGTTTACTTAGAAGAGATTCTAGTTCTTTTTTCATTCTCTTCAAGTTCTTCTTCAAGTATTCTCTATGAGCAGTTCGAGATTGAGCAAGTGATCTATCGGATGGTTGAGAATATTCTTCAATTTGTTGCTCGATTAATTCGATAGAATGTCTTTTACTATTGATTAATGTGTCTAGAAATTCACTCATTCGAAGACCTCATCAATCTCTCTAACAACTTCATTGTGCCTAAATGGTTCGTAAGCTACTCTTCCAAATCCGTGTTCATCTACTTCATCTGGATTATCAGCCGCATATTTTAGAAAGAGTGGCATCTTGCATTCATGGCAAATCCATTTTTTAGCAGCTGGTCTAACATGACCTACTGTACAATTGCCACAAAAAGGACATTGCACATCAACTTTTAAAATATTCATACTTCATTCTCCTGAATATTAGAATGGAAAATCATCATCAGAAATATCCATAGGGTTAGTTTTTTCAAAACTTGGCGGAATTTGATTTTCCATACTTGCATTGTTTGCAGAATTATCCTTTTTTTCAAGGATTTGGAAATTCTCAGCTACAACTTCAGTCACATAGACACGTTGTCCTTGCTGGTTATCATAACTACGAGTCTGAATGCGACCTGTAATCCCTACAAGAGCACCCTTTTTAAGCCAATTTGCAAAGTTTTCAGCTTGCTGGCGCCACATGATGCAACTAATAAAATCAGCTTCATAATCACCTGCCTGATTCTTAAAATTCCGATTCACTGCCAAACTGAAAGTCGCAACAGCCACATTTGATGGTGTGTATCTTAACTCAGGGTCACGAGTCAATCGACCTACTAACACAACATTATTGATCATTGTTTAACTCCTTCTCCATCTCCTCAATCAACCAGTCAAGATTCTTGCGAGCCTTTTTCAAATCTTCGAGACCGTTCTTTTTCTGGAAACGCAATAGATACTTAATAGCGTTGCCCCAGCACCATGCAGCCTTTCCTGGCAGATTGCCAATGAAGTTGTCAATCACTTCAATACTTTCAAGGCCTTTTGAACCTTGGTAGTGATTAGGTTTATTTACGTTGTCAATTTTTTCTGGGTTCATTCCTCAACCTCCTCGACTTCCACACCCTCACAATCAAACACCCAGCCAAATCCAGCTTCTTCTAACTCTTTGCGGGTGAATTTGGTTCTAAACGGATACCACTCCCCACACCAAAATATTTTACCGTCCTTCTCGCATAAAAACTGAGCATGGTTTTTGTGATTTCTTGCTTTTGGCATAGAGATACGATACTTCGGTTCTTTCTTGACCTCGTAGCCGAATTGGTGCATATTGACGAGGGTTTGAAATGGTTTTGTGCCAGCGGTTAGAAACCACCTTTCGAACTCATTAAGTTTAGCGCCATCAAAAGTCGATGGACTGTTATAGGAAAATCGATACAAATTCCCTTCAAAACAATCCTTATTCTCTTCATACCAATCCGCCACAAACTGCGGTACTACGACTTTCTGCGGTTCGTCTAGTTGTCTGACTAGACCTAAAACCATTTTCTTATCAATATGTGGTCTAACAAGACCGATATTATCTGGTAGTGCTTCGATTTTTTCAATCAATTCCTGTTTATTCATCTTGCAAATCCTCCTCTTTGACAAACACTCCATCGATCATCTTCCCTTTACGGTCTTTGATAACGTTGTATGCTTCGTCTAAACAATTCTCGGCAGTAGTCCCATTTAAAAACGAAACGGTGCTAACTACACTGTCAAGAAACATCAAATCAGCTTTGATTAACGGAATTTGTGTCTCATTGTGACAGATATGAGCGTATAGCTTCTGAGCAATATTTCCTAGACTTGAGACCATCAGCAACAATTCAAGTTCCTGTTGATTAGCAGAGATTGGAGCACCATTCTTAATCTGCTGTTCAAGTCCAATCATTACTACCTGGATATCACCAAGCGCATCATAGATTAGTTCAGATTTATCCTTTGCGATACCTTCAAATAATTCTCCTGATTCTTCCATCAGCTTCAAGAATTGCTTAACAGGATTAGCTTCATGCAAGTTTCTGTCTACAAACCATTGCTGGACTTTTTGTTCTAATTCTGTGTTGTTCATAATTTTACCTCGTCTCCAATTTTCAAAAATTCGTAGTTGTCTTGCGATACTACGAATGTGCCGTAGTTCTGTATTGTGATTGTGTGCAGTTCGCCTTTTTTTTCTTTGTGAACGACTCTGCCTTTGATTTCTGCACCTTGATTGTCAGCTTTATAGACGATAATCGGACGCTTTTGTTCTAGGTTCTTAATGTGGATACATTGCCAGATGTTCAATCCAGCGGATAGCAGAATCCAGATTGCTATGAATCGTTTCATTCCGTCACCTCCTCAATTTCAATCCCTTCACAATCAAACACCCAGCCAAATCCTGCTTCTTCTAGTTCTTTGTGGGTGTGTTTGGTTCTATATCCGCTGATCTCGTTATTTGATGCAAAAAAATATTCTTTGGATAATAAAGATTTATTGAGGTATCGACCATATCCATTAACGCCTTTCACTCTAACCAAATACCGCTTCTCTTTCTCTACCTCGTAGCCGTCAAGATACGCACGAGCGAAGAGTTTTTGATTATCTGGATCATCCACCCAGCTATTAACTTTCTCAGGCGTATATAAGAGAGCTGTAAGTAATCTTTTCCTTTTTGCTTTACATTGCTCAATCCAATCCGCAACAAACTGCGGGATTTTGACTTTTTCGTGTTCAAACACGCCCTCAAATTCACCCATGATAGCCTTTAGCCAAACTTTACGATCATGCACTGGCAGTTCTCGCAATCTTGCAAGTATGTTCTTAACGTAGCGTGGAGCTTCGTCTGTGTGACCTGTTTCGGGTTCGTCTAGTTCAGAAATAATTTCTATTACCGCGTCTATCTTAATATATTCTGCTTTGTTGCCAAAAATATTTTTTAAGCATTCTATCCGTTCAATCAATTCCTGTTTATTCATATCATTTTTCTCCATTTTCATTTTTTTCTAGGAATTAGAAGTAATCTTTCCTTTTATTTTTTAAGTCATTGAATACCATCAGATGCTCATTGTCTACACCTTTCATAAGGCGACTCATAAATGGCCGACCATATCGCTTCTGGATCTCTTGAGCAGTCAGATTTGTTGTGATGATTGTATTAGCTCTTTTATTCAAGATGTTATAAAGAATGCTGAATGACCATTCACTGTCTTTTTCCATTCCAAGATCATCTAGTACTAAAAATTTTGCACTAGCAATTTTATTTACCAAGAACTCTTCTTGGCTGAAATCCGTCTTGATTTTCATCAGCAAATCAGTAACATTGATGAAGATAGCAATTTCTTTTGTGATTGATGACAATTCTTTCATAATCGCAAATGCAAGATGGCTCTTACCTGTTCCAGCTTCGCCTTGGAAAATGACATTATTTCTGGCACCGTCTGCCCACTCTTTACATATTTTTTTTGCAAATTCTAACTTTTGAACTTCCTTTTTAGTAGGTGTATCAAAATTCTCAAGAGTAGCATTCTTCAGCACATCATCATATAACGAGAATTTTTCAAGATAGAATTTTCGCTCTCTCTCATATTCTGCATCAGCAAGCTCGTTGACTCTAATCTGATTTTCAGCATGGATCCGTTCATATTCACACAAACGGCATAGGATATCATTTGTACGAAGAATTTTAATCAGTGGAATTTTGTGCTTATCGCAGATTTCATTCTGCTCTTCTGTATTCCTGTGATAAGATAGAGCCATTTCTTCTAGTGCATTAGTTACCATGACATCTTACCCCCACAGGCTTTCCAGCTTGCCATATCTGACAAGCAAGCTATCACAGTTTCTTTTGATTGTTTTTTCAAAAGAGTTTTCTTTGCATCGCTGATTGGATAGAAACTTTCTTCAAATTGTTGGATTAATTCTAGAACCCCCATTCATCCTTCACCTCCTTTTCATCGTTCTTCTCTTTACGCTGCTTCTCAGATTGTCGAACTTGTTCAACTGTCGTTACTTGATTCTGCTGCCAATTTCGCAAAATCCCACCTATGTATTTAACATTTGGTTTTCCTAAATTGATAGCTGTCCTCAATGCTTCTTTGACTAGTTCAGAGTCATTTTCGTTCAATAGATGATTGATTTCTTCGATTTCAAACCCTGATAGCAGCCTACGGAATTCAGATTGAAATAATTCTAAGATATTTTCACTATTACTAGTAGTAGTTATATTCTTATTCTTATCTTTATCTAATCTATTCTTATTCTTATCTCCTTCTTCTTCTAGTGCGTTACTTTGCGTTACTGTAACGTTACATGTAACGTTACCGAGAGCGAGATTTTTTTGCTTCTCACGATGTCTTGCAACACGATTGCGTGTTTGCTCCTTGATTTTCTCCATTCCATCAATGTTTTGATGCTTCTCCCAATTTGGCAGCGTGATAACACCATCGATAATTTCAACCATCCCAAATTGTTCAAAGATTCCTAAAGACATTCTTACGGTATTTAAAGGTCTTCTGAAAATGGTAGCAAGCATCTCATCTGTATAGTGTACCTTGTCCGACATCATAAGCAATCCGTTTCGATTGTGTTTCCCAGCAAGTGCCAAGATTTTGAACCAAATCACCAAAATAGCATCATGATCAGGAAGTGCATCTATAAGACAGATTTTTTCATCGTCAAAAATATCAGTAGTAATCTTAATCCATTTTATTTCAGACATATAGACTTCCTCTTCTAACTTTATCTTGATAGCCATTTTCTACGGTTTGCTCGATAGTCTTTCTTCATATCTTCATAAATTTTGTGACTTTCTAATTCCATTATCTGCAGTCTAAGTAACTTATTTTTATTAGAAAGCATCTGATAGTCTTTGGCAAGTTTTTCATAATCATTAAGGTATTCTTTGATAAATGTTAATTTTTCAATATTATCATTAAAGAATGTTAAATCATGTCTTGAAAATGATTTTGATTTTTTTTCGACAAGTTTTTTGTTGATTTGGATTGTATTTTCAACCCATTTGATGACTCCATTAAAATCTGTTTCCATTTGTTACTCCTGTTTTTTTATTTTTCTACTTAATTTCGTGATACCAACTCCCAGCTTGGTCAATTCTGGATCAGTGCTAAAGTAATTATTCTGATTCATTCGAGCAAGTTCTTCATTCGATAAAAGAATAAGGTTGGAGATATCATAGTTGGTCTTATCTCCATCAAGGAAACAGACTGAATAGCCTTCTGGGATTGGTCCAAAATTATCTTCCCAAACTTTACGATGCTTCAATACCCATTTATTAGGATCTGCTATCTTCTCCTTTGGATATCCATCTGTTGTAAAATTAATAGTCCCAACTGGTAAATAATTTGGTGGTTTGTTACCTTTTTTGAACTGACCGCTATTTCTAGGTCTATTTGGAAATTTCTTTCCTTTGTTGAAAGGAATCCGACCTTTCTCGAATCTTCCAGTTAACCCGCTTGTAAGATTGTTATTTGAACGATAGCTTTTAACTTGTTGAACCGTTAACGAGAGACCGAATTTTTCGTTCATCTCATTAGCAATCTCTTGAGCAGTTTTTCCTTGTTGGTTTTCTATGAAATAATCATGCTGCTCTTTATTCAGTAACTTATTTTTAAAAGCTTCACCACCAACCAATAAACCAAGACGCTTACGAACACCACCGATTTGAGTCTTAGTATAGTTCGTTCCAAATTTCTCATTTAGCAGCCTTGTGACCTCGGGAGTTAATCGACCAGGGCAAATTTCATGCATGTATTCGGTGTATTCATCCTTCCAGCAAAGCGATCGGGGCATTGACCTCACCTACCTTATCCTTGAACTTCTCAGCATCGAGGGCGAGCTGTCCTGCTTGTAAGATTTGACCTGAGATAGCGACCATCTGTTTTGAACGCTGCAGCTCGATTTTAAGTTCATCTGCTGTAAGATCCCTATCATCCAATGTTTCTAGTTGAGCAAAGAGCGTATTTGTTAAATCAGTTAATTTATTTCGTACCATTTTACGCTCCTTATTTTTGCTTCTTCGATAATCCGACAGGAGGCTGCACGTCATAAGTGAATTGCTTATCTGAATTTCTCAGATTCATACGAGCGACATTGCTCGCGATTAGCTGTTTGTTTTCTTTTTTTGTTTTTGCATGTTCATCTAGTGTATTCACTAATACCCAGAGGACAATAAATCCAATTGTGACAAGATAAAGATATTCCATCATTTTTTATTTTCCTTTTCTTTATAGATTGCTACGATTTTTTCAAGATCTGCGATACGTTGATTTGCTTCCTGGTATCTGATTTGTAGTTCAATCAATTTTTGATTGAGTTCCAGAGCAATTTTCTTCCAATCAAGGTTTACTTCTTCAATAATCCCTGAAAAATATAATTTTATTTTGTTTAATAGACTCATTTCTTCCTTACTTCGTTAAATTCATCCAATTTGCGTTGTACCATTCACGGACGGCATCCCGTGGCCAACGTTTGTCATTGATGTTTGGAAATCCTTTCTGGTAGCGAAAACGGTCATCGAATGTATCTACCGAAACTCCAAGCATTTTTGCCACATCTTTCCGTTTTAGCTCTAGAGGAAAAGATTCCTCTATGTTTGCTGATTGTAAGACAGTAAATTTAATCTGGCTCGCAATAGCTTGAATTAGGTCTTCCATTACTGCCCCTTTCATGATATAATTTAAGTAGTTATTTTAGTATGCGCCTGATTTCCGTCAGGTGCTTTTTTAGTAATCCTTGGCAAGCCATTCCATGGCTTTTTGGTAAATGCTCGTCTTTACTTCACCACCGTTTCGTAGTTTCCTGTAAGTAATAGGGCTGATACCCATTTCTTCACTAGCTTTTTTTGCAGTCAAATTCTTGTCTGCCTGCTTTCTACGTATTGCTTTTGCTTGAATATCTGTAATAAGCATTTTCTCTGCCCTCCTTACGCTTGACTATATGTATTCAATTCCATTATTTTCATCTTAGTATTGGTGCTTGGTTCCCATGTCATCCAATAAGCTAGTGCTGCTTCTGCGAATTTTTTTGGCAATAGGTCATAGCGACTGATATTGAAATGATCTTTGAAATCAATCTCAGCTTGTCTGAAGACTGATTGAGCGAATGTCTTGTCTGCATAAGCTGGACTATCAATCCCACCAAGACAAGCAACAACTCGAGCCTTACGTTTCTTCAATAGTGATTGAGCGTAGCTAGGATGGATTGGTTGTTCATTCTTAAGATAGTCGATATCTTCTAGCATTGTGACTTGTTGTTTCCGAAGTTCTTTTTGCCCAGTAAATAGAGCAATGAAGGCATCTTCGTCTAAGTCCTCACGGATGAAGCCACCTTGTCTTCGGATGGCTGGAAGAACTTCTGATGTTACCCACCGCTTGAATTCTTTCGCTTGAGGTAATTTACTTGATAGAATAAGCGAGTATAATCCTGATTCGTTGATGATCAACATGTCTTGTATTCCACCACTAGTAGGGATGCCCTGTTTTAGGGCATCCTCTTCATCAACGTGAAGAGCGATTGCGTTTCTTGCTTTGCTATATCCTAAGATGTCTGCGACATCCTTACCAACGAACCAAGGTTCGTCATTGATTGTCATAGTACGGACCTCTTGCCCGTGAAAATTAAAGATTTCGTTCATTTATTACTCTCCTAAGTCAACCCAGCTTTCATCGATGCCAAGGACATCACACACTCGGTTTTTCAATCTGTCGCTACCTTTACCATATTTCAGTAATTCTGAAATGGTCGGTTTCTTTACTCCACAAGCACGGGCAAGATGTGTTTGTGTCATTCCTTCTGAATTCAATTTGTCTTTAACAATCTGAATCCATTTTTGATGTTGTTGGCTCATCTCCAACCTCCTTTTTAAAAAATATTTAAAAAGTTAGCGAATTTCTTGACAAATTCTAAAACTAGTTTTAGAATGAATGTATAGAGAAAAGACCTACTAAAAAGTAAGGTTTACCTATTCAAACGGACGGCAATCGGTTTTTTAGGTTTTTATTTTTTTAGTTGTCTGTTTCGCTAACTCTTTAGCTTACGAATACTATTTTAAAACTAGTTTTAGATTTTGTCAAGTATTTTTATAACTAATTTTAAAATTATTTTTCGTAACGCTTAGAAAGGTTGAAAAATCAATGTTTTTAGCGTTTGATAGAATTAAAGAATTGGCTGATAATCAGAAAATTTCTTTAAACATTTTAGAAGAAAAGCTAGGATATAGTACAAATTACCTTTATAGTCTTAAAAAAGGGAATCCAAAATCTGATAGACTCCAAGAAATCGCTGACTACTTCAATGTGTCGACTGATTATCTATTAGGTCGTACTGACAATCCTAATGTTGCGAGTGAAATTTTTACTACTGCTGACGGTCGTACTGTTGACTTGTCAAATCTTCGTGAACGTGTGGTTCTCTTCGATGGGAAACCACTATCAGATGAGGATGTAGACAAGATTGCGCAGATCATTAAACTCTCTCTGGGGGTGTCAGATATTGAAAGTGAATGAGTTGCTGGATGAATACCAGGTCACACTTTATCTATTTCCAGAGACCATGTGGGAGCGTAGAGGCTTCTATTTCCCCGATGAGCGCATCATTTACGTCAATGGGGATTTATCTCTAGAAGAGCGAGAAGAGGTCATTCTGCACGAATTAGGGCACATAAACCACGACCCAGCCAATTACAAACGGCTGCTATACAAATATGAGAATGAAGCAGACCGCTTCATGATTCGACATCTCATCTCTGAAGAACTCACACAGTATGAAGTATCAGACTTCAACTGGCTCCAGTTTGCAGAAAGACACAAAATCTCAACAACCTGGGGCGAGGATATGATTCAGGAAGAGTTTTATAAATTAACTGGTAGTTAAATATTTTAAAAAAAGGAGTAAAATCTTATGGGATTTTTAAACAATGTTAAACAAGAATCATCATTTTCTACAGCTTCAGGAAAGAATGGATTGCACTACGTCGTCCTTCAAGTTACTTTGAAAGAAAAATTCTTTGGTACTGGATCAGGGAATT
>ERZ773213.1782-NODE-1782-length-10910-cov-14.822110_pt1 | contig 10910 bp, 10 predicted proteins | sample MGYA00580996_ERZ773213 | MGnify/ENA primary metagenome ERZ773213 (study PRJEB29015, sample SAMEA2738152) | human oral metagenome | biome: human oral; feature: human-associated habitat; material: saliva | place: China | collected 2197 ...
AGTTGTACAGTTACTTAAATCTTGAGAGTACAAAAACCTCAAATGAAATTTTGACGTTTTTATACCCACATAGTGATTATAGAATCAATCACTGTACTTGTCAATTCTTACTTTCTAAATATCTATGTAATAGCTCCTCATCAGGTGTCTGAGAATATCCTATACAATAGTTAAAGTGAAACAACTGATTTAAGATATTCAAAATTACTGAATCAACGAGTGAGAGACTAGGTTGTCTCGTCATTTTTGTTAACAAATAAGGCGTCACAGTCTCTAAGGACATCCTAAAACCTTCTCGCGTCGGAAAATTATTACTTGGATAATGTTTCGCTACACTTTCATACATAAACTCAATATCATACAAATGTTCTACCTGATCAGATAAAATATTGACGAACCTACTACTCTCTTCATCAATCTTTAAATAGCCTTGGTCACTTGGAAATAAAATAAAGGTTAGGTTTGGATACTTTTTGACTAGCTGACCAATTTGCTTATAAAAACTACCATAAGATTCCTCTGAAATAAAACTATCAATATTTTTTAGCACAATGAGATATTTCTCTGTTGTTTGTGACAGAAGACGGTCCAACATTTCTAAAAAAAGGGATAGTTTATCGATATTTGCGACCCATTCAAAAGATAAATTCTTGTTCTCAATGGCAAAAAATGGGCTAAAATTTTTTGAAAGTAGTTGGTCTAGTGTAAGAGGACGATTCTCTAAATGGTATTCCACCTTACCACTGTTTAAGTTGATATGCTGATTCATTGCCCCTTCTATAAGCTCTACTTGTTCATTAATTTTCTCCAAATGGTCTACAATATCAACTTGATTGACAATTTTACTAAGGTAACCCTGAGCAAGTGTTCCTTTCTTGTATTCCATCTGCTCAAGTAAATCCTTAAAACTTGAAATGTCGATATAGTGATAGCTACTTCGTTTCACTATTTCTCCAGACTCATCAAGTATAGTAGGCTCCTCATAATCAAAAATACTTAAGTCCTCACTTGAGTATTTTTTTCCACCAAAATACCAGCTCAAAATCTGCCAAATATAATATTTGAGTTCTTTATTTTGACCAACAATTTGAGTGATTGCACCAATATTCAATTCAATACGTTCCTTGTAAGGATGTTGTACCAAAAATTTCATATGACCACCAACTTATTATCACTGACGATTTCTTCTTGCTTAGTTTTGCCACCTATGATTAATGTCATTTCTGAAAACTGCTTTTCAGTAACCGCCAAAAGTCTCACATTTCCAGCAGGTAGATTACTCATCTTTAACTTCTTATAAAATTTATTTGCAAAACTTCTATTAGGACAAGTGCGATAATAGACCGAAAATTGTAACATTTCAAATCCATTTGAAATTAATTCTTTACGAAAATTACGATAGATTCTTTTTTCATCCTTGGATTCCATTGGCAAATCAAAAAAACATAATAATCTCAACGCTTCATACCTCATCTTATTTTCTCCGCTCTATACTTGATACCACTGGGCAGTGAAATTTACTACTATCTTTTTCCGAAATATATTTGATAAAGCCTTTAACATATTTGTCCATAGCAACTGTCACTGAACATGTCTCTTTGCCATATTTGATTTTAGCATTGAGTAAGTCTGTCAATCCCAACCTATACTCATACTTAAGGAATTCCTGATCTCGTAGATTATCGTAAACCCAAACATCTACAATCTGTCTAAATGGCTCCATCAAGTCATCAACCAAATTAAACTGATTGTATTCGTTTTTATGGAATATTCCTAATAGACCATTTAAACCATAACCCGCTACTATTCTAGCCATCTGAGCCCTCATGATAGCATAGCCATAGTTTAAGCCAGCATTGATGACATCGGCTTCTTGTTGGGTTACTCTGACAAATTGTTTGCCAAAGAGTTCATTAAAATAGACCTTGGCAGCATGTCCCTCTCTATTGGTTCTATCACCTGGTTCTATCTGCTCTTTATAGTCTGAAAGTAGTCTAATATTATCCAGACTTTTTTCAAACATGGCTAGAACATCCTCTTGGTTATTGATTTTATAGTAAGTCACAATCTGCCATGCCTTGTCCTTTTGTTTCTGAGACCAATCCATCTGCTCTTTCAAGCGCTTGTAAGCTCTAAAATGCCCATTTTGTGAGTGATAAATCCCTGTTGGTAAATGTTCGTTATCACAAACAACTAAGGCAATATTATATTTACTTAGGGCACTTAATAATCGAAGAGTAACAACTGTATCCCCACCTTCAGCAACTATTATCGAAATATCACTAAGTGGCACCGTAAACTCTTGTCCCATCTTTTGCACTAACAAGTTATCAAGCCTTAAGCGCATCTTCTCACTTTGACTGACATGTACAACTCTCCAAGTCATTTCTTCTCCTTTTTAAATAACGAAAACACCCTGCCATAAAATGACAGGGTGTTGATTTCGGCATGAAGCCTTATCTTTGTAGCTTCTGCAAGATTTAAGTAACTGTGTAAGGCGTCCCTTACACGATAATTATAGTATATGACAACTATAATTGCAACACTTTTTAACAATTAATATTAAAAATCTAGCTTAGGCTTATCACCCTCATTTTTGATGATATGCTGATTTCCTAGGACATCCGTTCTTATTTTGTAAATGGAAAGGTTAACTTTTCCAAGACCTTTTATACATTGCCCTCCCTTTGCAACGGTTCCTAGAATATTTATCAAAGGTTCGTTTCCTTCAAATTTCTGTTTATCATATGGCTTTAATTCTACATAATGCTTTTTATTTGGCATTGATCGAGAAAGAAAACGGAAAAGCTGTTGTTCTTTTGTTTGTGTATCTTTAATTAGTAACAAGTCATTTTTGTAAAGTGTAAACTTGAATTCTGAATCAGCATCTACACCCTCTTTTTTCTTAATGTCATTGTATTTTTCCTGAGAAATCTTATATGTTCCTGTCCCTTTCTCAAATTGTAGATCAGCATATTTTAATCCAAGGATTTCGTATTTTCCAGTAGTCTTATTGAAATAGACATCCGCTCTCCATGGAGAAACTGACTGCAAGACAACTTTATTGTTACTATTCTTTGGAGTGATATCAATATGATTACCTAACTTACTATCATAGTATTTAAGACTCTTGATTTCAGGACCATTGCCTTTTTTACTATATTTACGAATATAGTCGCCATGTTCTTCTTTATATTTTAGGAAAGGATTACATGGTACTTCTTTCCCTTTTTCATTCATTTCCTTATTGGGATAGTTCTCTAAAATTGGCTCGATAACTTTCTCAAAGGTTTGTGGGTCGTGACGATACATGAGGAATTTTGACTTATCCTTCTGATAAATCTTTATAAAGGCATCATAGCCAGCCTGGCTATAGATATCTTTGATTTTCCCTAAGACATAAGTTTCATCCTTCTTATCTTTTCCTACTTTAGCCTGCCTTGTTGCGTAAATTGTTGCATCAGAAATCTTTCGATTAAACTTAGAATCCACTTGATATGAGAACAAGATACTGTCTTCAAATTCTTTACTCTTCAATGTATCAACAAAATGTTGATAAGGGGCTTTAAATACAGATTCCTTGTACTCATCGTCACTAATAAGTTCACCTGTTTCAATATCAAGTAGTTGGTCTTCTGAATAACTTACAAGAGTATTCTTTTGTTTTTTCCACAAATTCAACTGACTTGAAGCAGCAATAATCAGTGCATCTACGGCATGGTGATGATAGGTATCACGAGTCTTATCGATTCCCCAATGGCGTCTCAATTGAGATGTGAATTGCCCGCGAACCACGGAAACTTTTGTATCAATCTTGCGAGTTCTAAAATGTTCTTGAAGGGCATTGAGGACAACTCTTGAAGCGTATCTTGTATCTACAAGATTTCGTTCAATAAATTTCTTTCGAACATCAAATTTTGAAATATCCTCTTCCGTAAGAAGGTATTCTTTTTTCTTGTTTGAAAGTGTTTTCGACTCACGGACAAAGGCTTTTAGTTCACGGAAAGACCATGCATCATCCATACTATCTAATGCCTGGTAAGGTGTTCGTTGTCCTTTTTCTTGGTTAGCAGTTGCATAAACTAAAACCTTATTAGCAAGGCTATCATCAAAGGTAATAGAGAGAGGTAAAATATGATCTATTTCAAATTGATTGGGATTATTAATCAAATCATGGATTGAAATTGTTTTACCAGTATAAAGGCAACGTTCTCCTTGCTGATGCCATAGGCGGATTTTAGTCGCTAATTGCTTATGACCATGGAAAACGCTATGTGGTAATTCAGCTTTTCCATTATATTGATTGGCAGCCTTAAGCATGGCTGCATCCTTTTCATCTTTATTAGCTTTTTGAATCTTTTGAATAGCTTTCTTTTCATCATCTTCATTCGTTTCTCGAGCCATTTCGATGACAATATTGTCAAAATCACCATACTCTTTGATTGCCGCATTTACGATTTTTATAGCTTGGCGAACAGACTTAGCAACAACAGGATTGTAGATTTCTTCAGTTAGTTGTTTCTCATCAATATATTTGGTTTTATTTGAAGACGAAGTTGTTTTTTGTTTTCCAAGTCGTGTCAAGATAGTCATTTGTTCTTCTGACGTCGCATATAATTCTGGGATTAATTCCATCATAAGTTTGACAGAAAAACTGTGCCAGCCTTTTCCAAAAATGGAACTATTTGCTTTGCGAAATTGAACCAATTCATCAATTTGCTCCTGACTGAAGGTCCCATCAGCAAACTCATGCTCTATCGCTTCTTGGATACCTTCCCTCTCCGTATTTAATGTTAAGACATAGGCTAACTTATCAAGCTTTTCTCTCTCCATTTGCTCAACATCAATAGTTTCAAGCGTCTTCATTTTTCGGTAGGCTTCGAAAGTATGAATTTCAGCCTTATCTGATTTATCGATACGGTATCCTTTGATATCCGCAACATCACAAGCAAGTAGTTTAGCAATATATTTGAACAGTTTCTTAGAACCCATTGCCTTTTCATTTTTGACATAGGTAATGATTTGATTCTTCTGTTCTTCACTTAACTTCTTGGTTTCTGTTGGAACGGTTAGATTGTTCAAATCATTTAGCAAATTGAATTCTTGAGCCGTGTAGGAAGCTTTTGCTGCTCTATACTCTTCTGGATAAAATGTACATTTCCCAATTAGGATTCCAAAAATATTATCTAAGGTTACGTACTCATCTTCAGAATTTTTCTTAGTAGTATACCTTCCATAATCAGTCCGTGACTTCTCATTACCTGGTCCGTGATAATATTTACGTTTTCCAGTTAGAATTTGGAGATAACTATTAATAAATTCATCGCTAATCTGTGGATTAAATTCTTGTTGAGTTTGCAGTATTCTCAGTGCTTCTGCTCGATAAGCTGATGTTGGAAAGACATTAATTAAGCGATGTTTTTTTCCATCTTCTTCGACTGTGAAATCACCACGTAATTGACCATATTTTTGGTAGCGTTCCGATTGAATCTGGCCCGGCGTTTTTGTTTCTAATTGTTTACTGTTTTCTTTGACAATTTGTGCATAGTCGCCTACTGATGAATTCCCGTCATCACTAGCATCATCAAGATAACTAATCCCACGGTGTTTCACCATATTTTTAAGAGCGATAAACAATTCTTCATTAGACAATTCATCGGTCAAGCCCTTAACTCGTAATTGATATGGGTTAAGATTAATTGAAACCTTTGTAAAATCAGTGATTAATCCACTTTCTTCAAATATGTGATTTAAACGAACTCTACGATGTTTTTTACGTCGTGTCAATCGTCTTCCTTGACGATTTGTTCTACGTTCTACATTATTCTCCGCTTGAGCTGCTGGGAAAATGCGTGAGTTCTTATGGATAATTTCTCCCGTCACTTTATTAAGGATACCTACACCAACAGAACCTATACCGATATCAAGTCCTAAAACTAAGTCGCTCATTTAAGAATCTCCTTATGCTTTTTTCTAATATTTTACAATAATATCTGAAAATTCACAACAAAATTTGTAAACGCTGTCTTTGTTTCTATTTTAAAAAGCCAAGTTCAGTTGAACTGGCTTTTTCTTCTTGTATTAAAAACATTTGTCTAGGTTTCTTGTGCTAGTGCTGCTGCTTTTTCAAGGGCTTGATCGGTCGACTCGCAGATATGGTCTGGTCCAATAGTTAGGATAAAGCCTGATTTTTCAAGCACTCGGTAGGGTTGTGGATTGACGTGAGAAAGAAGCAAGGTCATGCCACGTTTTTGACAAATGGCCAGAGTTTCCTCAAGGGCATCTAGGCCTGAGATATCCATGGCTGGAACGTTTCGCATGCGTAGGATGAGAACATTCTTAGTTTCATCATTGATCACATTCAAGAAGTTATTGGCTGCACCAAAGAAGAGGGCACCAAAAACCTCATAGACGACAGCATTTTTAGGAACTTGCTTCAAGTCGCTATCCTCAGACAAAACTGGATCGTCCAGATTTTCCTTGTCCACCCACTGACGGATTTGAGCCACGTCGGACATACGTTTGAGGAAGAGGAAGGCTGCTAGGACCATACCAAATTCGATGGCAACTACTAGGTCAAAGAAAACGGTTAAGACAAAGGTCACTAGCAGAACCGCCACATCACTCTTAGGGGCACGTTTGATCATACGACCAACTGTACGCCAACCGCTCATGTTATACCCGACAATCATAAGGATTGAGGCCAGACAGGTCATAGGAATCAATGAGGCGTAAGGCATGAGGAAGAGTAAAATCAGAAGCAGGGTGAAGGCATGAACCATACCTGCTACTGGTGTTCGTCCGCAATTTTTGACGTTGGCTGCGGTACGGGCAATAGCACCCGTTGCCGGAATCCCACCAAAGAGGGCTGACATGATATTTCCAACACCTTGACCGACCAATTCTGCATTAGAACGGTGATTACCACCAATCATACCATCTGACACCACGCAAGAAAGGAGCGATTCAATAGCTGCTAGTATGGCAATGGTGAAGGCTGGCGAAATCATTTGACGAATCAAAGAAAATGATAGGTCAGGAACCGTGAAACTTGGAAGTCCCGCCTTGATGGTGTAAAGGTCACCAATGGTTTTGACTGGGAGATGACCAAAGGCCACGATGGCTGTGGTCACAAAGATAGCAACCAGAGAACCCGGAATTTTCTGAGAAAGGCGTGGCCAAAAGATTTGAATGAGCAGGGCCAAAATACCGATAGCTAGGGTCGCCCAACTAATACTCGAAAGATACTCTCCATAGGCAATCATCTTTTCCAGAAACTCAGCTGGCACGGACTTCATCTCAAGGCCTAGAAAATCCTTAATCTGTCCAGACACAATCCCAACGGCAATCCCCAAGGTAAAGCCCAGTGTGATGGTTTTGGGAATGAATTTAATCAGGTCGCCAAAACGCAGGAGCCCCATGATAATAAGCATGAGTCCCGCCATGAGCGTGGCAACAGTCAGACCCGCCATGCCATACTGGGCGATGATGCCATAGATGATGACAACGAAGGCTGCGGTAGGGCCACCAATCTGAACTCGGCTACCTCCTAAAAAGGAAATAAAAAAGCCTGCAACCACTGCTGTGTATAGACCTTGTTCGGGATTAACACCAGAGGCAATCGCTAGAGCAATCGACAAGGGCAGGGCAATGATAGCCACGATAACTCCTGCAATCAGGTCCTTGATGAACTGTCCCTTGGAATAATCCTTGATAGTGGTGAAAAATTTGGGTGTGATATATTTTAAAGCGTCCATTTGTTCCTCCTAACTATTATCCTAAAACTCTTTGACTTAACTCTTTTTGCAATGAGTGTCAGACGCTTATCATTTTTACAGTCTAATGATAGCACAGGACCCCCCCCATTTTCTAGGGGATTGGGAGATGTAAACGTATTATTTCAAGAATTTTTTAACTTTCTTAGTTTAGAAGTGAAGGCATCAAAAAACAAGTCCAGACTATGGACTTGTTTTGACTTATCATGGATTGATAGATTCCTCTTAAATTACCAACTGGTTGGCAAGGAAATCGGAATGTTAAGCTTGACCTTCATCTTGCCATTGGTCACAGTGGCTTGCTCAATTTCGTAGCCGATTTCAGGAAGCTTGAGCTGAATTTGGTTGTTAACCATGCGAACACCACTGCTTGACTGGGCAATACTCTTCTTGAGATAAGGCAGAACCAGTGATTTAGGTACAGGGAGGCGACCCAGGTGGGCACCTGCCAAGTCTAGTAGGATGACTTCCTTGTTAGTGCTGACCGTGAAATCAAGGCTGAATGTTGATTCGATAGGTCCAAGAGACACCGGTAGCTTAGCTGTCAGATAAGAATCATTCAACTCTACAGTACTGTTTAGCAAAGTCTCGTCAATAGAATCAGCCATGCTTGCTTTTAGGATTTGACGAAACTGATTACTATCAAGATTAATCTCGGTTGAAACCCCACCTGATGAGAGGGACGCCCCACCAATACCAGCCTGGGCTAGATCGGCAAGAGATGTTTGTGTTGATACATTTTTTAATTGGTCCTGACTGTCAATTTTGTCCGGAATGAGTAGAGCCGCCACTGCAAAAAAGACCACAATGACGAGGACAATGAGTCGTTTAAACCATTTCCACATAGGGATACCTCATTTCAATTTTTCACTTTTGACGTCTATTGTACTGTAATCAAGGGAAAAAAGCGAGTAAGAACTGGAAATTCTCTCATATTTTCTTAATTCAAGAGGTAGGGTTCGAGAGCTTCAAAGACTTTTAAGTAAGCATTGGCATAAAGGTGGACACCGTCATAGGTGTGCTCAGCCTTCTGCTCTTTCCTATCATTGACCAGCTCAGCATTACAATTAATAAAGTGGCAGCCATAGGTTTGGGCAATTTCCTCAAGAGCCTGGTTACAACGGTCAAGATTTTCAGGTGTCCGCAGTTTCATCCACTGGATTGAAGCCTTGGTCTGCCAAGACAAATGAAGATTGGCTGGGTAGAAAGCCATGAGGTAAATCTTGGTATGGGGCAAGACAGCTTGTGTTTGCTCCATAATCTGCCTGATGTTTGCAGTCATATGCTGGAACCATTGGTCTCCATAAGACTCCTCGGTCATGTCATTGGTACCGATATTGATAAACACCTTGCTCGGTTGCATATCCAAAAGTAGGGGATGGATATGCTGGAGAAATTCATCCGTATTCAGGCCGCTGATGCCTCGATTGTAGATGATGTCGTCAACACCTCTACTCCTAGCGATTTCACAAATGGGAAAAAGCTCCATGAGAGATGATCCCGTGAAGAGCGTCTCCCCCTTGATAGCAACCTCATTTAAGTACTGATAATTTTTAAGTTTGATTTCTTTTAATTCATCCATGATAAGTTTCTTCTATATAGTTTTATCTAAATGAGGGAGAAGGCAAAGAGCAGCCCTACAACCGTATTGGCCAAGGCATGTATAAAGACACTTGGAAGGATAGAGCCACTTGCTTTTTTCTCATTGATAGCACCAAGAATGTAAGCTATGAGACTGATAAAGGCCATGATAGCCATAGCTTTTAGGTAACCAGTTAATTGGATAAACATAAGTGCATGGATGAGGCCAAATAAGAAAGACTGAACCAGATTGGCCCCTAGGAATCCTAGTTTTCCTTGCAACCTTTTCAAAAGAAAACCTCTAAAGAAGATTTCTTCTGGCAAGGCAGTCCCTAAGATAGCGTAGGATAAGATGGCTGGAAGGGCTCCAATGCCCTTTCCAGAAAAAGCTGCTGTGGCCGTTTGACTAGAGTCGAACCAAGCGAAGACGATAATTGAAAAAAGAAGAAAAAGTAGACTAATACCTAAAATGCTCAGTAGTAATTGCCTTTTCTGCTGACTCTCAACTTTCTTCAACCCAATCCAGTCAAAGAAACCGACCTTTTTCCTGCTCCAAATCAGCCAAGTGATAAAAGGAATGATAGAGACTATAAGCAATTCCAGAACACTGCTCATCAGTTTAGACATAAATAGGGTCATGAGTTTGTCCTCCTCTTCTAGTCAAAAGACAGTTTTGACCTTTTTGAAAGCGTATACCTCTATATTTTCATTATACTACTTTTAGTGGAAGAGAAAGCTCATTCTCACCAATCTTGCCAGGTTTCTTTGGCACGAATCACACGGTTTTGCTCATAGTCAATATGGTAAACACGCCAGCCACCAATCCAATCGTCCTTCAGCTTGTACTCAGCACTTCCTTGAAGGTCATCACCCTTGCCCAAGAGCTTCTCCACTTCTTCTCTCGTCATGCTCTCAAGCTGATACTGACGGTGAAAACTCCACATGAGTTTGTGTCGCATATGATCTGGTGTATGAGCCCATTTTTCAGGAGTAAAGACTCGGTCACGAGGGACAATAATTGCAAAATGAACCAGACAAATGATTTCAATGATTAAGCAAAAGACTTTTCGCCTTTTTCGTCTGGTTTCTGGGGTGAGGTAGGCCATAGGACTACCTGACTTTCTCTTGCTTCCAATGGTCATCCAAAATCACTGTGTGCTCTTTTGAAAAGCGAATAAGGATGTCTCTGGCAACTTGTTGAGATACCCGAGCGACATTGGTCAAGTCTAGTCCTAGCTCAGGTGTATCGTGTTCCAAACGATACTGGTCATCCTCGTATTCAACGAAGATAAAGCTCATTGACTTTTTATCTCCATAGGTGAGATAGAGACTATCGTAGGATACTGGGAGTTGCACCAAGGCATCCCAAATATCACTGTCACTTGGGTCCATAATCGTCGCATAGTCCACCTGATCAGCTGTCGAAATACGCATGACAAGGCCTTCTGCTCCTTTCTTTTTAGGTGCTAGCCACTTAAATAAATGCATCGTTTTCCTCCTTTAGATGATGATTCCTTTTTGCTTGAGATTGTCCAGACATTCCTGTAAATAGGC
>ERZ773213.1785-NODE-1785-length-10908-cov-2.522897_pt1 | contig 10908 bp, 8 predicted proteins | sample MGYA00580996_ERZ773213 | MGnify/ENA primary metagenome ERZ773213 (study PRJEB29015, sample SAMEA2738152) | human oral metagenome | biome: human oral; feature: human-associated habitat; material: saliva | place: China | collected 2197 ...
GCGAGCATCATGAGCGTCACGATGCCGCTGAATACGAATCCTGAAATGACCTGCATGTACACGATGCCGCCGATGTTCTGCACGTCATCGAGCGTATTCGACATCGTGGACGTGATCTCGCCCAGGCTGTTCGCATTGAAAAACCCCATGGGGAGATATCGCATGCGATCGCCTACCTGCCCGCGCTTCTCCCCGACCATCGAGTAGTTGCCGAAGCAGAAGTTCTTGCTCTTGAAGTGCGCGGAAACGAACGTCCCCGCTATGCAGACGACCATGGCCGCAAGGGCCTCCCAGGCCGTCGCCGCGGACAGCGTGCCGTTCGCCAGGGCGAAGAGCACGATGGCGAGCGCCATCATCTGCATGCCCTCGAAGAAGGAGCTGACGATCGACCACGCCATGCCGCGCTTCATCCAAGGCGAGAAGTTTCCGGCGAAGGCGAAGTACTTCCTGAACGTCTTAAGCATATGGCCTCCTTACGCCGCATCCTTCACGCTGATGTGAGCGCGGTACATGTCCGCGTAGAGCGGGCAGTTCTCCATGAGCTCGGCATGCGTGCCCCGAGCGCGCACGGCGCCGTCGTCGACCACGACGATCTCGTCGGCACCGACGATGGTGGACAGGCGATGCGCGATGACGATGAGCGTGCGGCCGGCGACGAGCCGTCCGACGGCCTCTTCGATGACCGCCTCGTTCTCGGGATCGGTGTACGCCGTGGCCTCGAGCGCTTCCTCAGCGAGACGACCTGTCATCTGGCAGTCAGCCTGCACAATCCCTTCCACGAGGGGCGTCTGGAGCTGATGCCAGCCGAGGGTGGTCTGCCACTGGAGGACACGCTGCAGATGATCCGCGAAGCCGACTTCACGGGGCAGCGCCGCGTCTCCTTCGAGTACATCGTCTTTGATGGGGTGAACGATAGTGATGAGCACGCTGCGGAGCTTGCACGTCTCCTGCGTGGTATCCCTTGCCGTATCAACCTCATCCCCTTCCACCAAATCCCTGATGTGCCCCTGCGTCCGCTCTCGCGAGATAAGATGGAGCACTTCAAGCGCCAGCTTGAGTCGCGCGGCTACACCACGACGATCCGCACCTCCCGCGGTGAAGATATCTCCGCTGCCTGCGGTATGCTCTCGACCAAGGAGCAGATGGCTCGTGGCGGCTCTGCACCACGCTAATCCCTCCCGCCTGTGATCCTCCAGCGTCTGCACCTCCTGCACTTCAAGAGCATCGCCTCGGCCTCCTGCACCTTCTCCCCCAAGGTCAATTGCTTCATTGGCCTCAATGGGATGGGGAAGACCAACCTGCTGGATGCGCTGCACTACCTCTCCTTCACTAAGAGTCACCTCTCGATCACCGACAGCCTCGCCGTGCAATACGGGCAGGAGGCTGCCGTGCTTGATGCTGTCTACCGAAGCGACTTCGGCGATGAGCGTCAGCTGCTCTTGCAGATCCGCCCAGGGCATCGCAAGGTACTCAAGCGCAACAAGAAGGAGTATCCTAAGCTCAGCGATCATATCGGTGCCTTCCCGCTGGTCATCGTCTCGCCACAGGACTACCAGCTCATCCTCGGGGGGAGCGACGAGCGTCGCCGCTTCGTCGATAAGCAGCTCTCCCAGCAGGATAGCGTCTATATGGCAGCACTCGCACAGTATCACCGCATCCTCGAGCAGCGCAATGTGCTCCTGAAGAGCCAGCGTGCCGATGATGCCGTCCTCGAAGTCCTCGACCTACAGCTCGAGCAGGTCAGCCCGCTCCTTTACGAGCGTCGTGCGGCCTTCGTGCGTGACTTCATTCCTCTCTTCCAGCAGTACTATACCGCTATCAGTGGCGGGCAGGATCGTGTGAGCCTCGTCTATACGTCGTCGCTCGCTGAGCACGAAGGGCATTGCCTCGAGCTCCTGCGTGAGGCCCGTCAGCGTGACCGCCTCATGGGCTATACGACTATGGGTCTGCACAAGGATGACCTGCAGATGCTCCTCGGCGAAGAGCTCATTCGCAAGGTCGGGAGCGAGGGGCAGAATAAGACCTTCCTCATCGCGCTGAAGTTCGCCCAGTACGCCCTGCTCTCAGCGACCAACCCCGAGCGCCCGCTTCTTCTCTTGGATGACATCTGCGACAAGCTCGATGCCGAGCGTGTGGAGCGTATCATCCGTCTGGTCGGAGGGAGTGACTTCGGGCAGATCTTCATCACGGATACGAACCGTAAGCACCTCGACGAGATCGTCACAAGCTGGGGCGAAGACTATCGCCTCTTCGAAGTGTCCTCGGGCGAAGTGCGCTCTATCGACTCCACCCCCACCCATGAAGCAGAGTAAGACCGTGCTCCTCGGCGAAGCCATTGCCTCGCTGTGGGACGACGACCCAGATATGTATGAGCAGCTCTTGGTGCATCGTCTGCGTGACTATCTGCCAGAGCTCTTAGGGCCGATGTACCGCTGGCTTCAGGAGGTACGCTTCGATGAAGGGGTACTCCGCCTGCAGGTCTCCTCGCCTGCGGTACGGCAGGAACTGGGCTTCCAGCAAGCCGAGATCCAGCGCAAGATCAACGGCCACCTCGGTGCCGAGCTCGTGCGCTTCATTCAGATTTACTAAGGGGCGCGGCAATTACTTCCTCCCTAAGCTCTTCGGCTGATCTACTGCGGTAGATCAGCCTTTGTTATGTGCGCTCGTCTGTGACCTCACGGGAGGGGGATGCGAACCAGTACTGGTCGACGAAGTGACCAGTACTGGTTGCTTTATTGACCAGTACTACTTCGCATCCTGACCAGTACTGGTCACTTCGGCGACCAGTACTGGTTCGTTTTTCATCCTCAGCGAGAAATTTTTTTGAGTGTGGCAGGATATTTCTGTGTGGTGGGGTAAGTCGCTGTGTATGATGGGGTAGTACTTTCTCTTCGCTCGGGTGGATAGCCCTCCATTGAGGGGTGTCGTGCGGGTATTTTTGAGGGGCGTGATTTGGAGTTTTCAAAAACTGCTTTACCTTTGCACCAATCGGAAGGACGTCCGTCGTGGATAATTCACCTTCCTCCCTTCACTCAAAAGAAAAGAAGACTAATAGCTATATGCAACAAGTCCAGTCTATGATGATTATGCGAATGTATGCTGACACGATGATGTGGTGTAGCATGATGACGCATATCCATAGGCGAAGTAGCTTGTTGTATACTTGTTAGTATATAGCATACCCATACAAAGAGTTTGTAAGAAGCGCTTCTCCTGGATTTCCTCGAGAAGCGCTTCTTCGTTGTATATATTCACCTCCAAATTCACCAATTCGCTAATGAGAAAGAGTTTACTAAGCCTGTTGCTCCTGGTTCTCTCCGTAGGACTTACCTGGGCGCAGAAGCAGGTAGCCGTGACTGGGATAGTCCTAGCGGCTGAGAACAATGAACCGATCGAAGGTGCTTCGGTCATCTGCGTTGAATTCCCCCGCAGTGGGGCCCTCACCGACGCGAAGGGGAAGTTCACCCTTCGTCTGCCTGAGGGAGCGAAGACCCTGCGTATCTCCTATATTGGTTATGGCGCCGAGACGGTCGCCGTCGTAGCAGGGAAGGAGCTTCGCATCCAGCTCAAGAGCACGGAGAAGACGCTTGACCCACTGGTCGTATCGGCCTACGGTGTCCAGCGCAAGTCCTCCCTCACGGGCGCTACCTCCAGCATCAAGGCCGCAGACCTGGCAAATGCCAAGGTAGAGTCTATCGATAAGGCCCTCTCGGGTAAGGTCTCGGGTATCCGCGTCGCTTCACAGACGGGTAACCCTGGGTCAGCTGGGACGGTCCAGATCCGTGGGGTAGGGAGTATCAACGGGACTACCGAGCCTCTCTACGTCGTCGACGGGGTGCCTGTCACGACGGGGAACTATGGTATCGGTGGCTATTCGTCCAATATCCTAGCTTCGATCAATCCTGAGGACATCGAGTCGGTCTCGGTACTCAAGGATGCTGCTTCCGCTTCGCTCTACGGCTCACGTGCTGCTAATGGGGTTGTGCTCATCACGACCAAGCGCGGTAAGCAGGGCAAGACGAGCTTCAACTTCAAGGCGAATACCGGCTTCTCGCGTATCGCTACCAATTCCTTCGAGCTGATGAACGCTAACGAAGCCTTCGACTACCAGCGCGAAGCCCTCATCAACTACGAGCTGTACCGAGCTGATGCCCTCCTGCCCACTGGGTCGCAGTACGCTCAGCGCGCCGCGCTCCGTCAGCAGCTCGAGGCGAAGTACACCGATGCAGCTGTCACGGATGAAGATCTTCTGGTGAAGAGCCGCACGACGGCTACCGACTGGCGCAAGGTGCTCTTCGGTGGTACGGGCCGTCTGAGCGATGTCAGCCTCTCCGCTTCGGGTGGTAATGATGCCCTCCGCTACTTCGCTTCGCTGGGCTACAATAATGTGACGGGTGTCACGCCCTTCGGTAGCTTCAAGCGCTACTCGGGTCTTCTGAACCTCGACAACAAGGCTACCAAGTGGCTTGATCTCTCCTTCAAGGGGCAGGTATCCTACACCTCACAGGAGGGTAGTGGCGACAACTCTGGTCAGAGTGGTAGTGTCTCGCTCTCGCAGCCTACGATCCTAAGCCTTCTCTCTGCTCCCGACCAGCCTGTATATAATGCGGATGGCAGCTACAATCAGAATGTCGCACCTATGAAGGGTACGGACAATCCGCTGCAGATCCTCGACCCCACCTACATCACGAATCAGCTGGGTACGCTCCGCGGTATCGGTGGTGTCAATGCTCAGGTGACCTTCACGGATTACCTCAACTTCAAGACGACGAACTCGATCGAGTACACGCTCCTCAAGAGCTTCGAGTACGTAAGCCCCAATACGCAGGACGGGCGTCGTATCGGTGGTCAGGGTGCCCGCTTCTCCAATGAGCTTGTCGTCAAGACGACCTCTAATGTCCTGAACTTCAACCGCGACTTCACCAAGCACCACGTTGATGCACTTGCTGGTATCGAGGCTCAGAGCTTTGACCAGCTCCGCTATGGATTCGAGGTGAATAAGTACTCTACGGATAAGCTCCGTGAGCTCGGCAATGGGCAGGTCGTCGATAGCGAGAGCAATCGCTACGGGAGCTTCCTCCTCTCTTACCTAGGTCGTGTCAACTACAGCTACGACAATCGCTACTATCTCGGTCTGAGCCTGCGTGATGATATCTCCTCGAAGCTCGGTAAGAATAAGCGCTCGGGTGTCTTCTACAGCGTGTCGGGTGCTTGGAGATTTGGCCGTGAAGCCTTCCTCAAGGACAATAACTTCCTGACTGATGCTAAGCTCCGCGCTTCCTATGGTACCAATGGTAACCTCCCCGACGCCGAGTACAGCTGGAGAGGACTCTACAACTTCGGTGGGAACTACGGCTCTGAGTCCGCTATCTACCTCAATCAGCTCGCTAACCTCGACCTCGGCTGGGAGAAGAGCCGCAGCCTCAATGTCGGGCTTGACCTGACCTTCGCTCGCCGCTTCGCTCTGAGCGTGGAGTACTTCAATAAGTACACGACCGACCTCCTGATGTCCGTGCCTGTCTCGTACAACCACGGGGTAGCCAACTATCAGGCCAACCGAGGTGAGCTCTCTAACCGCGGTATCGAAGTCGAGCTTCACGCCTCGAACATCCTTAACTCCAACGCCTTCCGCTGGGATGCTGACCTCTCGCTGACGAAGATCCGCTCGCGTGTAGAGGCACTCCCCAATGGCGACATCATCACGGGTGCAGGTAACTACCTCTACCGCCCAGGTGTAGACATCTATACGTTCTACATCCGCAAGTTCCACGACGTAGAGAAGGAAACGGGTCTGGCTCGCTTCGTCGTTGACCCCACGAAGGATGCTACGGATGATAACCTCACCTACTACTCTTCTCAGGCAGCATTCACTCCCACCAAGTCTGCTTATCCTAAGCTCTTTGGTGGCCTGACAAATACCTTCAGCTATGGTGGCTTCACGCTGAGCACACTCCTGACCTACCAGTTCGGTGGGCACTTCCTCGACCACTTCGAGGGCTTTGCTATCTCGGACGGCGCACGTACGATCTCGGTGAACTCAAGCAAGGATCTGGTCGGTAACTACTGGACGCCTACCAATACGACGGCCTCCAACCCCCTGCCTATCCTGAACAATCCGCTCTCGAGTGCGCGTCTCGCCTCGACGCGCTTCCTCCACTCCTCAGACTTCGTCCGCCTCAAGGAAGTAGCGCTGAGCTACCGCCTCCCCAGCTCGCTCACCAAGGTCCTCCACGTCAATTCGGCAAGCGTGTCTCTGACGGCGAATAACCTCTTCTATCTCTACGCAGCTACCAAGAATAAGGAGCTCGAGACGCCTCTCAATGGTTTCCGTACGGCCGATATCCCTGCTCTGCGCACGGTGAGCTTCGGTGTGAATGTTGGTTTCTAACTCTTATCCCAGTATCCAGATGAAAAGATTCCCATTATATATCCTGCTGGCCTCCTCTGTCCTCTTCACCTCCTGCGAGAAGGAACTGAATCAGCTCCCTTCGGGTGCTCTACCTTCTGAGGAGTCTGTCTCCTCACTGAGTGGCCTGACCAGTGCCGTGCGTGGCGTCTATTCGCGCCTCAATACCCGCTACGGCTACAGCGGCGAGACCGCCATCTTCGCCGATGGTCGCGGTGGCGACGTGAAGATCGTCGTAGGGAGCTACAACCACTCGACGGCTATCCACCAGTTCCTCACCGACAAGTCTTCGGGCTTCTCGGCAGGGGCTTACCAGGCCTTCGCCACGACCTCCAGCCGTGTCAATGACATCCTGCAGTATGTAGGCTCGGTGGAGAAGACGCTCAGCTCATCCGAGAAGACGCAGTTCAATGACCAGGTAGCACAGCTCTACGCGCTGAGAGGCCTGGCACACCTGGAGCTGGCACGTCTCTTTAGCCATATCCCCACCACGGGCGTGAACCTGGATGCGGCCTATTCGGGTATTCCCTTGAACACCGCCGTACATCCCGTTGGCTACCGCTTCCAGCGTTCTACGCTCCGTGAGACCTATGCGCAGGTCATCGCCGACCTGACGAAGTCCCTCGAAGGGCTGAGCAAGAATAAGGCGCTCAACTCGGGCTACATCAACTACTGGGCTGCTGCAGGTCTCTTGGCTCGTACCTACCTCTATCTCGGGGATTGGCAGAACGCCTACAAGTACGCCAGCGAAGTCATCTCCTCCAGCCCCTACACGCTCTATAGCGTAGCAGACTATCCCTCGGTCTGGGGTAAGCAGGGCACGTCGGAGTCCCTCTTCGAGATCCTTACCACGGAGAAGTCCAACGCAGGGCTCAATAGCCTCGGGGGCTATACCAACCCTGGGGTGTACCCTGAGTTCGGTGCTGCTGATGACTTCGTCACGTGGGTGCAGACGACTCGCTCCAATGACGTCCGTGCACAGCTCATCACCGAGCGCTCTAAGGCAGGGGGCGTAGCGAAGGCCTACTATACCACGAAGTACGTGGGGCAGGACGGCGCCTCAAATGCTACGGCGATGAATAACTTCAAGGTGATCCGCCTCTCTGAGCTCTATCTCATCGCTTCGGAAGCTCTCCTTCGTGGTGCTACGGCGAGCGACGGGAAGACGGCAGTAGACTACTACAACACGCTGCGACGCAACCGCTTCTCCAGCTATACGCCTGCTACCACGGTGACGCTGCAGGATATCCTCGATGAGCGCCGTATCGAGTTCTTCTGCGAGGGACATCGCGCCTTTGACCTCCTGCGTAATAAGATCAACCTCACCAGCCAGTACGTCTCGGGTGGTACGGTCAACTACCTTGACTGGCGCACCATCGTCGAGCTCCCCGAGCGCGAGAAGAACATCAATCCGGACCTCGTAGTCCGTGCCGCACAGTAGGCTTACACGCTCTACTTGTTAGTGAAAAAGGTGACACGCCCCCAGCAGCCTCGGCCGCTGGGGGCGTGTTGTATCTATACCCTTGGGGAGGGTAGGGATGCGAACCTATATTGGTCCGCGGGCTGACCTATATAGGTCACCGATGCGACCAATATAGGTCGGAGTGCGAAGCTATATAGGTCAGCCCGCCGACCAATATAGGTTCACTCACCTCCTTCATAGTGATTACCACTTCGCTCTCCGTAGATGGCGTATTCATAGGGACTTGTGCTGGAGGGATAACTGGGTAGTACGGAGTCGCGAAGGAGGGAGCTATGGGGACGAATACCCCGAGGTGTATGAGTGAAGCGCAGAAGGGTATTGTTATTCGAAGTCTTTTTCGCTAACTTTGAGGTGAGGGTTACGAAGGACTCCCTTAGTGCTCTTACCATAACTCATGTCACACTCCCCCTCGGGGAACTAAAAGCTATTCAACTATGGACATCAGAATTCAAGCCATCCACTTCGATGCCACAGAGCAGCTCAAGGCCTTTATCCAGAAGAAACTCGAGAAGCTGACCCGCTTCGCCGACGATATACAGGCCGCCGAAGTCGTCCTAAAGGTTGTCAAGCCCGAAGTATCCAATAACAAGGAAGCCTCCATCAAGCTCAAGGTCAATGGTGCAGACTTCTTTGTCGACAAGACAGGCAACAGCTTCGAGGAATCTGTCGATCTCTGTATCGACGTCCTGAAGCGTAAGCTCGAGAAGCACAAGGAGGCCTAAGCCCCCAGCCCTCGCCTTGAGGGCACACGCGACTAACTCTTGCCCCCACTGAGTCTCCCCTCAGCTGGGGGCAACTCATATATATATAAGGTAGCGATCGCCCCCAACGGCCTCCCCCGAGAAGCGCCATTTGCTGTCCTGTGGAGTGGGTAGGGCAGGCGGTGCAGGAATAGAGTGAGTTTCGCACCCCCTTGTGATGGGGCAAGTCGTTCGTGTATAGGTGCTTGAGTGTAAATGCTGTCAAAGTGTTAGGACTGCAGTGCACGAAGCAGTATCACGTAATACTTTAATGTGTATATTTGCTACTACAAACGACGACAAAGCACATGGACGAAAGACGCATCGCACGTGTCCGTGAGATGGAGACCGCACTCAACGAGTGGGTCGACCTCGGCAACAAGGGGGAAGAACTCCTTGAGGAGATGACTACTCATCTCCCCAGCCTTGAGCGTCTCGTCGCCTACTACAGCTCCCCCGACTGGATGTGTGACCACGATGCCAGCAATGAGGGGCTCCTCCCACCAGATCTTCCCCACGGTGTCCTCAGCGAAGATGCCGTCTTCGACCTCCTCACCCAGCTGTATGGCTTGTGCGGGATCGTGAAAGACATAGAGCAGCGCCTCGGAAAGATACCTTAGAGAAAAGTTAGGGCAGCAGCACCTCCCCAGCCCTTGGAGCGGCGCACTACCCCCGACTATATAGTACACAAACAACTACATTAAGAAAACTATGCAGCAGTACACCCTCAATCCCATAGCACGCGCTATCGGGAAGGCTCCCAAGGACTTCACCAAGGAAGACATCACCAAGTACATCCTCGACGAGGGCATCCATGAGCTCAACTTCCGCTATACGGCAGCTGATGGGCGCCTCAAGGTGCTGAACTTCGTTATCCAAGATGCCGAGTATCTTGATGAAGTCCTCTCCTCTGGTGAGCGCGTAGACGGCTCCAGCCTCTTCCCCGGCCTGATGGAAGCCGGCTCCTCTGACCTCTATGTAGTGCCTAAGTTCTCCTCGGCCTTCATGGATCCCTTCACTATTGAGCCTACGATCTCCTTCTTCTGCGCCTATATGGATAAGAATGGCCAGCCTCTCTCGGCTGCCCCCGATGAGATCCTGCGCCGTGCTGCTCAGGCCTTCCGCGAAGTGACGGGCGGTCTGGAGTTCTACGCTATGGGTGAGCTTGAGTACTACGTCATCGGCGATAAGGAAGACGCCTACGAAGCTGCCGACCAGCGTGGCTACCATGAGATGGGCCCCTTCAGCAAGCAGATCGACTTCCGTACGCAGGCTATGCGTATGATCTGTCAATGCGGTGGCCAGATCAAGTACGGCCACGGTGAGGTAGGGAACTTCACGGCTGACGGTCTCAACTACGAGCAGAACGAAATCGAGTTCCTCCCCGTACCCGTCGAAGAAGCTGCACAGCACCTGCAGCTCGGTAAGTGGATCCTCTTCGAGCTCGGCTGGAGAATGGGTCTCAAGGTAACCTTCGCTCCTAAGATCATCGTCGGTAAGGCTGGTAGCGGTATGCACGTCCACACGAAGATCGTCGACAAGAACGGCATCAACCAGTACGTCGACCAGGCTGGCGAACTTACGGCTACTGCTCACAAGGCTGTCGCTGGTATGATGAGCCTGGCTGCTTCGCTCACTGCCTTCGGTAATACGAATCCCACCTCTTACCTGCGTCTCGTACCTCATCAGGAGGCTCCTACGACGGTATGCTGGGGCGACCGCAACCGCTCGGCTCTCGTGCGTGTACCGCTCGGCTGGAGTGCAGACGTCGATATGTCCAGCATCATCAACCCCCTCGAAACGCCCAGCAAGAAGCGCTACACCAATAAGCAGACGATCGAGTTCCGGGCCTCCGACGGCTCGGCTAACATCTACCTCCTGCTGGCTGGTATCTGTACGGCAGTACGCCATGGCTTCGAGATCGACAATGCTGAGCAGCTCGCTAAGGATACCTATGTCGCTGTGAACATCCACAAGGATGAGTTCGCTGGCGCCGTAGCTCATCTGGATAGCCTGCCTGCTTCCTGCGTCGCATCGGCCGAACGTCTGCGCCAGCACCGTGCTATCTACGAAGCTCGCGGCGTCTTCGATCCTACGACGATCGATATGCTGATCCGCAACCTCGAGGCTTATCAGGATGCTGACCTCCGTGCTAAGGCACAGGCTGATCCTAAGTTCCTCAAGGAGCTCGTCGACCGCTACTTCTACTGCTAAGGCGCTTCCTTCGTCTAAGCATCGCATAAAGGGCAGCCCCCGCTACTCCATCGGAGTGGCGGGGG
>ERZ773213.1800-NODE-1800-length-10848-cov-8.779487_pt1 | contig 10848 bp, 6 predicted proteins | sample MGYA00580996_ERZ773213 | MGnify/ENA primary metagenome ERZ773213 (study PRJEB29015, sample SAMEA2738152) | human oral metagenome | biome: human oral; feature: human-associated habitat; material: saliva | place: China | collected 2197 ...
TCGAATGACGCAAGACATTTTGTCCATAAGAAGTACGGAACTGCAAACGTCCCATAATCTTCATCAAGTCTGGATGAAGGTTTGGCGCACCAATCTCATAGGCTGCTGCCTCACCGTATTCACGGATCTTATTGTCAATCTCTTGACGGTTTTTCTCAACCAACTCTTCGATACGAGCTGGGTGGATACGACCATCCTTGAGCAACATTTCCATAGTCATACGGGCAATCTCACGACGAATCGGATCAAATCCTGACAAGGTCACCACTTCTGGTGTATCGTCGATAATCACATCGACCCCTGTCAAACTTTCAAAGGTACGAATGTTACGACCTTCACGACCAATAATGCGTCCCTTCATAGTATCATCTGGCAGATGAACCGTTGAGTTTGTTGACTCCGCTACATATTCACCAGCGATACGTTGCATAGCTTGAACCAGGATGTCCTTGGCCATTTTGTCAGAACGTTCCTTGACCTCTTGCTCAGCTTCGCGAATACGACTGGCAATCTCCTTGGTCAAGTTTTCCTCTGTCTGAGCCAAGATAATATCTCGTGCTTCTGCCTGAGACAGAGCACCAATACGCTCTAGTTCTGCTTCTTTTTGTCTTTCGACTTCCTCTAATTGCTCTTCACGCGCATCAAGGTTTTTCGCTCTATCAGAAATACTTTGTTCTTTTTGTTCAAGTGTTTGTTCTTTACTCGTCAAATTGTCGTCCTTACGGTCAAGGCTAGTAGCTCTCTCTGTCAAACGACTTTCGATTTGTTTGAGTTCTTGACGTTCTGATTTGAATTCAGCGTCCACTTCTTCACGGTATTTTCTGGCTTCTTCTTTGGCCTCCAATAGTGCTTCTTTTTTAAGAGACTTGCTTTCACGTTTAGCTTCATTAACAAGTAAATCCGCTTCACGCTCAGCTTGTCCACGTAAATTAGTTGCTTCTTGTTCAGCATTTAAAAGCATCAACTCTGCAGCTTCCTGAGATGATTTCATCTTAGCTGAGATGCTGACATATCCAATGACTAAACCAATGATGACGGCAAAAACAGCAATCGCAAGCGACATGATTTCCATGTTTTTACCTCATTTTATTGTTATTCCGAATGACATACATTCTTTTACATTCTACCATAAAAAAGTGATTTTCACAAACCTAAAATAGAATATGTTTTGGGGAAATTAGTGTGAATTTTAGGATTACACTTCTTCGGATCCCTTCAAACTTTTGAACACATCATCAATAAATATATCTGCTAATCTCTTCTTGAAAGAATCATTATTTAATAGAGCACCAAATAAATCTTGACTCTGAGAGTATCCTTCTATAAGAGCATTGTCAATCTCTTCTTCAAAAGCAAAAACGAAGTCTTCTCTAGAGTTGACACGAGCAGATTGCTTTAGTCTTGGATTCTTTTTCATCAATTCACGAATGGATACCGCTCCACTTAGACCGACTTGGGGATCAATATCCAAATCCAACTGTTCGTTAATTTCATCTAAGATTTCAGATAAACGCTTCTCCTGGTCAGTCGTAACACCTCCAGTACTTGGCTTGGTAAGTATTAACTCTGGATGATATTCCAATTCAGAAACTGACCTGAAGGAACCTGTTTGCTTATGTTTCATATAGTCCACTACGATCTTATCTGCGATTGTAAAATCATCTCCTCCAATGCGAACATCAATCATCTTGACAAGACTTTGCAGATAATTATAACGTTCGTGTAGAACTTCATTTTGATAAGCAGTTGCCTGAATCAAGAAAGTATACATTCTAATAAAACCTCGAATAACCTTTCGAATAGAAAGTTGTTCTTTCTCATCAAACCGTCTAACTCTATCATAACCTTGATTTAACAGAGAAACCATCTTTTGTTTTTCTCTGCTGTTTCTCTTTTCTTGATATAAGAATTGATTAAACTCATGAACAACATCACTGTCCAAGATGCCATACTCATCAATTTTCCGATCCAAGGTCAAGACATCACTAGGTGTGACTGTATCTGCTAAAATAGTCTCACGGTAGTAGGGAGAAAAAGCTGAGCGAATATCGTCATAAGTATTTTTAAAATCAAGGATAAAGGTCTTCTTGTTGTATCCTCTATAGATACGATTCAAACGAGACAATGTTTGCACCGCAGCAACACTTCGTAACTTTTTATCCACATACATAGCAACCAGTTTGGGTTGGTCAAACCCTGTCTGATACTTATTTGCCACAATCAGGATTTGATAGTCCTCTGTATCAAAATGATCTTTCAAATAATCTTCCTTGACCTGATTCATTTGCGACTCAGTATATTCACTACCTTGGTAATCAACCTTACCAGAAAAGGCAATCAGGGTTCCAATACTAGTGATACTGTAGTCTTTGAAGTACTTTTGAAAGGCCAATTGATACTTAACTGCTGCCTCACGACCCGAGGTCACAATCATAGCCTTACCTTGACCACCCAATTCAGCCATAATATCATGACTGATAAAGTGATCCATGATAATTTCAACCTTTTGATTGATATTTTCATCAGATAATTCTACAAACTTTGCAATCTTACGCTTGGCAAGAGTCGTTTTTAGCTCAGGATCTTCTTCGACTGCTTTATTGAGCTTGTAATAGGTCTTATACGTCGTATAGTTATCTAAAACATCTAGAATAAAACCTTCCTCAATAGCTTGCTTCATACTATAAACATCAAAAGGAGCTTTAGAACCATCTGCTTGTGTTGTACCAAATAGCTGTAGAGTTGTCGCCTTGGGAGTTGCGGTGAAGGCAATGATTGAGACATTGTCCTGCTTACCTGTCCGAGCAATCTCCTGCTCGATAGCATCCGCAACACTTACTTCTTGAATCTCATCGATAGTTCCATCTTCTGTATCTGTTTCTGTCAAGACTTGACTAACCGAACTCATATAGGATCCTGTCGTTGAACTGTGAGCTTCATCAATCAGGATGGCAAATTTCTTTTTCGCAGTGTTCCCTACAGACATCCAGTTGGATTGGTTGATCTGGGCAAACTTATGAATCGTCGTAGCTATGATTTTTGTATTTCCTGCAATCGCATCCGCTAAATCACTGGAGGTTTCTTTATCGCCCATTACCTTGACCACTCCAGGCTTGTGGGAGATTTCCTTGACCGCTTCTTGTAACTGACGGTCAACTACGATACGGTCTGTTACGATTAATACAGTATCCACGATGTTTTGATTCTGATCATCATGAAGAGAAACTAAACTATGAGCCAACCAGGCAATGGTATTGGTTTTACCAGAACCAGCTGAGTGCTGAATCAGATAATTACTGTCAGTATGGTTGACTTTCATGTCTTCTAGGAGACGGCTAACTGCTCTTCGCTGATGGTATCTCGGGAAAATCAGGGTCTTCTTTTTATGCTTATCCATCTCAAAAAAGATAAAACTCTCTATTAACTGGAGAATACTATCCTTGGTCAAGACATCAAGCCACAAGTAGTCTGTATTGACACCATCAGGGTTGTGAGGGTTGCCACTTCCCATCTCAATACCTTCCCCTTTCCCCACATTAAAAGGTAGAAAATAGGTTTCTTGTCCTTTCAATTGCGTCGTCATATAGACTTCTAGGGTATCCACTGCAAAAGAAGCCAAGACTCCCTGTTCAAAACGGAAAAGACGATTCTTAGGATTGCGTCCCTTGAGCTGCTTGATGGCATCCTGAACAGACTGACCACTGGGATTAAACTTAAGTTCGATAGCAAATAGTGCTAATCCATTGATAAAGATAACAAGGTCAATGCGGTCGCTCTCCTCATAAACCACTTCTTCCATAATAGATAGACAGTTGGCTTGGTATTGTTGAACAGCCTTTTCATTAAAACTAGTCGCAGGTTTACGATAGAGAAGACGCAGTTGCTTGTTTTCAATAAAGACACCCTCTTTTAAGGCGAACAAAAAACCACCCTTGACGATTTCTGTATTGATGAGATTGATGATTGTCTCCTTACTCAGCTTTTTAAGGAGATAGTCCATGGTCTCCTCTTGGGTTTCCATCAAAAAATCCCAGAGGAACTCCACATCCATGGCTAACCGAGGATCGTACTGAGCAGCATCCCGCTGGATATAACCATTTTTTTCTTTCAAGTCTTTGATAATCCACTGCTGGAAATCATAGCGCTCCTTCAAGCCCAAATTTGCCATAGCTTCTCACTTTCATATTAATAAATCTATTTATCTTTATAAAATTATTCTTGTCTAAACATACTTGGTTAACTATAAGTTTAGATAATTGGTTTCTTTCATTAAAAATTTGGATTGGAGATCCCAAATATTTTATCGTTCTCATTTAATTCGATAAGCTCAGTTGCATTTATAAATTTATTTTTATAAATAGATGCGATAATTACTTGATTATTCTCCAATTCATTCGACAATAGCTGATAAATTTTATCAAGATTATCTTTTGTTACTTCTCTACCACTAGGAGAATCTAAAACAATAGGTAGAGATGTTCCTATAAATCTCTCTAGTTCTTTTATATATGCCAATTTATAGCATATTACTAATTTATGAAATTGAGTACCAGAAATTTTCTTCAAATCACTAGTAAATATAAAACCTTTTCTCCCACTTATAATGTTATTGACACCTAATTCAGTTGCATAACGTAAAATGTTTTCACTCATCCTAGTGACAATATCTGAGTTCTTAATAAGTTTATTTTTTACATAGTTTCTTAAGTGTTCCAGTTCATTATTAATTAACTCAATCCTAGAATCAATTTCTTTGTGGTTAACATCAATTTGGTTAAAAAATACATCAGCCTTCTCAATTGAATTATCATTCTCAAATAAATGTGTTTGCCCCATTAAATTTATTAATTTATTTTTAACGTCAGATAGTTCCTTCTCTATATTACATAAACTTTCTTTAAGTAGCCATTTTCTAGCTTCTAAAAAATTATAGTTATCATTATAATTTATAATTGTATCCTTATTTACAGAAATAATATTACCTGTATTTTTGTCTTCAACTTTAAGGTCAAAATTTTCTAACAACTTAAAGAAATCGTTATTTTCTTTTTTTAACTTATCTACTTGCTTCATTTTATTTAGATAAATCTTCTTTTGCGAAGACAATAATACTATTTGTTCTTTTAAAAAATTTATATCATCAGATGGAACATCTACTTCATTTTCTAGATATAGTTCTTGATAGGAAATAATTGACTTTAAATTTTTTAATCGTCTTAACTCTCTATTTAGAAAACTTATCCTATCTGTATATTCTGTAACATCTATAGAGGTAAGCCCCTCAATCAGTTCTTCAATATTAAAGTGTATATTTCCAATCACTTTTCCTCTATTTAAAAGAGTCCAACCTTTATCTTGATCTAAATACATTGCTCCGATAATGTTATTAATAACCTTAACTTCTTCTGTATCAAAAATTTGTTTTAAGAAATATTCATGTTGATCTGGCAATAGATAGTCTTTTTTGTCCTTACCAAAGATTAACTCTAACCTTTTATCATGTCGAATCACCTTATATACTTTGCCGAAAATCGAGAAATCTAATTCTAAAAATAGTTTTTGAAACCGAATAGCTAATGTACCTGGTATTGGGTAACCTAGAGAATAAAATAAAATTCTCAGTAGAGTAGACTTTCCAACACTATTATCTTCCGAATAGATTAAAACATTATTTCCATTGAATGAGAATTCTCGTATAGAATCTTTATAACGAACTTTTAAATTAATAAATTTCATAAATTCGCACTCTTTCTAACTTTATTAATCAATCGTTTATTAGCAATTATTTTCCAAATAACATATTTGACTATAACCTCTTCATCATTTTTGTTATCGATCAAAAAAATGTCATCTTTAAAGGACTTCCAACACTTATCTATAAAAACAAAGATTCTTTGTTGTCTATCGTCTCCAAGTTCACCACTTTCTTTCATATCTTGAAACTTATTGAGAATTTTATTAGATAGTTCAAATCGTCCTTCTATATTTTCTAAGACCGTCAAATATGTTTGAATAATCTCGTTGAACTCTTCATCATCAATATCCAAATACTCTAAAAAACTATCTTCACTAATTCTAGCACTAAGCAGTTCAACTAATTGCCACAAAAACTCCTCTTTACTGTAGTCATTTCTGCTGGTTTCACTTTGTCTAATAAATGTATACCAACGGTCATAAATTTCTTTATAAAATTTACTATACTGATCTCCAATCTTAGAAATATATCTTTGTATTTCTTGATAAAAAACTTCATGTTTAGTATATTGATCCGAAGAATTTAAAAATTTATAGAAATATATTGAAAACAATTCCCTTTTAAATTTTGGATTATTAGTAGCATAAGTGTTAAAAATATTCTCCAAGCGTTTTGGTAAAACTTTTTTAAATTCTTTATCAGTATAGCTATATTTTGATTTGGATGAAGAATGTAACCAAAAACTTTCAAATATTTTATCTGTTCCTAAAGGATAGTATGTATTAGAAACATATATCAGTTTTTCCGCATCTCCATGCTTAGAAGCCTCATTTAAAGTTTTCAATCCATCCTTAAGTTTATCAAAATTAGATTTTCTAACAAGTATATCTTTTTCTTTAGATTTTACTTGAGCATAGATGTACTTTCCATTATTCAATTCAAGTTCCACATCCTCTACAGGACCTTCAATAGAAAATCCGTTCACATCCTCTAAATTTTCTAATAATAAAACTAATCCAACTAATGCTTGAAACTCGAAACCAAATGTTGTGGGCACGGCATTACTTTTAGAAAAAGATTTTGTATTTACCATAATTTCTAAATCTCCTTCCCCCTTCTCTTCCCAGTCACATAATCATAAATAAGAGTTTGTCGTTGTTTATTAATATTATCAATTTGTTCTTGTTTAATATCAATCAACTGATTAATTTGTAACATTTTATGATCAAGATAATCCACAATTGAAAGTTGTTCCTCTATTGACTCTGGAAATGGAATTGGAATATTCACTAGTTGACTAGAGCTGATAGCTGGGTATGAAACTCCCCACGCATATTTAGATACGGGGCCCGTAAAAGAATCACTCATAATTGCATAATTTAAATATTTACTGTTTACCTTTTTAGGACGGACTACACAAAAGCCTGTAGAAACTATATAATCATCATTAACATAAGCAATTGCTTTTAAATACGTTCTAACAGTTGAAATTATCGTATCACCTTTCTTAGCAATTTTTCTAGCTCTAGATGGGGCTTCTGACATTGAAATCTCCTGATAACTATTAATACCTTTTGTAAATTCTACTGCTCCTATATCCACATAATTAATTTTTTGATTTGAATTAATCTCCGATTGTGTTAGGGTTTCATCATCGTAACTCGCTAAATACTTTAAAGGCTTCACTCCCCACCCTTGAGGCACCTGTCCAATCCAGTCAATTCCTGAATCTTTCACTGGGACTGTTTTATCCAGTCCTTTTGTGACGGCTTCATAAATCAAGCTAGCGCGGTAGTCTTTGAGTTTTTGAATCTGCTCTTCCAATAGGGCTTTAACCTTATCTAACTGAGCTGTTTTCTTGTCTAGGAAATCAGCAATTTTAGTTTGTTCTGAACTGTCTGGCTGAGGAATATTCCAGTTTTTTATTAAATTTTGACTTATGTTTGGTTGAGTCCCACCCTGAGCAGAAAAAATCAAATTATTTTTACTTGCTTCTATAGCATATTTCCCAAATCTTACTTTTTCAGACGTTCCCAACATTACGACAACAGCCTGATTAACGCAAGCATCTATACAACTAATAGCAACATTCCCTACCGAAGCACCATACATTGCTAAAGCGATAAAAGGTTGTTGGTATATTTTTAAAGCAGAAGTAGATTGGAAACCTTGATATGTAATTGTTTTACTTACTTTTATTACCTCGTCAGTCTGATATAAATCACCAGATTGAATCCAATTTATATCACCATCATAAAATGTTTCATTATCACTTTGGGGAGTCGTTCCACTACCAATTTCTTCAAAGATATGTTTAATACCTTTCACTTCCCACTCTTCTGGTATCTGTCCTATCCAGTCGATACCACTCTCTTTCATCCTAGTCATGTTTTAGTTCCTCCAAGAGAGTCTGTAGTTCTGCTTCCAAGTCATAGAACTCTGCCAAGAGCTTGTCGGCACTTTCTGGTGCTTGGTATTGATAGAAATAGCGGGTAAAAGGAATCTCTGCTCCATAGCCCTTTTTCTCATCAAACCAGTAATGGGCATCAGGTACATGGGGATAGACCTCACGCGCAAAATAGTCTTCCACATTCTCTGTCAGCTTAACGATTTCACTGTCCTTGGTTGTCTTATCATAGACAATCCCATCGGCAATCTCATTTGCCTTGTCTTTCTTCTTGGTTCGGATAACCTCTGCTGTCTTGTCCATTTCACTCATAGCTAAGGCTAGCGCATTGACATTGGCAGGCGTTACCTTGATGTCTCCCAACAAGTCCTTAATGACTTGGACAAAGCTTTCAAAGTTAGGATAACTGTCATCCGTGATTCCCCCACGAAGAGCATCTAAGATAGCTTCTTGCTTGTCCTTCCCAGCTTCAAAGTCCTGTAATTTTTTCTCATCCTTGACTGAACGTGGTTCCATCTCTAGCAATTCTTGATTCTTGTATTCATCAAATAGTTTAGCTAGAAAAGGAACACTTTTCGCTTTCTCAATTGTTTCTTCGCTTATCTGGCCACGACGTTGCAGAGGTTGCATAACTGTAAACTCTCGATAGAGAAACTCTTGATTGTCAAAGATTTTTACATGGTCATTTTCTTGAAAATCATCGTACCAGCGAAGGATCTGACGGATGTTATCTTGGGACAACTCACGGCGTTTTTGACCTAGAGATTTACGTAGAGGAACAAACTCCTCTGTCGCATCGATAAACTGAACCTTGTTCTGGCGCTCAGGAGACTTGTTTTTATTATAAATCCAGATATAAATCCCAATTCCTGTGTTATAGAAAAATTGACCTGGAAGGGCAACTATAGCTTCTAGCAAATCATTCTCAAGAATATAACGACGAATCTGACTTTCTCCCGATGATGTCCCACCTGAAAAGAGGGGAGACCCATTTGAAATGATGGCTGCACGGCCATTTTCTTCTAATTTTGCAAGAGCATGAAGATGGAAGAGTAGTTGAGCATCTCCAGTTCCTGGAGTCGCAACAAAACGACCTTGACGACCTTCTGTTTTATCAAAGAGTTGATGATCTTTCTTAACTGCATCCTCAACCCCATCATCCGCATCCTTACCACCCCAAGCTTGACCGAAGGGAGGGTTAGCGATGACAAAGCTCATCTTAGTATCTGGGAAAGGATCTGGATCTTTTAAGGTATCCACCTTCACGAAATAGTCAGAGTCTTCCTGACGAATTAGCATATCTGCACGACCAATCCCAAAGGTTTCAGGCAAAACTTCCTGACCAAAGAGTCGGACAGTAGCTCCAGTATTCAACTGACGGATATAGCTTTTAGCCGTAGCCAGCATTCCCCCTGTTCCAGCAGCCATGTCTAGTATTTTCAACTCTTTTTTATCAACAAAAAGTTCTTCGTCTGCCTCAATCAAGAGAAGGTTGACCATCAGAGCAATAACTTCACGAGGGGTATAGTGAGACCCCGCTTCCTCATTTTCAGAAAATCGGCGGATGATATCCTCAAACATGTATCCCATACGCATAGAGTCGACTGAACTTGGAGATAAATCAATTTGAGAGAACTTTTTAATAACCGTGAAAAGGCGACCACTCTGGGCCAGGGTACGGACTTGCTCTTTAAATTTTAGGTTTTCAATGATGTCCTTGACACGACAAGAATAGCCATCCAGATAGGCTAGAAAATTCTCCTCGATTGCATTTGGATCGTTTTGAAGATTTTCCAACGTAAAAGGACTAACATTGTAGTAACGATAGCCTGAAAGTTTCTCCAACACTTTCTCAGGTGTATTGGGATTTGCTTTGTATTGTGCTACCACCTGATCCTTGGTTGGCAGTAAGGCAGCTTCTAAACGAGTCAGGACAAACATTGGAATAATGACATCGCGATACTTATCTGCTCGATAAGCTCCTCTAAGAGTGTTAGCGATAGACCAAACCGTATTGACATCATTAGAAATTTGGATGTCATTTGCTTGGAATAGTGGTAGTTTTTCTTTGAAATTAGACATTTACTTCCCCTGTTTTTATTATTAACAATTCTCTTCATTATACCACAAAATAACAAGCATAAAGCGGATTCAAGGGTAAAGATCGAAGTTCATATACTAAATTTTTTTACTGAGTTTTTGTCTTTTGTATTAGGGCTTCTGTCATTTTCCAAAAAACTTTATCTTAAACTTACTCATAAAAATTTAAAAAATAAAAAGCCCACCTTTCAGTAGACTTAGTAATGATCTTTGAAAGACAAGAAAGCCACGCTATCCCCATCCATCATATAAATCAAGCGATTTTCTGCATCAATACGCCGTGACCAGGCTCCTTGGTAGTCATACTTGAGTGGTTCTGGCTTACCTATTCCTGTAAAGGGATCACGTTGAATATCCTTGATTAGTTTATTGATTCTTTTTAACGTTTTCTTGTCCTGAGTTTGCCAGTAGCAATAATCTGCCCAGGCATCTTCTGTAAACTTGAGCAGCATTTCTCACTCCTCAATAACATGGACTTGAGTGCTTCCAGCACGAACTTGAGCCATTCCTCGCAAGACCTTGTCAGAAAGTTCCTTATTCTGAGCGATTCTCAGGGTTTCCTGAATACTGTCCCATTCGCTCTTTGAAAGAACTACAATGTCCTCGTCTGGATTTTTATTGACCACCGTCAAAGGCTCAAATTCAT
>ERZ773213.1801-NODE-1801-length-10845-cov-11.296108_pt1 | contig 10845 bp, 10 predicted proteins | sample MGYA00580996_ERZ773213 | MGnify/ENA primary metagenome ERZ773213 (study PRJEB29015, sample SAMEA2738152) | human oral metagenome | biome: human oral; feature: human-associated habitat; material: saliva | place: China | collected 2197 ...
CGCATTGGGTTTCAACGTGACGACCGTGAGAAATGAATTTCTCCATGAAGCACAGCGTCAACGTCGAAGGATCGCTCAGGTTCGTGTAGAAATCACGAACATCGGAGTCGGAATTCATGCGAGTGATTCCGCGCCCACCGCCGCCATCGGCACGCTTGATCAGGACCGGGTAGCCAATAGACTGTGCCAGCTCAAGTGCATCCTCGACGCTGCTTCCTTCCAAGGAACGACCGGTGATCGTTGGGACCTTGCACGAATCAGCCAGTTCGCGGGCTCGAATCTTGTCACCCAAGGCCTCGATGGCCTCGGCGGAAGGACCGATCCACACCAAGCCGGCTTCTGCGACGCGCGAGGCGAAATCGGCGTTCTCGGAAAGGAACCCGTATCCCGGGTGGATTGCTCGCGCGCCCGACTTTGCGGCGGCCTCGAGAATCGCTTCCGGGTTCAGATAGGTCTCAGCAGCGCTCTTCCCACCCAGGCTGTAGGCGGAGGTAGCGAGCTCGCAAGCTAAGGTATCCCGATCGGCCTCAGCGTAGACAGCGACGGAATCCACACCCATTTCGCGGAGGGTGCGGATGACGCGAACCGCAATTTCACCTCGGTTCGCAACCAGAACGGGAGAAAGGGCAATCGTCATGACAGGTGTCCTTCCACTAGTGGGGTGGGGGAGATTTCCCCCGTGGTGACGGTGAGAATTTCGCCTTCCGTGGAGCGGCAGATCAGGTGTGCGTGCTCATCGATGCTGATCGGAGTTGCGGTGAAGCGAATGCCTCCGGGAAGGTGCAGTGGGCATTGAGTGCCGAAGAAACGCATGTGGGAGCTGTACTCATCGCGCCAAGATTTGGGTGCGCCCGCTGCAGCGAAGAGCAGCTCGAGGTTCATGCGCAGTTCGCGGATGAATGATTCGCGTTCCTCGCTGCTCAGCGCGGTGTCAAAGCTTGCAGCAAAGTCGCGCACTTGAGCCGGTAGTGCGCCGATGTTCACTCCGATGCCGATGACCACGCGATGGGTGTCGCCGCTCGTGTCGAGGTGCTCGCAAAGGATTCCGGCGGCTTTACGTCCATTGATCAGCAGATCGTTTGGCCACTTGAGTGAAAGTGCGTCCTCACCGCTTACTGTCGCATCGAGCCCTGCGGCGAGGATCGTGCGCAGGAGTGCGACACCGGCCAGCGCGGTCAGCCATTCCAATTCGCTTTCCGAGGCCTCAACCATGAGAGAGAAAGTCAGCGCCTCATCGGAAGAGAGCCAGGCACGTCCATCGCGTCCGCGACCCTTGTTCTGGCGGCTTGCCCATAGCGCTATTCCCGAAGGCGCAGTTGACCCCTCGCCGAGCACGATGCGGGCAAGGTGAGTGTTAGTTGAGTCAACTTCGTCGCAGTGAAGGACAGGTGCTTCTTGATCAATCTGCATTACACCCATCGTTCAATTCGCCGCATGAGCGGACAAATACAGGGGTGCATATTGTGAGGACTGCGCCTGAAACTCGGATAAAGCGCTATGAATTTTTGGCGTAATTCTGCGACTCTTGAAGTTTCCTTCGAAAATGCTTGGGGGCGATACCGATGTGTATTTTCAGTCGATTTCGCGCGAGCAGGCGTAGAGCAGGACCAAGACGACTTCGAGAATTGATCGGGTTGCCGGGCTGGCCTGTGAGGCTGTGTGGGCAGGTGGGACCGGTGGGTGATCTTCACGAGGCGCCGGCGCGGGGTAGCCGGAGTTTACAGCAGTATTGTGCTTACTCCGGTACTCGCGAATAGATTGGCGCCAACCTGCAAGGCCTGCAGCGCGCATGACGACACCGATGACGCTTTGGGTAAGGGCGCCAATGGGAACCGTGAGTTCACGCCCGGCGGCCGTCAGGATTGTTTGCAGAACTGAACCGAGTTGATCTGCAAATTGGCGGTTGAGGTCCAGCAGTCGCATACCCCACTCGGGGTCGCGGATTGAGCGCATGAGCATCTCAGAGTGGAGGATGTAGAGTCCTTCGTCAATATGGATTGCGTCCAAGGCTTCGTAGAGCAGGTTTTCCATGAGGAGGTGACGATCTCCCTCACCTCCCTGCGATGCGGGGGTTTGGGCGTTCTCCCACAGAAGGACGCGTTCACGCAGGCGTTGGATCAGGTCGGCGTATTCGCCTTCAGCCAAGATTCCCAGCAGTGAGTCTTTAGAGGAAAAATTTGAGTAGAAGGCGCCGCGGGTAAAACCAGCGACTGCGCAGATGTGCTCAAGCGATGTGGCTTCAATGCCTTCGGTAATGATGATGTGTCGAGTTGCTGCAAGGAGACGGTCCTGGGTTTCGGCTCGTTTTCCCATATGTAACCGCCTCTTCCTGCCGACACCGAGTGGAACATGCATGGGCGAAGGCGATGCGTCTTCAGTGACATGTTCGTTTAGAGCTGAGGGCTCTATTGTCTCACGACCATCGTGCCCAGTGTAGGGTGAATGCATGATTGGTGGACTTCTTACGCTACTGGGCAACCTGATTCTGATCGTTGTCATCGGTGTTGCACTGATTTCAGCTGCCTTCATTTTCTTTGTCCGTCGCGCGATGCGTCGCGGGATGGGCCAAGGTGCGCCTTCGCGTTATGGATCCCCTAGACCGGGTGTGCGCGTTGTTGACAGCACTGTGGTTGACGAGCCTTCGACCAGTGATTCTGGGAAAACTGCTCCTCGCGCGGCTGATATTCCAGATTCTGCTGAAGTTCAGATCATTGAGGTTACGACCCGCGAAGACTGATCACCACCGCTAGATGCGGTTATGACAGGGTGGGGGCCAGACGCTGCGCGTCTGGCCCCCACCCTGTTGTGTATGGAGTCGATTGTGTGTCGACCTATCAGGCCTGTGCCTTTGTGTCCCTATGCGTGGGCTCTCAAGTCACAAACGTGATCGACTCTTGATCTCAATCCTGTTCGCGACGAGTGCGAGCTACAAGCACCCCACCGGCAATTGCCGCACTCAGTGCAGCTGCTGCGGCAAGAGTCGCATCGGTGCCGGTCGAGGCAAGGGAACGATTCGCTTCCTTGGGTGAAGGAACCGCGGGGGGCACATCCTGCTGTGGTGCCGGCGGAAGCGGAGGGTTGCTTGTCTCGGGGGTTACCGGAGGAGTCGTGCTACTTGTTGAGGCCGCAGGCTGAGGAGTCGTTGTTGAGACCTCGGGAGTCGGCTCAGTTGTTGTGGGGGTTGGCGCCGGGGTGGTTGTTGTGGGGGTTGGCGCCGGGGTGGTTGTTGTGGGGGTTGGCGCCGGGGTCGTTGTAGTTGGGGTCGGTGCCGGAGTGGTGGTGCTCGGGGTCGGCTCTGGAGTCGTCGTAGTCGGTGTGGGGTGAGGCAATGAGGGGTTGTCGTCGGTGGAACCACCACCATCGGCCGTGATTACCGCTTTTCCGACCAATGCAACAGCGTTGACAGAGGCGTTGTTAGTGAAGGTCGCAGACTTACCGACCATCGCCGGGTTCTTGATCTTGGTGTCATAGGAGATCGAATAGATTGCGTTTCCGTTGCCCTTTGGCCAAGTCGCGGTGAAACCGCTGCCGTCGGCCTTCTTCGTGACGGTGAAGGTGCCGCCGTTCAGAGCATCGCCATTCGACACCGTTGTGGAATCGCCCAATGGGAAGTCATCTCCGTTAGCCCACACTGACATTGAGGGCTCGTTGGCTAGGGTGTAGCCACCATTATCATTCGTGAAGGTGTCGTCAACAGTGATGGTCTCGACTGAGATTCCCGACTCCACGACGTTGATCGACCAGTTAATCAACGAAGGATCATCGGAGTCGACTGTTCCGCCCTTGTTGTGTTTGGTGGTTTTTCCGATATTGGTATCGCCAATTCCGGTCCCGTCACCGGGGAGCTGAACAGAAACGGGCTTGCCATCAATCAAGAAGGACACTGCGCCAGCAGTGGTCTTTGCAGCTGCGCTCATCTTTGCCCAACCTGAACCGGTGATGTTCTGGTGGGAGTTTGCGTAGTCTGTGAAGGTGCAGGTGATAACCGCTCCCGGCTCAGGTGCGGGAGCAGAGCAATTGACAGCGACCTGACCATCAGGGGCGGTCATGTCGAATTGAAGTTGTGTACCGGTCGCAGCGAAGGTGTTGAGCTCCGGGGGTGCTTGGATGGTGAAGGTATCTCCCTGGCGGATTGTCTTCCCTGTTCCATCGATAGTGAAGTCAACCTGCATCATGGTGCCAACGCCAAGCTTCGTCGAGGAGCTGACTCCAGAGAGTTTGACATCCTTGACGATGTCGTTGACGGTTGCAGCCTGTGACACGCCTTGAGAAACGACGAAATAGGCTAATGCAAGGAAACATGCGAGGAGCATTGAAAGCCCCGAAATCGCTGATCTTGTGAGAGTTTGAACGCGTATTGACACCTGAAAATCTCCTGATTGATTTGTGTGGGATATCTAAATGTTAGTCAATTCAGGGATGAATTCACAAATATCTGGAACGGTCTAAAAGTTCTCAGGTGGCTTTCTCAGTGCATCATTCTGGTTGACCATGCTGCCAATCAGTGTTGTCGTATGGGTATCATTGCAGGTCAAAAGTACTTTGTGCTTCGAGTTGCAAAGTTTGGGGGAGGTAGTGTGATTCTGGTCGCAGTACATACAACAAAACCCCCGCGATGCGAGGGTTTTATCTGGTGGCTCCGACCGGCGTCGATCCGGTGACCTTTCGATTTTCAAGTCACTGTTTTGATGAGTTTACGCGGACTTCACTGGGTTTCGTTTACTCAGTGTTTGCAACGATTCTGGCTTCTTTAGCCTTTCCTGATCTTCGGTGGAATGTGCGGAGTAAATGCGGGATTCTGGTTAGGCGGATAAAGCCCCACTGAGATGAGCTTCAGCAAGCAACTGACAGCGGTGCTATACGCATATTGGCCACACATTGACGTAGTTGCAGCACTTCGTGCAAATGCTGTTACGAACGCCCGCCCGGAGGGCTAATGGCTGGTGAACGTAAGTCGCGTCCCATCATTTGCGGAACAGCATTGTGGAATGCGATTAGTTCCAAATAAAAGTCCTAATCCGATGCCCGGCTTCGCGGGGGGTTTATCGGTTCCGCGAGCAAATCGAAGTACTCACGTGGTCAACTCAAGTTCTTCGGTCAACGCTCCAAATACGTCAAGTGGGTTGACCGTTGCGACGGCTCCGCGAGCTTTGCGTGAGTACGGATTTGGAATGCTCTGGTTGGGAACCGAAATGAACATCTTAGTAGCCGGATCGAACTCCATCGGTCGAATCTCGTCTTGGGTCAATTCGAGTACGACGCCGATTCGCCGCAACAGCTGGTTGAAGGAGTCGATGCCCTGACGATGAACCTGATCGCAGTACAGTGCATAAGGGTCGTATGCGCTGGTAATGACGATGAGTTCAGGCATGAGTGCCTTGTCCTTATAGCGGGCAGGTGCTTGCAAGTTGTCCATCGCAGCAAGCGGATCGGTGATCCGCTTCAGATCGGCGTAATCCAGGACGCCCGGGCTCAGTTCATCGAGGATAATTTGATGCTCCCCTGCATAGTTCTGAAAAAGATCACGGGTACTGCCGGACATGTAGTAGCCCGTAGCATCAGCACGTTTCGCGCAGAGTTCTCTTGCCATACTGGTCTTTCCGGTCTCTGTATTACCCATCAGCCAGATCGTTTCTGAGCGCCGCTTCTGTTCGCGCATCATCGATCTCCACTCCTTTGCTTCTCGCTCAAGGCGCGCGTTCCACACGTCTTGAATCTTGCGCGTGTAGGCACCGATTTGAGCGCCGCTAAGTTGTCCTTTCAACTCATCAAGCGTCAAATGGCCGTCATAGAGCATGTCGAGAAGAACATCAGTTTTTGCAGTCGTACGACCGGCAGCCGCCCCGGATTCCATCGCCGCTAGCTCCGCGGGATAGTCAAAGTTGGCGACAATCGTTGCGGGGTCGTATTGGAACTTGTGACGTGCGTTGCTCGTGCGATGAGCAAGATAGGCGTATCCATTACGCGAGTCTCCCCGCCAAGCCTCAAGGAACTGGCTCGAGGACTCCCCAAGCCCATTAGCAAGGGCCGACAAACTGCGAGCATTAGGAAAGGACATCATAGTGTGCCAGTGCTCGCGCACAGGGTTACCGCTGTCATCAACATCGCGATCATGGAACGCTATCGCATACCGCTTCGGATTCAGTCCGATCACCCGCTGTTCAAGATCGGCGATGTCTGCGAATGGTGCATGATCGTAATCTTGTGTGTACATCACATTCTTGGCCTTCGGCACTCGCGTGCTTGTCGTGCTCATTTTCGGTGTCACCTCCTTAGCGGAATCAAGCGGATTTCATCGGTGTTATTGGCACCGGCACTCCGTGTGGTGCGGGGGCAAATCAAGTCCATGCCCCCGCACTTGCAACGAATGCCGACCGTGTCGGCACCGACACCACGAATATGCAAAGTTTGTGTTGGGGCTGCGCCCGCGCCGCCGCACGGCTTCGCCAGCGGCGGCAAAAGACAGGACTTACGAAACTTCGACAGGTAATGGTTCAGGCCCATCCCGACGGTTTTCCTCATATGCAGTGAGCAGCTCACCAAGCACCCGATATTCACCAAAGCCCGGTGCGAATACTGGGAAATGCGCAAATGTCACGTTGTCGTGGACCCCATCCTCAGATGTAAACCACGCGTCGCCGGGGCCATAGATACGCTGTGGCATCGACTCGAACCGGCTGGAATCCCAGACAAGGCGTGCTTCATCCAGAGTGGGACGAAACAAGAACTTAGTCGAGAACGCCCGCCGCAACATCGACGGAATGTTCTCCACCGAAGCCTGAGCGATAGACACGATCACAAACACTCCGGCTGACGCGCCCATCGTCATGAGACGTCGAAGCGATGCGTCGAACTCACTCAGGTTATAGCCGCCATCGTCCTTCAAAGTGCGCGTAGGAAACAGAGTACGAAGGGCCACGAACTCATCAATGAACAGTACCGTTGGGTGCATTCCAAGATCCCACCACTTCACTGGCGAGCCAGACGATTCCGACTCCTCGTTTAGTGCCGACTGCCGTTTCTTGGTCAGCTCCTCTATGTCCCACATCGTACGAAGAATCGACCTCGCTGTTCCATCCTCATCCAAAGTCACCGTATGAGAAACCCGGCTCAACTCAGCCATCTTCGGGTCGACGATCACCACCCGCGAGCCCCATGCATCAGGTCCATGGCTCGCAATCTGTAGTAGCAAAGCGAGCACGCCCGACGTCTTGCCCGAGCGAGTCACACCCACAGCAAGCATTGACCCCGACGAAGTCAGATCAATCTCAAGACCTTCCTGGACACGTAGCTTGGTCACGTCCCCCGTCCCCAAGTCCCCCAACGAATGCACCGAAATAGCACGATCCCGCCTGACATTCTCAAAACGGAAGCAAACCCACTTCCCAGCCACATCTGAGTCAATCTGCGTCACCGCAAAGTCACGGAGGCTCCCATGCATTCCAGCTGACAGCGCATTCTGAGCGTTCACAAGTTCCTCAGGTGTGGAACTGATCGCCGACACCGTCAACCAATACCCGCCTTCATCACGAGAAACTGACAAGTGGGGGAGTTGTTCACCATCCTTGAACCGCAAGGGGTTGCCGAACCGAAACGCAAACAAGCGTTTACGTGCATACCACCGCAAACGCCAAGAATCCGGCAAAAGCAGATGAGCGATCAATGCGACCACAACGAGACCGCCACCACCAGCGACCATGCCCATCCCGGCCACACCCAACGCGTTCGCAACCTCAGCAACATATGAGGAAACCCGCTCGGGTACAACGACACGATCAAGAACGCCCGCCGCAACCAACAGACAGACGCCAATCAAGGACACCAACCCCCCAATGGCCCCTCCCTTCGTAGTTGGCAAAGACCACTTCAGGAGGGGCTCTCGGGGGCGAAAGTAGCGCAGACTCACGAGGCAGCCGGCTTTTTCACTTCATCGATCCGAGCACATTTCACGGCGAGCTGATTTTGAAACTCTCCATACACGGTGGCGACGACATCAACTGGAACAACCTGCGCATCAACGGGAATATCGATCACCAGAGGCACTTTGAAGACGAGCTTTTCGAATCGGTTGCTAACTCGCTCCCCGTCGCGATCACGGTATTTGGTGTGGTCGTGGAGAATCACGACCTCAACTGAGGTCCCAAGTCGATTATCGGTTCGGTGCCCATCTCGAAATTCGAACCACGGTCGGACGCCCGAGGTTACGAACGTCTTTCCATCGGCGAAACGCTCCCAATCAAACGTTCTAAACTCAGCCAATCTTTTTAACATGGTCTTCTCCTCACTAACCAAGATCGTCTTGAAATTCCCGCCAGGACTGCGCATCGCGGAGGAGATCCGCGAGGGCGATGGCCCCGGCGCGAGTGGTCACCGTCATAGTCGCCATGGGGCCGACGTCCACGCGCCAAACATCTCGCTCTAACCAGGGCCCATCGGGCCGGGAAAATTCATCCAACTGATAGAGCGCTAACGAAATATCTCGCCCGGTAATAAAGGCTGTATTGGGCGTTTTCATTTTTCTTCCTTTCTTCTGGGTTGTGTGGTCTCGAGGTGTTCCCTGAGGAACTCTTTGACATCTTCGGGTCGCCATCGGACCAAGGATCCAATCGTGATCGATCTGGGGAGCGGCTGACCGACGCTGCGGCGCCGGTAGACCGAAGCGCGCGAGATGCCGAGAATTCGGCCGAGCTCGCCCGCGTCGATCAAGTACATTTTGTCGTCCATGTCACGCCTTTCTTCTTATTTAATTTTTGCCGCTTTGTGCGACTGTCATAAGTATATCGACATGACGACAGACAGCGATAGACCCCGAAAATGGCCAAAATACAGTGATTGTGATTCGAAAGTTGATTCAAAGTAGACAACGCGTTAACAAAATGCGACACTCTTATCATGAATAACTCACCGAATATACGAGTCGGCCGCGTCTTTGCTTACGCTTGTGAGCTCTACAAGGACCCTGAGCGCGAGCTGAGTGATGAGGATCGCAAAGCAATGAAGAGACGAATTACGCGCTACTTTAAGGAGGAGCTGGGAATGTCTTCTCCCTATCTGGTCACAGATCGTCAGATGCGAGAGATTGTGAAAGGCGATCTTCGTGACTACTTCGAAGAACGCCTTGGGAACGAGGAGGCTGTGAAGGCTGTGGCTGAAAGAAAGCAGCTCCGCAAGAAAGTCGCAGAGCGTAGGAAGATAGAGACGGAGGAGATTTGCAATTCTAATTCTGAGGTATATGAAGACTTCTACAAGTACGGACCAGTTCCGTATGTTTCGGATGAGATCACTAGTGATGAGTTCCAGCAGCTGATGATTAGGGCAATGTTCAGGAAGATGTTCCCTAAATTCGATGAAGCAAGATTCAAGGCCGAATACGAAGAGTGGCACTATCTCTCCAATGAGTGGGCTTCGTGGCCCCCGAATCTCGACGACGATCAAGGCGCACGGCTCTTCCAGTTGCGCGAGCGTATCCTTCCAGCAGTAACCGATGGAGACATTTCCGCCTACGAACACAATGAAGACCCCCACCAAGAGACAGTGAAATCGCATGGTTAGGCCACGAACTGAAATCGGCACCTATGGCACCATCAAGACCGATCAACTGACGCCCACTAAGTGGCGCGCACGTACTCGCTATCGATTCCAGGATGGACGCTTACGCCAGATCGAACGAATCGCCCCTTCAGAAGCGAAAGCAACGCAGCGTCTCAAAGTTGCTCTCAAGACCATTGAGAAGGAGCAACGCGGCTCACTCAAACCCTCAACAAGCCTTCGTGTGCTTGGTCAGATGTTCCTCGACTCTCGACGCGATCTCAAACGATCTGCAGGGACCCTCGAAACATACGGGTATGCGGTCAACGTCCACATTGTTCCGAGTATTGGCTCGTTGTCCGTGGCCGAAGCAACCGCCGAGCGCCTGCAGGCATTCTTGACACGCATAGAACAGGAGAGTGGCCCGGGTGCTGCCAAGAACTGCCGCAGCGCACTTTCCGGAATGATGGGTCTAGCGGTCCGAAACGATGCAATCCAAGTAAACCCTGTACGGAGCCTAGAGCGAATCAACCATCGAAAGAAGCGAGCATCCAAAGCAATCCCCTACGAAGATTTGCAAGCCTTTCTCACCGCTGTTCGAGCAGATAAACGTCTCACCGAGCTGGATGTGCCAGACCTGATCGAATTCATGATCGCGTCCGGGCTCCGAGTAGGTGAAGCGTGCGCTCTCGACATAACCTCAGTCAATTTTGCATGCAAACAAATCACCGTAGAGGCGACTGCGGTTCGCGTAGCGGGGCAAGGTGTGGTTCGCCAGACATACCCCAAAACAAATAAATCTCACCGGACCATCACGATCCCAGACACGGCCATTGCACTCCTCAAACGGCGTCACAAGCGCCTGAAAGAGGCAACCACGCTACTGTTCCCCACTTTGACCATGACGCTACGAGATCCGTCAAACACGCAACGGCAAATCCGTGAGCGACGCGAGCAACTCGGCTACCCAGAGTTGTCCACGCACTCACTGAGGAAGACCACCGCAACCCTGCTTGACAGAGCTGGACTATCTGCCACTGAGATTGCGGACTACCTTGGTCACGAGAATCCATCGATGACCCAAGACGTCTACATGAACACAGTGCGTGGAGGAAACAAGGCCGCCAAAGCCCTCGAAAAGCAACTAACAGACCCCGTGAGTGAAACTCACTCGAGTACAAATCAAAGTGCGGAATAAATGCGGGATCATTGACTGAAAATATAAAACAACCCCGAGATCTCCTTGAAATCCCGGGGTATTTGTGGCTCCGACCGGCGTCGATCCGGTGACCTTTCGATTTTCAGTCGAACGCTCTA
>ERZ773213.1802-NODE-1802-length-10839-cov-3.491098_pt1 | contig 10839 bp, 14 predicted proteins | sample MGYA00580996_ERZ773213 | MGnify/ENA primary metagenome ERZ773213 (study PRJEB29015, sample SAMEA2738152) | human oral metagenome | biome: human oral; feature: human-associated habitat; material: saliva | place: China | collected 2197 ...
TAAAAGAAGCGTGTGAGCTAATGGGCTTCATCTTACTGGATCATCTCATCGTCGCTGAGAAAGATTATTATAGCTATCGAGAAGAAACGGAATTGATTTAGAGTTTATTGACAACATAGTCAAAGAGTAACCGATCTTTAGGACGTGTTTCAAATAAGAATTCTGGATGCCATTGAACTCCCAGATAAGCGATTTCATCAGTTGTAGTAATGGCTTCAATGGTATTATCTTTTGGATCATGGGCGATGACTTCGACATTTTCTGCTAAATCTTTAATACTTTGATGATGGAAAGAATTTATATGAGATACTTCACCATAAATCTTTTCCAAAACAGAACCAGGTTTGGTAACTAACTTTTGAGTAGTATACTCTGCAGAACTGTCTTGCCAATGATGTTCAATATCTTGATAAAGAGTTCCGCCCATTGCGACATTAAACAATTGTGTACCGCGGCAAACAGTAAAAATTGGTTTTTGCTGTTGGATCGCTTCATGGATTAAGGATAATTCAAACATATCACGCTCCAAATGATAATCATCACTATCAATCATTTTTTCTTCACCATAGAATTGTGGTGATACATTTTGCCCACCTGTTAGGATAAGTTTATCAATCATCTTGATGTAATGCTGAGCCATGTCTGCATCTCCAATTGGCAATATGACAGGAATTCCACCAACTTCTTTTACGCCTTCCACAAATCCTTTAGCAGCATAACTCATGATGGCAAATTCGTCTTCAGGGTTGGGTCTTTCATTTCCAGTAATTCCGATAAGGGGTTTCTTCATAAAGAAATATCTGCTCTTTCTAATTATTTAATACCCTTTTTTCATAAAGTAGAGGAGTGTTTGCAGCTCACTTGTCAAGTCAACATATTGAACAACAACATCTTTTGGAACGGTTAAGTGAACGGGTGAGAAACTGAGAATACCTTTTACGCCAGCTTCTACAAGGATAGTTGCCACTTCTTGAGCTCTTGTACTTGGAACCGTCAAAATGGCGGTCTTTACATCTACATTTTTTAGTTTATCATTTACTTGTGAAATGCCATAAATAGGAATCCCGTCATTTGTAATCGTTCCAACTTCAGGATGATCATCTGTGTCAAATGCCATAACAATCTTCATTTTATTACGTTCATGGAAGCGGTAGTGGAGTAATGCGTGTCCCATATTACCGATACCGACTAACATCACATTGGTAATAGAATGATCATGAAGTAAATCAGCAAAAAAATTCATGAGTTTTTTTACATCATAACCATACCCACGACGACCTAATTCACCAAAGTAAGAAAAATCACGACGAACAGTTGCAGAATCAATCCCGATAGCATCTGCGATTTGTTTTGAATTGGCTTTTTCAATTTTTTCAGAATTAAATCGTTTAAAAATCCGATAATAAAGAGAGAGCCTTTTAGCAGTTGCGCGTGGAATGGTTGTATTATTTTCAGATTTCACAAAATCACATCCTTTCAAAGACTATTTTATAGAAAGTTTGTGAAAAAATCAACTTATTTGATGGAAATAAAAAAGGAGTAGGACAAAAACCAAAACTTCCGATTTGTCACCCTACTCTATTTTTTATCTTTTTACAGTTCTAAAATGAACTGTTGAGCTATAGCTATTTACTTAATGTTCTTGTTTGGTGAAAATACCACGTTCAACCAAACTATCCATTAGAAAATAAAATTTTTCTTGAATGATCTGATTGGTTTCTGATTTGAAAATGTTAACCAAGCGAAGACCAGATTTGTCTGTAATATTGATTTTCACACCTGAAAGCTCTTTGTTGATAATGATTTTTAACAAAAAACCATCACCACTATTTGGAACACTTTCTAATAAACGTGTTAATTCATACTTTCCAACTTTTGTTTCAGAAAAAGTGTTATCGCGCAAAGTAAATTTTTTTACGTTTTCTCTAAGAGAGTAGCTGTATGGGCAATCTTTTAAGTGAATAGTGGTCTGAAAAGCCATCTATTTATCCTCCTAAAATTTCTTTTAATATTGTGGTAAATTGGTGAACTTCTTCTGAAGTATTTTGTTCTGAAAAGCTAATGCGGATAGATTCCTTTAATCGCTCTGAATCACTACCATAAAAAGCTTCAAGAACGTGACTTGGTTCAACTGTACCTGCTGTACAAGCAGATCCGGTTGAAATAGAAATTCCTGCCAAGTCTAAACGCATTAGTAATAAGTCATTAGCCTGTTTAGGAAAGCCAAGATTTATTACATAGGGAAGTGTATGAGAATCATTATTGACATAGTAGTCTATTCCGTCCAGTTCAGCGAGAAGCTGTTTTTTTAAGCTTTCCACATGACTTATATTTTCTGGATAGCCCTTAAGATTTTCTTTTAAAGCTGCAATCATTCCAGTGATAGCTGCTAAATTTTCAGTACCTGCACGTCTTTTATCTTCTTGATCTCCGCCATGTAAAAATTTATCAAATTTCATCTGATTGGCATACAAGAAACCAATGCCTTTAGGACCATGAAATTTATGAGCTGATGCACTCATAAAATCAATTCCTAGTTTTTCAGGATACACAGGTAATTTGCCCATAATTTGTACTGCATCCACATGATAAGCAGCGGGATGATGTTTTACAACTTCAGCAATTTCTTTGATTGGAAGCAGGTAGCCAGTTTCATTGTTGGCATACATAGTGGAGACAAGTATAGTATCCTCTCTAAGAGCTTCTTTTATCTGCTGAGCTGTGATTTCTCCATTTTGGGGTTGGATATAAGTCGCTTCAAAGCCAAACTTATCTACCAGATATTCAATAGTTGCAAGCACAGAATGATGTTCGATAGTAGTGGTGATAATGTGCTTTCCTTGATCTTGATGGGCTAAGGCATACCCTTTTATGGCTGTATTGTTACTTTCTGTCCCACCTGATGTAAAGATGATATGTTGACTTTTAGTATGAAGTAGGTCAGCAAGTTCTTGTCGGGCTTTGCGAAGAATTTTACTAGCAGCTCTGCCGTGGCTATGGATGCTAGATGGATTGCCAAAGGTATTTTCCATAACCTGTGTCATAGCAGTCATAGCAGTCTTTGACATAGGAGTTGTTGCTGCATTATCGAAATAAATCAAGATTTCTCCTTATTTCTTTTTATTGTAAGCAAACAGTGGACTGACTGGTTTTCTTTTATGGATACGAACGATTGCATCTCCGATTAGCCCACTTGCAGTAATGTATTGAACATTTTTCGGAGTTTTTTCTTTCGTTGCAACTGAGTCAGTAACCAGGATTTCTTTGATAGGAGAGTTATCTAACTTTTCAGCGGCTCCTTCGACAAACAAACCATGACTAGAAACTGCATAAATCTCTGTTGCACCTGCATGTTCAACAATTTTTGAGGCTTCAGCAAATGTACGACCAGTATTTAAAATATCATCAATAAGGATAGCTTTTTTCCCAGCTACATCTCCGATAATATAGCCTTCGTTACGGTGGGTATCGTCTTGAGCGTAGTCGATAATCGCAATCGGAGCATCTAAATGCTCTGCTAAGCTTCTAGCACGTTTAACACCAGAATTTTTGGGACTAACCACAACAACATCTTCACCAGACAAGCCCTTTTCACAGTAATGTTTGGCAAAGAGAGGGACAGTGTAAAGGTTATCAACAGGGATATCAAAGAAACCTTGAACTTGAACGGCATGCAAATCAAGGGTTAGAACACGATCAACTCCTGCTTTTACCAACATATTTGCTACCAGTTTTGCCGTAATTGGTTCACGAGGAGCAGCTGTACGGTCTTGACGAGCATAGCCAAAATATGGCATCACGACATTGACAGAGTTAGCGCTAGCGCGATTGCAGGCATCCACCATGATGAGAAGTTCCATCAAATGATTATTGACAGGGAAACTCGTTGACTGAATGATAAATACATCAAAACCACGTACACTTTCTTCGATGTTAACTTGAATTTCACCATCTGAAAATTGACGTGAGGATAGTTTTCCAAGAGATACGCCAGCAGCTTGAGCAATTTTTTCGGCGATATCGTGATTGGAATTTAGTGCAAATAACTTCATCTGTGCTTTATCCGTCAGTATATCCATCATAACTTATATAAGACTCCTTTTGATTTCTACACTCCATTTTATCAAAAAATAAGCAAAATTTCAGCTTTTTATTCATAAGTTTTGAGCAAATCTTGCAACTTTAGGTTTTGCATATTTATAATGGATATGATGAGCCTGTAAAAAGTGATTGAATTGTTCTTTTCCAATTTTAGCATCTGTCACTTCCAGCTCTAATTCATAGTCTGTTTTGTCAAAATAATGATTTTCATCAAGTGCCATCAAGCCAATAGTAGTCTCTTTTTCATAGCGAATAGTTGTCAAGCTCCCTAGAATCTTTAATTTCTCGAGGTTGATAGCAGCCTGAGTCAGCAGAGTGCGTATTTTTCCTTCAGGTAGCACACATGTATTGATGAGAGTGTGGGACTCTTCTAAAGTGAGAAATTGATTGTATTCCATATTACCAATCTGCTGCGGAATTTTTAAAGTTAATTCGGCACGAGTTTCAAAAGTACGAATCCGAAGTGCCATTTTTGCATCTCGAATTGAAAAGTCGGCTGTGTCAATATAGTAGTTTATCTGCTTGGTAGCTTTTATCTTTGAAAATAGTGGTAACAGCTGTTGGTACTCATTTTTTGTCAGAAGCGTTTTGTATTCAATTTCCAAATGATTCATTTTCCAATCCTTTTCTTTTGTTTGAAAGCGATTTATGTTATAATAAGTATTGTGTTTATTTTATAAAAAAAAGAGTAAAATGACAAGGTGAGTGTATGCAATTAGAGTGGGAAGAGTTTCTGGATCCTTATATTCAAGCGGTTGGTGAATTAAAGATCAAACTGCGTGGGATTCGTAAACAGTATCGAAAACAAAAAAAGCATTCTCCGATTGAGTTTGTGACAGGTCGTGTAAAACCGATAGAAAGTATCAAAGAAAAAATGGCTTTGCGTGGAATCAGAGAGGAAAATCTAGCGCAAGATATGCAGGATATAGCAGGTTTGCGCGTGATGGTCCAATTTGTGGATGATGTAGAAGAAGTTTTGGATGTTTTGCGAAACGTCATGATATGCGGATTATCCAAGAGAGAGACTATATTAAAAATCGTAAAGCTAGTGGTTATCGCAGTTACCATGTTATTATTGAATACCCCGTTGATACCATTAAGGGGAGCAAAACGATTTTAGCAGAAATTCAAATTCGTACTCTGTCCATGAATTTTTGGGCAACAATTGAACATTCGCTGAATTATAAATACAAAGGTGAGTTTCCAGATGAAATTAAGAAACGTTTAGAGATTACAGCAAAAATTGCCTATCAATTGGACGAGGAAATGGGGAAGATTCGTGATGATATTCAAGAAGCGCAAGCTTTATTTGACCCAATCAGTCGCAAATTGAATGACGGCGTAGGAAATAGTGACGATACAGATGAAGAATACAGATAAAAGAATAGGAATTATCAGTAATCGCAGACGGCAAAGCCAAGAAATTTGTCGCCAATTAAAACAAAAATTAAAGCAAAATCATTTTATTTTGAATGATAATAATCCTGACATTGTCATTTCAATCGGTGGCGACGGGATGCTTTTATCAGCTTTTCATAAGTATGAAGAGCAGTTGGATAAAGTTCGTTTTGTCGGTGTCCATACGGGACATTTGGGCTTTTATACGGATTATCGAGATTTTGAATTGGACAAATTAATTAATAACTTAAAATTAGATACTGGTGCGAAAGTGTCCTATCCGATTTTAAATGTTAAAATTTTCCATGGAAATAATGAAATTTGTATAAAGCGTGCATTAAACGAAGCGACAATCAAGCGTTCTGGACGAACAATGGTCGCCGATGTTATTATCAATCAAGTCCATTTTGAGCGCTTTCGTGGTGATGGTATTTCCGTATCAACTCCGACAGGAAGTACAGCTTACAATAAATCGTTAGGCGGAGCTGTTCTGCATCCAACGATTGAAGCTCTTCAGATTGCAGAAGTTGCAAGCTTAAATAATCGTGTATTTCGAACCTTAGGCTCCTCAATTATCGTTCCTAAGAAAGATAAAATTGAAATCGTGCCGACTTGGAATGACCGACATGCGATTTCGATTGACAATCAGAATTTTATGATAAACAATATTTCTAAAATTGAATTTCAAATTGATCAACATAAGATTAACTTTCTTGCTACACCGAGTCATACGAGTTTCTGGAATCGTGTAAAAGATGCCTTTATCGGCGAGGTGGAGGAATGAGGTTTGAATTTACTGCAGATGAACATGTTAAAGTTAAGACCTTTTTAAAAAAGCACGAAATTTCCAAAAGTTTGCTCGCAAAAATTAAGTTTTCTGGTGGAGATATTCACGTAAATGGTAAGAAGCAAAATGCCATTTATTTGTTAGATATTGGCGATAAAGTTGCCATCGATATTCCAGCTGAAGAAAGTTTTAGCAGTCTACGAGCAGTAGAAAGAGAATTAGAAATTGTCTATGAAGATGAACATTTTCTAATTTTGAATAAGCCATCTGGTATAGCAAGCATTCCTAGTGTGAATCATTCTAATACAATGGCAAATTTTGTAAAAGCTTATTACATTTCTAATCATTATGAAAATCAACAGATTCATATTGTGACACGTTTGGATAAAGATACAAGTGGTCTGATGCTGTTTGCAAAACATGGTTATGCTCATGCAAGACTGGACAAGCAGTTGCAAAAGAAAATCATTGAGAAACATTATTATGCTTTGGTCAAGGGTTCTGAACCGTTAAAGCCAGAAGGAGACATTGTTGCTCCCATCGCGCGAGAAGATAGCAGTATTATTACACGCTGTGTAGCGAAAAATGGGAAATATGCTCATACGAGCTATAAGGTTCTAGCGCAATATGGTGATGTTTATCTTGTCGATATTCATCTTCACACAGGACGGACACACCAGATTAGAGTACATTTTTCTTATATTGGCTTTCCGTTATTAGGAGATGATTTGTATGGTGGCAGCTTGACAGATGGCATGACACGACAAGCTCTTCATTGCCATTCATTGCGTTTTTACAATCCATTTCATGAGGAAGTTGTGAATAAATCGAGTCCTCTTCCGGAAGATTTCCAAGCAGTGATTCAAAAATTAAGCAATAAAAAGGAGTAAAACATGAAAATTTTTGAAACGATTCGTGAAGCACTTCAAGACAAAGAAGTAAAAATTGTCCTACCAGAAGGTGAAGAACCACGTATTCTTCAAGCGACAAAACGTTTGGTAAATGAAACAAGTATTACACCTGTTTTGTTAGGAAATCCTGAAAAAATTCGGATTTATCTTGAGATTGAAAGTGTGACAGATGGTTATGAGGTTATTGATCCTCAAAATTGTTCTTGCTTTGAAGAAATGGTGGCAGCTTTCGTTGAACGCCGTAAAGGAAAAATCACAGAAGACGAAGCTCGGAAACTCTTGAAAGAGGATGTCAATTATTTTGGTGTCATGCTCGTTTATCTTGGAAAAGTACAAGGGATGGTTTCTGGTGCAGTTCATTCTACTGCAAGCACAGTTCGCCCAGCCCTTCAAATTATTAAAACCCTTCCTTGGGTTTCTCGTACATCTGGTGCTTTTCTCATGGTTCGTGACGATGAACGTTATGTTTTCAGTGATTGTGCCATCAATATTGATCCAGACGCTAAAACATTAGCAGAAATTGCCATTAACTCAGCATTAACTGCACAAATCTTTGGTATTGATCCGAAAGTAGCGATGCTTAGTTATTCAACTAAAGGATCTGGATTTGGTGAAAAGGTTGATAAAGTCGTTGAAGCCACAAAACTAGCGCAGGAAATGCGACCTGACCTTGCCATTGATGGAGAATTACAATTTGACGCAGCTTTTGTACCTAAAACAGCAGAATTAAAGGCTCCTGGCAGCAATGTAGCTGGACAAGCGACTGTTTTCGTCTTTCCTAGTATCGAAGCTGGAAATATCAGCTATAAAATGGCAGAGCGTCTCGGCGGTTTTTCAGCAGTTGGTCCTATTTTGCAAGGGTTGAATCATCCAGTAAATGATCTTTCACGAGGATGTAATGCTGACGATGTTTATAAATTGACGTTAATTACTGCCAGCCAAGTAGTCGGTCATTATTAGGTTAGAAGAATGACAAAGAATCCAGAGTTCACTTTCTGGGTTCTTGTTTTATTTTATGATATACTAAATTCATGTTAGATTTGAAGAAATACGGAATTGAAATGTGGGAGGATGAAAAAATTACATCCTTTCGCCAAAAGTTACTAATGTGGTATGATGAAAATAAACGTGATTTGCCTTGGCGGAGAAGTAATAATCCTTATCATATCTGGATTTCAGAAATTATGCTTCAGCAAACACGGGTAGACACGGTCATTCCTTACTATGAGCGCTTTTTGGATTGGTTTCCGACAGTCCAAGATTTGGCAATCGCACCAGAAGAACGCTTATTAAAAGCATGGGAGGGACTAGGGTATTATTCACGAGTGCGCAATATGCAAGAGGCGGCTCAGCAGATTGTGGCAGAGTTTGAGGGTGAGTTTCCTCACACTTACGAAGGAATTTTCAGTCTTAAAGGGATTGGTCCTTATACAGCGGGCGCTATCGCTAGTATTGCTTTTGGATTGCCAGAGCCGGCTGTTGATGGAAATGTGATGCGAGTTTTGAGTCGTTTGTTTGAGGTGAATTTAGACATTGGTATTCCAGCCAATCGGAAAGTTTTTCAAACTATGATGGAAATGTTGATTGATCCCGAAAGGCCAGGAGATTTTAACCAAGCTCTGATGGATTTGGGTTCAGATATTGAAGCGCCGGTGAATCCTCGACCAGAAGATAGCCCTGTAAAGGAATTTAGTGCTGCTTTCTTACATGGAACCATGGAGAAGTACCCTATCAAAGCTCCTAAGAAAAAACCAGTTCCAGTTTATTTATATGGTTTGATTATCCAAGATGCTCAAGGACAGTTTCTTTTGGAAAAAAATGAGACTAGCGGCCTTTTGGCCGGATTTTGGCATTTTCCTTTAATTGAAGTAGGTGAATTTCCTGATGATGAACAGTTATCGCTTTTTGAAATAGCTGAAAATCAAGTTTCATTTGACTTATCTCCCAAAGAAAGCTTTGAACAGGATTATGATGTAGTAGTGGATTGGCAGTCAGTACACTTCCCACAGATTCAGCATGTATTTAGTCATCGCAAGTGGCAGATCCGTTTACTTTATGGTCAGGTAGTAAATGCTACGGAAATGCCTAAACAGGAACAAGTTTTATGGTTGCATCCTGATGAATTTGACAACTATCCATTTGCTAAACCTCAGCAGAAGATGTGGCAAGCCTTTCAAAAAGGAAAATTAAAAGGAAATTAAATATTAAGAGACAGGGACGATATGATCCCTGCCTCGTTTGGTGATAGTAAAAAGTTACTGCTTAGTTAGTTTATAATATACTTTGAAGCTGGAAATTTTAATTCCAGCTTCATTTTTATAAGTTAGCGAATGTCTTGATTTCGTCAGCCGTCATAGAAGAGTCACAACGGACAGCTACTTGGCTATTCTCTGTGTGTAAAAATCCTGGCACAGTTGGGATTCCATATTCGGAACGAAAAGCTTGGAGTTCTTCCAGTTCACTAGGTTCCTCACTGTTGATAAAGAAAATGTGTGCTTGGGTTTCAGCGACAACACTAGCTAGCGTAGTGGCGAATTTACGACAGTAAGGACATGTTTTTCGACCAATGAAAAATGTAGCTGTTTCCTTGTTTGCAATAGCTTTTCGAGCACGATTAACAGTAGTCATTTCTAAAACTTTGATATCTTGTGCAAATTTTTTCATAAAATAACCTCATTTCTTTTGCTCATTCCAGTATGCCATAAATATAAAAATAATGCAGAGATTTGAAATGAAAAGTAAAATATTGAAAGATGAATGAGACAAAGCAACAGCCTACTAGACTGTTGGAAGTTGTAAATAGAGAAAAGATTATTTTTTTGGAATTATATACCTGTTTACACAATCACAAAGTTTAGTTGTAAAATTTACAAAAATCTTATTTTAAAATACTCCATATTGTGATTGGTGTAAACTACTATATAGTTCCCTTATTTTTTATTAGTCATTCTTTTTAAGTTTGAAAAGCAAATGGCATTTGTGGCTTGCAAAGCAGATTCAAAGCACTGTTCTTTATTATAAAAGTAGTCGAGTCTGAGGCATAATTGTCCCAGACTCGAAATTTGAAGATTATAGAAGTGAGATTCCGCAACCAAAGGCTTCAGTTTTTCTGCTTATTGTACAAAGTCGTTGATTTCTGCTTCAATTGTATCAATTTTTGCTTGAGCGTCTTGGCTGGAATTTCCAACAACGGCAATATAAAATTTGATTTTTGGTTCTGTTCCTGAAGGACGTACAGCAATCCATGAACCATCAGTAAGCGTATATTTTAATACATCACTAGGGGGTGTTGTAAGGGCAGTGACTGTTCCATCAGTAGTAGTGGCAGTCTGAGCTTTGAAATCTTCTGTGACTGCAATAGCAGTAGCATTGAATTCTTTTGGTGCATTATCACGAAACTTGCTCATTATTGCCTTGATTTGTTCAGCGCCATCAACGCCAGACAAGGTGACTGAAATTGTCTTTTCAGCATAATAACCATATTCTTTGTAGATTTCTTCGATTCCGTCTGCAAGAGTCAAGCCGCGAGAACGATAATAGGCAGCCAATTCTGCAACAACTAATACCGCTTGGATCGCATCTTTGTCACGTACAAATGGTTTAATCAAGTCGCCAAAGCTTTCTTCAAAGCCCATCATGTAA
>ERZ773213.1805-NODE-1805-length-10826-cov-6.454461_pt1 | contig 10826 bp, 9 predicted proteins | sample MGYA00580996_ERZ773213 | MGnify/ENA primary metagenome ERZ773213 (study PRJEB29015, sample SAMEA2738152) | human oral metagenome | biome: human oral; feature: human-associated habitat; material: saliva | place: China | collected 2197 ...
GGCGTGCCCGCGGCCGTGGCCGCCCAGACGATCGTCCTGCCCTACAACGACGTCGCCGCCCTGGAGGCCTGCTTCGCCGAACGGGGCACCGAGATCGCCGCAGTCATCACCGAGGGCGCCCCGGCCAACATGGGGATCGTGCCGCCGGCGCCCGGCTTCAACGCCGCGATCCGCCGAGTGACCGCCGAGCACGGCGCGCTCATGATCCTCGATGAGGTCCTCACCGGCTTCCGCGTGGGCCCGGCCGGCTGGTGGGGCCTGGAGGCCGTCGACGGCTGGACCTCGGACCTGCCGGGCCAGGCCACTGAGCCCGCCGACGTCGCAGCCCCCTCCTGGCCGGGTGCCGACTGGCGCGAGCGCGCCACCTGGGTGCCGGACCTGGTGACCTTCGGGAAGGTCGTGGGCGGCGGGATGCCGCTGGCCGCCGTCGGCGGGCGCACGGAGGTCATGGACCTGCTGGCGCCGGACGGCCCCGTCTACCAGGCGGGCACGCTCTCGGGGAATCCGCTGGCAACGGCGGCCGGCCTGGCCACGCTCCAGCTGGCCGACGACGCCGTCTACGCCTCGGTGACCTCCCGCGCCCAGACCATCGGAGAGGTGGTCTCTGCGGCCCTGACCGAGCAGGGCGTGCCCCACCGCATACAGCGGGCGGGCTCGCTGTTCTCCTTCATGTTCGGGCAGCGGGCCGCCGAGCAGGGCGTGAGCGACTACGAGGCCGCTCGCGCCCAGGAGACTTGGCGCTACGGGCCCTTCTTCCACGCCTTCCTCGAGGCTGGGGTGGCCCTGCCGCCGTCGGTCTTCGAGGCCTGGTTCGTCTCGGCCGCGCACGGCGAGGCGGAGCTGGAGGCGATTGCGGCTGCGGCCCCGGCGGCCGCCCGCGCCGCGGCCCGGGCTCAGGCGAACTGACCGCCCTCAGTGGATCTGGTCCAACGTCGGCGCCCAGAGCCGCACGCACTGCACGAGGTCTGGGACGTACTGGCCGGAGGTTGTCCGTACTGCACGAACCCCCGCACCGCGTGGAGTACACCCACCTGTCGGCCAGTGGCACCCGACCCTCGTGCAGTACGCCGCCTCGGGCGCATTGAGGGCTCAGGCCTCTCGTAACCTCTCACGGCCTCCAGGGCGGCGGGGCGAGGGCGGCCTCGTAGGCGGCGACGTCGACGTCGGCGTTGAGGCTGATGACGATGCGCATCCGGGAGTCGGGGTGGGCCGCCAGCCAGCGGCCGATCGTCTCCAAGGTCACCAGCGCGGCCTGCCGCTTGGGGTAGCCGAAGACCCCCGTGGACAGCGAGCACAGGCCGACGCTGCCCAGCCCCGCGGCGTGCGCGACGTTGAGGACGCTCGTGTAGCACGAGGACAGCAGGCGCCGGTCGCGCAGGGTCGGCTTGCGCCCGTCCTCGATGACGGGCCCCACCGAGTGGATGACGTGCTGGGCCGGCAGGTGGTAGCCGCCGGTGAAGACGGCCCGGCCGGCGGGCTCCCCGCCCTGGCGACGGGTGGGGTCGAAAGTCTCCGCCCAGGTCATGTAGCGGGCGCACTCGGCGCGCAGGGCCGGCCCGGCGACGGCGTGGATGATGTTGTCGATGCAGCGGTGCCCGGGGGCGAAGCAGCCGAGCATCCCGGAGTTGGCGGCATTGAGGACGGCGCCGGCGCGCAGCCGGGTGAGGTCGCCGCGCCAGAAGGCCACGTTGCGGCCCAGCAGGCCGGGCACGTGGTCGGTGATGGCCAGGGGTGGGATCTCGGTGGCGTCGACCATGCCGCGCTCGGCGGCCTCGGCCTCCAGGAGGGTGTCGAGGTCGGCGGCAATGTCCTCGGGCAGGGGCGCCGGGGGGCGGGCGGTGAGGAGGAAGTCGAGCATGGTGCGCAGCTCGTCGGGGTCGGTGGGGACCGTCGAGTCGATCCAGTCCGTGGCCCCCTCGGGGTCAGAACGCAGGAAGGCGTAGACGAGGTGGCGCACCAACGCGTCGCGGCCCGAGGCACCGACGGGGACCGCCCATCGGGCTCTGACAGCGTGGCTGACGTGGGACTCCAACTTCACGCGGGCCATCATAGGATATCAAAACGTAATGTTCTGCCCTTGGGTGGGCGAGCCGGGCAACAGACAACGACGTCGCCCAGAAACGGCGGGTTCCCGGGCGACGTCGGACGGCTGCAGGGGCCGGCAGGCGGCCCCGCGGTGGGTGGCGGATCAGGCCTGAGTGCCGGCGGCGGCCTCCTCCTCGGCGATCTTGGCCTTGAGCTCGTCCATGTCGAGCTCGCGCACCTGCGTGATGAGGGAGTCCAGCGCGGGGGCGGGCAGGGCGCCGGCCTCGCGGTAGACCAGCACGTTGTCGCGGAAGACCATGAGCGTGGGGATCGAGGAGATGCCCAGGGCCCCGGCCAGCTCCTGCTCGGCCTCGGTGTCGACCTTGGCGAAGGTGATGTCCGGGTTGGCCTCGGAGGCCTTCTCGTAGATGGGGGCGAAGCGCATGCACGGGCCGCACCAGGAGGCCCAGAAGTCGACGATGGTGATGCCCTCGCCGTGGATGGTGTCCTTGAACTCGGGGCCGGTGATGTTCTTGGTGGCCATGAGTGTTCCTTTCAAGACTGTGGAGACAGATGGGTTCCACTGCGGCCAACACGGCCGGGGCCCAACCTATTCCTGAGGTCGGCAATCCTCGTGACGGGGCCGCCCGGCCTCGCACCGACACCACACATCCACCCATCGTTGCCGCCCATACTCTTGCCGGCACCGCTCAACCTCCTACCTCCTGCGGCCGGGGACATTCCACGCGGCCGGGTGCACACTGCTCCGGAGGGGGACACCCGGCGCGTCCGGGGACAGGATTCCGGTCCCCGACGGCGTCGAACGCCCCCGCCCGCACAGAAATGTCCCCGACGGCGTCGAACGCCACCCGGGGAGAACGGTCCCCATGGGCGTGAGGCACCCGCCACCCCCAGACTTGACTCGCCAGCCACTACCGACCTGCCGACAGTTTTCAGGAGGGCACCCCATGGCGATCTACCTCCGCACCTGCCCCACCACCAGCATCAAGGTGCTCGGGTGCCTGGGCGCCCTGGCCGCCGCCGGCATCGCGCTTCTCTACCCGTTGATCCTGCTCATGACCGCCTTTGCCCTGGGCGCCCTGGACGAGGCCGTCGCCTACCCGGAGGACAACGAATCGATAGCCAATGCCGCGACTGCGGTAGGCGCGACACCACTCATTTTCAGCCTCGTGCTGACCTCCGTCATCTTTGGAGCAGCCTCCTGCTTCACGGGCACGGACCGGTGGCTCACCAAGGACGCGACAGTGACTTATCGCGATATCGCGTCGGCACGGTTCCTCCATGTCGCCCGGGACCCCAACAGCCGCGCCGTGGGCATGCTGTGGGCGATGCTCGCGGGCATGCTGGTGACGGCCTCCCCCTTCACCATGATGTCTATCCCGCACTCCCTGATCTACAGCGATTCCACTCAAGATCTGGCCGTGGGGGCCACCTGGATTCTCGGCCTGGCCCACATCGGCCTGTTCGTGGCACTGAAACGCGCTGCCGTACGCCGGCGGGCAAGCGCGGTATGCCTGAGAACGTACGGTGTGGCGGTCGCGGACCCGAAGTCCTTCTCCCTCCCCCTACCTGCTGGGCGCAACGATCTCAGGATCCAGGAGGTTCCGGCGCGCTGGGGTCGCGTGAAGGTCCAAGCCGTCTACGCCCCACCCGCCGGAGGTGCCGAGCCGGGGCGACCGGTCATCATCCCGCGGCTCAGCCTGACGGTGAGACCCTCACGGCTCGACGACGCCCGCTCCCGGGTCGAGGCCCGGCTCGACGAGGTCTGGCGGGCCGCACAGCTGATACGAACCTCAATCGAGCAGGAGGAGACGGCCGATGCGCCACCCTCGGAGGCCGAGCCGAGTCCACCTCACCAGCCACCGCATCAGAACGAAGACCCTGACCACGACCAGCCCCAGACAGAAGACACCACTCCCACGAGTCGCGGCTCCACCACCTGACCCAGCCCTGCACAGTGCGGCCGGGGACATTCCACGCGGCCGGGTGCGCGTCGCTCCGGAGGGGGACATCCTGCGCGTCCGGGGACAGGATTCCGGTCCCCGACGGCGTCGAACGCCCCCGCCCACAACGGAACCCCACGGCGGCAGTCACCGGCGCACAGCCCTACACATGCCCGTTTCCAGACACACACCCACCCGCGATGTCCAACAATCCAACATTGTATGCAATCCCTCCTCTTTAGATGTCATACAACCACCACTAGGATGACATCATGGACGTGAGCATGTTCGTTGACGACACCATGGGGGAACTGGTCGACATCACCGGCTCCGACCCGGTGACCGGCAACTGGCAGCACAAGGCCTTCATCCCCACCCCGCTCGGCTCCGATGAGCCATCCATCAGCGGAGGCACCTACCGGATGGTGGCAGCAGCCGGGCGCGCACTGGCCGCCCTCGACGCCACGGCCCAGCAGCTGCCGAACCCCTACCTGCTGCGAACCCCCTCCCTACGGCGCGAGGCTCAGTCGACGTCGGCCCTGGAGGGCACATACGCCCCCCTGCGCGAGGTGCTCACCGCCGACGACGACGCCCCCGCGACCGCCGAGATGACGGAGATCCTCAACTACGTCCGCATGGCCAACAGCGGTTTCCTGTGGGCGCAGGAGGGGCGTCCCATCACCCTGTCGCTCGTTGAGGACCTTCAGGGCGAGCTCATGCGGGGCACTCCCCTTGAGTCCGCTTCAGGTCGCCTCCGCGACAGCCAGGTCATGATCGGTCGCCGACCCGGTGCGCACAGCACGACCCCGATCCATGCGTCCCGATTCGTTCCCGTACCGCCCGGGGATCCTCTTCGCGCCGGCATGCGTGCCCTCGTCGACTGGCTGCATCGGGACCACGCGGGAGACATCGACCCGATCATCGCCGCGGGCATGGCCCACTACCAGTTCGAGACCCTTCACCCCTTCCGGGACGGCAACGGGCGCCTGGGGCGGTTCCTCATCGTGCTCACTCTCCTGAGCTCAGGTGTTCTCAGCGAACCCACGCTGACGGTCTCGCCGTGGTTCGAGGAGCGCCGCGCCGAGTACTACGACTCGTTGCTGCGAGTCAGCACCCACGGCGACTGGGACACCTTCCTGACCTTCTTCTCCCAGGGACTGGCCGCGGCGGCCACCAGCACGCGCCACCAGATGCTCGCCCTGGCCGCCGCGCACCAGAGCCTCAAGGAGACGGTGCGCGCCTCCAGCCTGCGGTCCGCGCACGCCCTTGACCTCGTCGACTTCGCGGTCGCGAATCCGAGCTTCACGGTGCGCAAGGTCGAGGCGGCCCTCGGCATCTCGTACGGGCGGGCCAACGGCCTGGTTGCTCAGCTGGCTGATATCGGGGTGCTCGACGTCGTCGAGACCGGTTCGCAGCCTCGCCGCTTCGCCGCCCCTGCCGTCCTGAAGGTCCTGCTCACCTGACTCGGCCACTGCCCTTCTCACTTCCCACCGGAGTGAATGGCACCTATAGGCAGGAGGCGCCCACCGGTCGCAGAATTGACTCGCCGACGGCACCCAACGTCGTCGGGCGCGCCCCAGGGGCTGCAACCGGCCTGGCGGCAGACTTGGAGAAAGGTGACCCATGGCGATCTACATCCGTTCACGTCCCACCACCGGAATCAGGGTGTTCGGATACCTGAGTGCGCTGGCCACCGTCGGTGTCGCGATCGTCTACCCGGCCGTCCTATTCCTGGCCGCCTGGGGCCTGGGCTCCATGGACGAAGCCATGGCCTACCAGGAGGAGGAGAAGGGTCAGGTAGCCAACACCGCAGCTCACATAGTCGCGATAACGACTATCTACAGCGCCGTGCTGACCGCTCTCTGCTTCGGTGCGGTCTTCTGCTTCAGGGGCACCGACCGGTGGCTGCCCAAGGACGCGATGGTGGCCCATCGCGATATCGTGTCGGCACGGTTCCTTCATGTGGCCCGGGATCCCAACAGGCGCGCTATGGGCCTGCTGTGGGCGATGCTTGCGGGCATGCTGCTGGTGGCCTCCCCGATCATTCTGATGGCCGTTCCGCACCCCCTGATCTATAGCGAGTCGACCCAGAAGCTGGTCGGTCAGGCCACCGCGGCCCTGCTCCTGCTCCACACTGCGCTCTTCATCGTCCTGGTTCGCACGGCTGTGCACCGCCGGTCCAGCATGGTGCGCCTATCCCAACACGGCATAGCAATTGCGAACCTGGAGTTATTCAATCTTGCTCTCCCCTCTGGTCGCGACAACTTCCGAATCCAGGAGACACCAGCGCGCTGGGGCCGCGTACACCTGCAGGCCGTCTACGCCCCACCCAAAGAAGGTGCCAGACTGACGGCACCCGCCGTCATCCCTCGCCTCAGTCTGACCGTGAAACCCTCTCAGCTCGACGACGCCCGCTCGCAGGTCGAGACCTGGCTCGACGAGGTCTGGCGCGCCAGCGAGCTGGTGCGCACCCCGCCCGAACAAGATGAGGCAGCCGCACCCGCACGGAAGGAGCCGATCCAATGACGACCGTCCTCGCCGCCGTCGCTCTCGTCCTGGGAGTCGCGCGGCTGGCCATGTTCATCGCCCTTCACCTCGTCCCCAGCGACTACAACATCGTGCAGCACGCCGTGAGCGACTACGCCGTCGGACCGACCCACCGGCTCGCGACCGCCATCACCTGGACCTCGGCGGTGTTCTGGGCCGTGCTCGCAGGCGCCGTCACCCTCGGGCCACCGACGCCGGAGAAGGGCGTGGCGCTGTGGCTGGCGGTCCTGGCCGTCATCTTCGCGGTGCTGCCGTTCCTGCCGACCGACGTCGAGGGGCAGCCGACCACCCTCATCGGTCGCCTTCACCTGGTGGCCGCCATCGCATGGTTCGCAATCGCCTACTCGTGCATGGGCAACATCGTCCGGCTGCTGGCCCCGCTCGCACCGCAGGGTCTGGTGTCCTTCCTCGGGGCGACCCGCTGGGTGACCGCCGCCGCGCTCATCGCCCTGGTGACCGCACTAGTCATCCGCCGCCTGAGACCCTACGCCTTCGGGATCTCGGAGCGGATCTTCCTCCTGGCCGTCTACGTCTTCTACCTCGGCGCCGCGGCCGGGCTCCTGCTGGCCTGACGCGCCCTCGCCTCACGTCCCTCCTCGCACGGCCGGGACATCCTGCACGGCTCTGTCCCAAGCGCCGTCTACCATCGGAGCATGCCGACCGAAGACAGCCCGGGCACTCGACTGCGGGCGTGGGAGCGGGCGACCGAGTGGCCGCTGACCGGCGCCGCCGTCGTCTTCCTGGGCGCCTATGCCTGGGAGGTGCTTACCAACGCACAGGGCGGGGCCAAGAACGCGGCCGAGCTGGTGATCGACGTCGTGTGGGCGCTGTTTGGCGTCGACTATCTTGTCCGCCTGGCACTGGCGTCGAGCCGGGGCCAATGGTTCCTCCACCACCTACCCGACCTGGCGGTCATTGCCCTGCCAATCCTGCGGCCGCTGAGGCTCCTGCGTCTGGTGACGCTCGTGGGCATCATGCAGCGCAGCGCCGGCACCGCACTGCGCGGGCGCATCACCCTGTACACGGCCGGCAGCGCCGCCCTGCTCATCTTCACCTCGGCACTGGCCACGCTGGATGCGGAGCGAGATGAGCCGGGCTCCTCGATCCGGACCTTCGGGCAGGCTCTGTGGTGGGCGCTGACGACGATCACCACCATCGGCTACGGCGACACCTTCCCGGTCTCCACGGAGGGGCGTTTCATCGCGGCGCTGCTCATGATCGGCGGGGTGGCGCTCATCGGTGTGGTCACGGCAACCCTGGCCTCGTGGATCGTCTCGCTGGTCGAGGAGGAGAGTGCCGAGCAGGAGGCCGCCACGCAGGCGCAGGTGGTGGCCCTGCAGCGGCAGGTCGGTGAGCTCAGTGAGCGCATCGACCGGCTTCTGGAGGACCGCGAATCGGGTCACTGACCATATTGGCACCGAGCCGGGCATTTCTCGCGTAGTCCTAGCGAAAAACGGTCGCCCTACGCGAATAATGCCCGGCTCAGCGGAGAGGATGATTCTCCGCACTAGTTCACGACTCCTATTATTCGTCGTTAGTCCGCAGAAGCGAGATATGATCGCGCCCGCCGTAGTAGATGCCGACAACCTCAATCACTTCATCGGTCACAGCAAAGGCGATTACGGCACGTCGACGGAAGCCTACGGTGCGCAGGCCAGGTCGAACGTCGTCGCGAGCACGACCAACCATGGGGAAGTCCACCAGCGAGTCGCACCGGTCCATCAGCGCAGACACGTAGGCCTCGGCTCGGTCGGGGAAGCCTGACTCGTGCGCAATCCAGTCGTAGAGGTCGGTCAGATGACGCTGTGCCCGCGGAGAATAGACGACACGACGATTCACGAACCACCTTCGGCTACTCGGCGAGAGTGGTGGGCTGCAATGCGGGCGCGCATCTGCGATGCCTCCAGGGCCGAGGAGGGATCTGCTCTCAGGTCGTCATAGGCCGACGCCACCTCACTACGCAGCCACGCGTCAACTGCCTCTTCGCGAGCGAAGAGCTCTTGGAGCCCATCACTAATGGCCTCGCTGCGGTCGGCATAAGCGCCCGAGGCAACACGTTGCTCCAGCTCCTCCGCCAGGTGATTCGGCAGAGTGATGCTCAATCGCCTATTCACAGGATGCCCCCTCTCCCAACACGAAGGACTCTACACCGATGTCCTGAAGGGGTGACCCGGGCCAGTGGTTGCGCCGTCGGCGACCAGTGGACACCGAGCCGGGCATTTTTCGCGTAGCCCTACCGTTTTTCCGCCCGGCTACGCGAAAAATGCCCGGCTCGGCGTGAGGTGAGCGGCGTCAGGCCGTCTTCCACCGGAACAGCCGTGCCCCCAGCAGGCCGCAGACCACCGTCATGCCGACGAGCACCGCGAGCGCCGTCCCATAATCCGCCCAGGACCGGCCAGACCACATCCCCTGGACGAGGTCGACCAAGTAGTGGAAGGGCGAGTAACGGGCCACGCGCTGGACGCCCTGCGGGATCTGGTTCTGGGGAACGAAGGCCCCGGAAGTCATCATGATGACGATGAACAATCCGTTCCCGATCCCGGTGGCGGCGCGGGAGGAGGGATAGAGGGCGGCCAGCGTGTAGCCCAGCGCCAGGAAGGCCACCAGCCCGAGGGCGGCGGCGGCCAGGACCGCCACCGGGTTGCCCTGGAGCCTCACCCCGAAGCCGAGGGCTCCCACCAGCAGCGCCAGGACGATGCCCACCAGGCTGATGAGGAAGTTGACGGTCAGGTCGGCCGCCACGAAGACCCGCGGGCTCAGCGGCGTGGCCCGCAGGCGGGTCAGGGCCCCACTCTCGCGCAGCTGGAGCTGGCTGGTGGGCAGGATGATGACGCCAGTCATCCCCACCACGAGGCAGGCGCAGGCGGGCAGGGTGGCGTCCATGAAGCCGCGTCCCCCGAACTGGGGGTTGGGGTCGTTGCCGAAGAGCACGCCGAGGATCGCCACCAGCAGCGGGGCGAGGACAAGGGTGAAGAACAGTCCGACGGGCTCGCGCAGGGTCGAGCGGGTCAGCATGACGAGCAGGGTTGTAAATGTTCGGCGGGTGCGCGTGGTCGGCATGGTCGTGTCTCTTCTCAGCGCTCGGTTTCTCGGTAGGCGATTGCTCGGTTGGGGCCCCAGCCGGTCAGGCTTCTCTCAGGGCCCGTCCGGTGAGGTTGAGGAAGACCTCCTCCAGGCCCGGCGAGTGGGTCTCCATGTCCTGCACGACGACGTCGGCCTGCGCCAGGTGGGACAGGACCGCCTGGGCGAAAGCGCCCGTGCCGCCGACGACGGTGACGGCGCCGTCGGTTCGTACGGAGGTGACGCCCTCGACGTCGGACAGCGTCCTGGGCGCCGGAGCGCCGAGCCTGAGCCGTAGCGAGGCCTGGCCGCCGTGGGCCGCGATGAGGGCGGGGATCGTGTCGAGGGCGATGACGCGTCCGTGGTCGATGACGGCGACCCTGTCGCACAGGGCCTCGGCCTCCTCCATGTAGTGGGTGGTCAGAACCACCGTCTTGCCGCGCTCGCGGATGTCGCGCACGACGTCCCACATGGCCAGGCGCGCCTGGGGATCGAGCGCGGTGGTCAACTCGTCGAGGAAGAGCAGCTCGGGATCGTGGACGAGGGCCAGGGCGATGAAGACGCGCTGGCGCTCCCCACCGGAGAGCCGGGCGACGTCGGTCTTCTCCTTGGAGGCGATGCCGAGGCGCGCCAGCAGCGGCCGCCAGGGCACGGACTGGTCGTAGAAGGAGGAGAAGAGCTCGAGGGCCTCGCCGACTCGCAGCCGGGGCAGGAGCGCGGCCTGCTGGAGCTGGATTCCGGTGCGACGGGCGAGCTCGGCGGCGTCCTTGACGGGGTGCAGACCCAGGACGGATATCTCTCCGGAGGTGGGTTCGTCGAGGCCCTCGATGCTGGACAGCAGCGTGGTCTTGCCGGCGCCGTTGGGGCCGATGATGCCGAAAATCTCGCCGTCGGCGACCTGGAGGCTGATGTCGTCGACGGCGGTCAGGCTGCCGAAGCGACGGGTGACGTGGGTGCAGGTGACGGCGTTCATCGGGACTCCTGGTTGATGGTGTCCGTCGAGGTGGATCGCCTCAGCGGGAGGGAGGGCTCTGCGCGTCCTCGCATCTCCTATGATCACACCGTATAACTTGTTTTACAAGTTCTACTCGCCATCTTGGTTGATTTCTCTCGTCCCACCCCTGGCCCTCTCAGCCGCCCGGCTCGGTGAAGAAGATCAGTCCTCGACCCGGCGCCGGCCCTCGAAGGCCCGCCCGAGGGTGACCTCATCGGCGTACTCCAGGTCGGCGC
>ERZ773213.1815-NODE-1815-length-10789-cov-25.696758_pt1 | contig 10789 bp, 9 predicted proteins | sample MGYA00580996_ERZ773213 | MGnify/ENA primary metagenome ERZ773213 (study PRJEB29015, sample SAMEA2738152) | human oral metagenome | biome: human oral; feature: human-associated habitat; material: saliva | place: China | collected 2197 ...
CGTTTCTCTTGGTTAAAGGCCTGAATGATGCGAATCCCTTCGATACTCTCTGACAGTTTGGCATTTATATCTGAAAGCAAGGCTCTGGTCTTTTCAATGATAACCACTGATTTTTTGCGGTAAAGGTTAACCAAAAGGACAATCAGAGGAAGAAAGAGCACAATAAGCCCAGTCAGACGAATGTCCAAGATCATCATAGTGTAAAGAGTAGTAACAAAGATAAAGATAGCCGAAATAAAGCTAGACAGAATCCCTGAGAACATCTCACTAATAGTCTCTGTATCATTGGTCAAGCGAGAAACGATAGAGCCTGCTGGAGTTTTGTCAAAGTAAGACATACCCAGTTTCTCCATATTGGCAAAGGCATCTCGGCGAATATCCCTGACAATACTGTAGGACACACGCGCAAAAAAGAGATTTCCCAAATACTGGACTAGCGTCTGCAAGAGATAAAGACCATAGTAACCAATCAGAATCAAGCTTGCCGCCTGATTCATATCATGCAGATAGTGGTCGATAAAATAGGAGGCCACAAGGGGAATGATACTCTTAATAATCGTTGTGGACAAGAGGAAGGTCAAAGCTAGAAAGGTCAAGAATTTGTAAGGCTTGAGATAGGTCAAGAGACGCTTAAACACAGACCATTGGTTTTGATTAGGCATCAGCTTCTCCTCCTTCCATTTCTAACTGTTGAGACTCATAGGTCTTGGCATACCAACCATCCTGAGCTAGTAAGTCCTCATGACGGCCCCGTTCAATGATACGACCATTTTGCATGACTAAGATGAGGTCAGCGTGCACCACCGCGCTAAGACGATGGGCGGTAATGATCGTCGTCTTGTCCTTGCGGGTATGTTTAAGATTGTCAATAATGGCATGTTCTGTCTTGGCATCAACCGCAGATAAGGAGTCGTCCAAAATCAAAATATCTGGATCCAAAATCATGGCACGACTCATAGCCAGACGTTGTTTTTGACCACCTGATAGGCTGACACCCTTTTCACCAATGATTGTTTCAAAGCCTTCAGGCATAGCCTTGATATCCTCATAAACTTGAGCCAACTTAGTCGCTTCTTCCACCTTTTCAAAGGCGAGGTCAGGATTACCAAAACGAACATTGTCTAAAATGGAACTGGCAAAGAGAAACTGGTCTTGAGGAACATAACCCATCAAGCTACGCAAGTCTGATAGGCGATAGTCTCGGATGTCATGGCCATTCAAATAGATGGCTCCTTGATTAACATCGTGCTCCCGCAAGAGCAACTTGACAAGGGCCGTCTTTCCTGAGCCAGTCTGTCCAACCAAACCAAGGGTTTGCCCCTTGTCCAAGGTGAAATGAATATCTCTCAAAGTATCCTCATCCTCAAAGGCAAAGCGGTCAATCGCATATTCTAAGCGACCATTTTCAATACTTGGGAGAGGGTGCGCAGGATCTTGAACATCTGATTCCTGCTCCAGAAGATTTTCAATACGTTGGTAGGACACATTTCCTCTCTGTGTGATATTAAAGAGGAAGCCAATGGCCATTAGAGGCCAAACCAGCATGTCCAAATAGGTAATGAAGGTTACCAAATTTCCGACCGTTATCTGACCAGCCTGAATCATAAAGGCCCCGACAAGAAGGGTCAAAACATAGGATGAGCCAACAAAGAGTAAGACCAAAGGATCAAAAAGGCTGTCATACTTCATGGTATGCATATTCTTTTTAAAGGTCATCTTATTGGTCTCTTGGAAGGACTGAAGCTCAGCCTCCTGATAGCCAAAAGACTTGGTTACCTTGATTCCTGATACCGACTCTTGAACCTTATTATTAAGTTCTGAAAAGGCTGCCTGGGATTCTCCAAAAGCTTTATGGGTCTTACGGCCCAAACGACTGGTCGCAAAAGCCATGAAGGGTAAGGGTAAGACAGCCACCAGTGTCATCTGCCAGGAAATGCTGAAAAACATGGTGATTAAGGTTAGCAAGGCTGTGATAGACGCATCCACGGCTGACATGACACCCCCGCCAGCCAAGCGGGTTAAAGAGTTGATATCATTGGTTGCATGGGCCATGAGGTCCCCAGTTCGGTACTTTTGATAAAAAGAAGGCGACATCTTGGTAAAATGCTCAAATAGGCGTGAACGCATAATCTGGCCTAAGCGATAAGAAGTCGCCAAGATATACATGCGCCAAACATAGCGCAAATAGTACATCCCCAGAGCTGCCAAAAGCAAATAAACGAGATTCAAAAGCAAGATCTGATTGGTCAATTTTCCCGATGTGATAGCATCAATGACCCGCCCCATAACCATAGGAGGAATCAGATTGAGAACCGAAACCAGACTCAGTGCCAAAATCCCAACAATATACCGGCGTTTTTCTAACTTGAAAAACCACCAAAGTTTTGCAATGATTGATTCTTTAAAAGACAAGTTACTCCTCCTATCCTTACAAATGGTTAATAATAGACCTCGTATAAGTCTCTTATGATAAGGTTACTTCCAATAGCGATAGATTGTGCCATCTTCTAACTGAAAGTGACCAATATAAGATAACTTCCCAAAATCAGTAGACTCTGGTAATTGATAAGCAAAGGAATCAAAATTATATACCTTGTTCCCACCATCCATAGAGTAACTATCCTTATCATGGATAACGGATTCATCTTTCTTAGGGTTCCAAATGCGTCTGATTTCATCAGATGTCTTATACTCTCTGACAAAATTGTACAATTCAAAGTTAGTTGCCTCACTGAGATAGCGACCATCGGTGTTGTAGTTAGCTAATTGAATCTCTCTCTTAGCCTCAGAATAATTCCAAACCTGTCCTCTTTCTCGCATGATATCGGCATCACGACCACTTTGATAAGTATCTGCCTTAACCATCGTCATTGTTACTCCTAACGTTAATACGGTGACTACTGTCATCATTAAGTGTTTCATTATTTCTCCAAACGTGTTTATTCATTTTTCCCTCTTTTGAATGTGTTGTATTTGTATGATAGAAAATAAGTGAAACCTGAGACGCGTAAGCTCCCAGGTTTTTTACTCTTTAAAATGCGTTTGAATCAGTTTTACTAGAAGGTGGTAGACACCTAGTGCCACCAAACCTCCCAAAGTGTTGGTCCATAAATCATCTAACTCAAAGACACGATTAGCATCAATGAGAAGGTCTAGAATGACTTGTCCAACCTCAATCGTCAAAGACATGACAAAGGTCGCTAAAAGGACCTTTTTCCAAGACCTGAATCTGGGGTACAAGGCTAAAAGCCCTAAAATCAGCGGACTCAGTAAGAAAATGTTGGTCACATTTTGCCCAAGGACAAAGACAATCTCCTTAAGACTATCCAGCTGATAAAAGTTGGTCAAACTATTGAATGGGGTTAATAGGACCACGACACGACCAAAATGTTGAATACCAGGGGTTTCAACACCTTCAACTAGCCCGTACTGGGGTGTCCAACATAGGAGCACTAAACAAAGGAGATAAGCACAGACCAAAACTAGGCTTAGCTTTCTTCCTTTTGGTGTTAGTTCTCCATCCTTATCTACCCAAGTCTTAAGCTGAAACATCTTACTTACCTTCTGATTTACCAGAAGCTTCTGCCACTGCTTTTTGACGGTCGCGTTTCATAGTGTTTGAACGCAATTGTCCACAAGCAGCATCGATATCTGTACCGTGCTCTTGACGAACCACGCAGTTAACCCCATTTTTCTTGAGCACATCGTAGAAGGCAGCCACACGTTCTTTCGTTGAACGGCTATATTGATCGTGCTCTGATACTGGGTTATATGGAATCAAGTTGATGTATGACAACTTACGGATTTTCTTAGTCAAATCAGCCAACTCTTGTGCATTTTCAGGATGGTCATTGACCTCATTAAGCATGATATACTCAAAAGTTACACGACGGTTGGTTGTCTGGATGTAATACTCGATAGCTTCAAAGAGTTTTTCAAGTGGGAACGAGCGGTTGATACGCATGATGCTTGAACGAAGGTCATTGTTAGGCGCGTGAAGTGATACGGCAAGGTTAACTTGAACACCTTCGTTAGCAAATTCCTTAATTTTTGGTGCCAAACCAGATGTTGACACGGTGATGTGACGCGCTCCAATGGCAAGACCATTGTCATTGTTAATGGTACGCAAGAAGCGAAGCACATTGTCATAGTTATCAAATGGCTCACCGATACCCATAACAACCACGTGGCTGACACGTTCACCGTCACCACGATCATCAAAGTATTTTTGTACCAACATGATTTGCGCCACAATCTCACCAGCAGTCAAGTCACGTTGTTTCTTAATCAAACCACTGGCACAGAAAGTACAACCGATGTTACATCCAACCTGAGTTGTCACACAGACAGACAAACCATAGTGTTGACGCATCAAAACCGTCTCAATCAACATACCATCTGGCAATTCAAAAAGATATTTAACGGTACCATCTTTAGATTCTTGAACGATACGTTGTTTCAATGGGTTTACGCAGAAATTCTCATTCAATTTAGCAATGAAATCCTTTGAAATGTTGGTCATTTCTTCGAAAGATTGCACACGCTTCTTGTAGAGCCAATCCCAAATTTGAGTAGCACGGAATTTCTTTTCACCGTGTTCCATAGCCCAATCAATCAACTCATCACGAGTAAGACCATAAATAGAAGGTTTGTAGCCTTCCATATCCTCTAACTTCTGACGTTTACGGCGTTCTGGTTTTGCTTGTGTTGTTACTTCTGACATAGTTTAATTTCCTTTTTTTCTGATTGTGAAATGCTGACCATCTGACTTGGTCTGGCTTTGTTTCTTCGATGGGGTGTTTTGACCTTTAGATTTTGGAGCTTGCTTCTGACTCTTCTTGAAGTTAGGCTTACGCTCACGACCACCGTCCTCGGATCTAGATTTGAACTTAGGGCGACGCTTGATTTTCTCAAAGCTTGGACCCTCTTGATCCCTATCTCTTCGTTTGGACTTGTCTGGCTTTTGCTTAGCAGAAGCTTTTTGCCCCTTATTCTTTTGAGAAGCATTGCGCTCTCTATCTCTAGATTCCTGAGAAGAATTACGACGATTATTAGAACGACGGCGCTTGCGACGAGGCTCCGTCTCCTCTTCAAAGACGATTAATTGCGGCTCTTCATTTTTCAAAATAAAGTAGGCGCAACCAAAGGCACAGTATTCACGCAAATACTCTGACAATCGGCTAATGCGGTCTGTCTTACGCGTATTAGGGCGCTCGTCCTCGTAAAATCCCTTAAGACGAAGCTGATCATTAGACCAGTCCCCAACGATATAATCATACTTGAGCATGATTTCAGAAAAACGTTGCCCAAAGCGGGTAGCGTCTAAAGCATCCTTGTGATTTTCAAGAACTGTAAACTGACAGGCATCTGATTTCAGAAGATCAGCCACATACACAAAGTCTGGCCCTGGATATTTATTATAATTAAACATTTCTGGCAAGATTTCTTTACGCATGTGCCATCCTTTCTGCTCTCTCTTATTTTCTATCCTGATGCTGTAATAATGTCTCTATATCTTATCCCAATTGGCACCATTTTTTCCTAAATACTTGGCCACAAGTTCCCTTAACAAATCTGGAAAAAGAAGAGTAACTTCCTTTTCCTTAATTGTAGGAAAGTAAGAAGCAAAGTAGTACTGGTCCACAAGGACCAAACTAAACTTCTCATTGGAATCTACAACCCTTCTATTATACAACAAATTACCGTTTTTGTAAGCAAAATTCCCTGTGATTACTTCACCAAATGTCTTCCCTCTAAATCCCATACCTTTAATAGCTTGATTTTTAAGGAGTTCAGCCTTAGTAAAAACTTCCTGACAGATTTCTTTGAGCTCTTGTCCTGTCACGACTAGACGTGCCATCCGCATCTGGTGAGGAAGGGCTTCTTGCAGGTCTGCCATGGTCACTTGAGGACCTAGTGTTTTCATGATAAGTCCAGTATTTAAAAGCGTTAATTGGCTATCGGTCTCCTGACAAACAGCCTGTAAAACCAATTGACAGGTCTCATCAAAATCTAGTTCTCGACCTAGATTAGCTACTTTTTTCTGAGCTAAACGACGATGGCCTTCCTCACGCATAGCCTTGATAAAGGCTTCGTCCTCCTTGTCTAAATCCAAGATGTAGGACTTGGTGGGGATAGCCTCAATCTGACATTCTATCAATCGCCCATTTTCCACAGTAAGGTCAATACAGCCAAGATAATAACCAAATCTGTCAGCAGCTGCTAAATAGGTTTCATTGACTAATTTGCCCTCTTCAAAAAGGTGATGCGTGTGGCTTCCGATGACAAGATTTACCTGTGGATAAGTCTCTGCAATCTGCTCATCATAACGTACACCCAGATGGCTAAGAACGACGACTATATCTGCATCCCTTACCTCAGGACGAGCCAAATCCTCTTCCAACCGAGCCATAGGCTCTAACACCTGCCAACCGTTGGGAGCATAGGTGATGTAATATGGGAAGGTATAGGCCAGGAAAGCAATGTTTGTACCTGCTTTAGTTTTGTGGATAAGATAGGGCTTAGCCCATTCAGGTTGTCTCCCCTCATCCTTGAGATTTCCTATGATCGGCTGAAACTTAGCCTGCTCATAAAGACAGTCTAGCTCCTCCTTGGCCAGACCTATCCCCTCATTATTTCCAATAGTCGCATAGTCTATCCCCAACTCATTCATCAGGGCTACATTAAAACGCCCAGCGGTCGCATCAGATAGGGGATGGGACTTATCCACATTGTCCCCAAGATCTATCTTAATCAACTCTCTATCCGTCTGACTCAAATCATCCACAGCTCGCTTGAGTTGTGGATACTGTTCAAAATGAGAGTGTAAATCATTGATATGAAGAATTCGAATCGTGTCTTTCATGACTCCTATTGTAGCACTTTTGCTATAAAAAAACTTGACAATCATTCTGCCAAGTTTTTACATGCTATTTTTCAAACAGGAACGTATTCCTAGTTAACTTTCTTTTTAACATATTCTTCTGCGAGATGATAGACGTCATCTGCTAGGGATATACTGACATAGATGCACACAATTGAGAAAATTTCTCCTCTAAAGTGTTGCCAAGCAAAGAATATAAGCCCATAAATTAGGAGAGCAAGTACTATTTGGCCAAAAAATTGACTCAGTAATCGCCTAATAACGACAAATAAGTCCATAAGTAATCCCATCTTTAATACCATAACCAATACCCTTTAAGGCTGCACCTTGCCAAGTACCTGTTTGAATACCACCTTTAATGGCTCCTCCAACAGCCCCGACGCCTACGGCAGCTGTAGCTCCCCAAAAACTACATGCTCCACCCTTAACAGTAGAAAGATCTTCGGAATTAAGTGAGTTAAAATTGTTAATGATTTGTGTCGTCATTAAAACAACCTCCTTTAAAATATTTTTTAGCCTTTTCTCAAAAGCTATGATTGTATTATAGATAGAAAGCCAACAAAAAAGTAGTGACATAAATGTCACTACCTGATTTTGAGAGTTGACTCAACTAATAACCTCAAACTTACACATTATTTTACTTTAAACGGAAAGCTTCTTAAAAATGTCTGTGATAAAACTATTTAAAATCTGTCATAGTTTCAGTTCTTAAGACAGCCAATTATTTTGCGAGTGTAGTGAGCATATACTGAGACTTGTCGCTGTGATAATGACGACTAAGACTTTGTAGTCATAAGCGTTGGGAAGTTTTGAGACCTTAGGCTCAAAAGAAAAATATATCTTCAAACTAAATAAGGTCTTTTGAGTTTCCAAAAAGTTTGATAATAATCAAAAAAGCTGAAACACTTTAGTTTCAACCTCTTGAATTTTTAAATTAAAATTGCTCTCACCTAGAAGCCAATACTTAGAAACTTTGCTTCTTAGCTTTACGCTCAGCACGCCCCTTAGCACGGTTAGCCGCACGACGCTCACGTTTGCGTTTCTCGTCAACCTTCCACTGAATTTTCTTCTTGTAGCCAGGTTTGATTTTTTTCTTTTTCTTCTTAACCAAACCGATCATTTCCGTATCAAGTTTTTGATAGGCTTTTTCACGGTTGGCACGACGGTCACGGTCATAGGTATCTTGAAACTCGCCGTCCTTATAGACTTTAGGTTCAAAGGTAATCCCCATCTTTTCAAGCTCACGAATATCTGAGTCGTCACTTGGTTGATAGAGGGTAATGGCTGTTCCTGACAAACCATTACGTCCTGTACGTCCTACACGGTGAACAAAGAAAGACAAATCCTGAGGGATGGCATCGTTGATAACATGGCTAACCCCTTCAATATCAATCCCACGCGCTGCAAGGTCAGTCGCTACAATGTACTCAAAATCAAGCTTCTTGACTTGATTCATGATACGCTTACGTTCACGTGGTGGAATACCTCCATGAATTTTGGCAACCTTAAGACCATTTGACACTAGGTAGCTGTGCAAATCGTCAGCACGTTCCTTGGTATTAACGAAAATCATTGCCAAATATGGCTGCATTCCCTTAAGCATCTCAAGAATCTGCTCATTCTTATTGCGCCCCTTAGTAGATACCAACCAGTTATCAATGGTATCTGCAATAACTGTTGAAGTTTTGATTTGTTCCATGACTGGATTGGTCAAATACTTCTTCAAGAATGGCTGTAATTTTTGAGGAATGGTTGCTGAGAAGACCAAAATTTGAACTTCTTTAGGCAGACTTGCCGCAATCTTGTCCACAGTATCCAAGAATCCCATGTCCATGGTCATATCAGCTTCGTCAACAACAAAGGTATGGGCCTTGTGGATAGCCAAGTCACCAGACTTAACTAAGTCATAGATACGCCCTGGTGTACCGATAACAATATGAGGTTGGGCTACCTTTAGTTTCTCAATCTGACGTTGCTTGTCTGTACCACCCACATAGTTAACCACACGAATTTCAGTCTCAGAGTGTTTGGCAATTTGTTTTGTCGCTTGGTAAATTTGTGTCGCCAATTCACGCGATGGCGCTGTGATAACAACTTGAACATCGCCACTCTTTGGATTGAGCTTCTCAAAAATTGGCAAGAGGAAGGTATGTGTTTTCCCTGAACCCGTCTTTGATTCACCCACTAAATCACGACCTGAACGAACCACTGGAATCAACTTCTGTTGAACAGGTGTTGGCTCCTTAAACTTAATCTCGTCAAGAGCCTCCTGAATAAATGTTTTAAAATTAAAATCTTTAAATGACATGTTTATTTACTTCTTTTCTATCTAGTCTATCCCTATCATTATAACAAAAAAAGAGCATTTCTGCTCCTTTCATTTATTTCATAACGTTTCCAAGAACCATCCAAAGGGTAATGGCACTTGCAAGCGCTCCAACTGCCCAAAGGAAAGCATCAACCTTCCACTCTGACCATTTGTCACCCTTACCTGAAAGACCACCCAATTCGAGGTGATGGTGGAATGGTGTCATACGGAAAATACGACGACCTTCTCCATACTTACGCTTAGTGTATTTGAAATAGCTGACCTGTAGCATGACAGAAGCTGTCTCAAAGACATAAACCACACCAATCAAGAGTAGGGTCCACTCTACACGTAGGGCAATAGAGATAACCGCAAGCATAGCCCCAAGTGACAAGGAACCAACATCTCCCATAAAGACCTTGGCTGGCTTGTGGTTAAAGACGAAGAAGCCAAGAAGTGCCCCAATCATAGTGATAATGATGGTCAAGATAGCGAACTCACCCTTGACAAAAGCGATAATCCCATAGGCAATCAAGCTGATAACTACAGAGATAGAAGCTAAACCATCAATACCGTCTGTCAAGTTCACAGCATTTGAGAAACCAACAATCCAGAATAGGACAAAGAGAACATAAAAGACACCGAGGTGAATGGTTAATCCACCAATAGCTAGGCTATCTGTCCCACTAGGGAGTACGTGGATAAAGTAGAAAAGCAAACCCGCAATAATCTGCAAGGCCATCTTTTGCCAAGGTTTAAGTCCCTCATTGATTTGACGGAAAATCTTAAGGAAATCATCAAGGAAACCGATGATTCCATAAATCAAAATCACAAAGAGAATCCCTACTGTGGCACCATAGGCTTGGTGCCCCTCGCTAAAGACGTGGAAGTTGAAAATCAAGCTAACCAAGATGGCAACCACTAGGAAAACTGTCCCTCCCATAGTTGGCGTCCCAGCCTTAGCCAAATGCTGCTTCACATCTTCATGCATTTGTTGGCCACCGATTTTCTTGATTTTGTAGTAAGTAATAAAGTGAGGCATGGCGAGCACCGTCAACACAAAGGCGGCCACACCTGCTATCAGACTCATAGTCATCTTAGTCTCCTAAAGTAATGGTAATCTTCTTGGTTTTAGACAGGGCTTTTCCTGCCGCAACACTTTGTTTGGTAACAGTTCCTGACTTGCCACCCTTGTAAGTAATTTTAATACCCTTCCATTTGGCAAAGGTTTCAACGTTCTTCTTGGTCCAACCATACATGTCTGGAAGTTCTGTGAAGTCATTGGTCATGATAAGAATCTGTTCATTAGCCTTGATATTGGCTTTGGCATCTACAGAAACCTTCTCAATCTTATCACCAACACCCAGAACAATCGGATGAATCAAGTTTTGACGAAGGGTGTTAGCTGTCTCACCTGGACTCTTACCGATAATATCGCCGGTTTGATAACTCGTTTCCTCGGTCTTTTCACTACCTTCAGACTCAGAAGTATCTAGGGTGTCTCCCATAGACATGGCTTCTTCCAAAACCGGGTTAACCACAGTCGCATAAAAATTATTATCCCAAGTCTTAGGCTCCAGAACAGTCACATACATGAT
>ERZ773213.1821-NODE-1821-length-10773-cov-6.052808_pt1 | contig 10773 bp, 9 predicted proteins | sample MGYA00580996_ERZ773213 | MGnify/ENA primary metagenome ERZ773213 (study PRJEB29015, sample SAMEA2738152) | human oral metagenome | biome: human oral; feature: human-associated habitat; material: saliva | place: China | collected 2197 ...
GTTGTCATTGTGGAAGACGGCCCACTCGGCCCCCAATTGCGGGCAATTGTGGAGCAGTTTATCAACACATATTCGGGTGCCCGGAGCGTGGTGCTCGCCCGCAATATGGGTGCCGGACCCGCATCAGCCGCTGGACTGGCCACGATCAACACGGAGTTTATGGCGCGCCTGGATGCGGACGACGTCGCAAAGCCGGAGCGATTTGAGCGGCAGCTTGAATTTTTTGAGCAGCACCCGGATGTTGATGTGCTGGGAACAGCGATGGATGAGTTTGATGGCAGCGTGGATCAGGTGATTGGCACGCGGCGCCTGCCCACCTCCCATGCGGAGATTCTGCGGTACGCGCGCCTGAACTCGCCGATTAATAATCCCAGCGTGATGATGCGCGTGGATGCCGTGCGGGAAGCGGGCGGCTACCGAGACGTGTACCACATGGAGGATTACGACCTCTACGCTCGCATGCTTGCCGGTGGAAAACGCTTCCACAACATGCCGGAAGCATTGACATATTTTCGCATATCAACTAGCGTTTTTGAGCGTCGAACAGCCCAAGGAATGTTCAGCGCTGAACGACAAATGCAGAAAAATTTGGTGGCGTATGGGCTTATTTCCAAGCGCCGTGCGTGGCTGAACCTGGCGATACGTAGTCTTTATCGCCTGCTCCCCTCGGTCGCGTTGAAAGCAGCATACGGAAGGTTGTTTCACCGCCGCTAGGCGCGTGGGTTGACTCATGGATAATACGTCCCTGGATTACACAGACACGTGGGTGATCATCCCCTGCTTCAATGAAGGCGCAGTCATTGGCGATGTGATCCGTAACGTGCGGCACGTGTTCCCCAATGTGGTGGCCGTCAACGACGGCTCCACCGACGACTCCGCCGCCCAGATCAAAGCCGCAGGCGCGCACCTGGTCAACCACCCCGTCAACCTGGGGCAAGGTGCTGCCCTGCAAACGGGGGTGGAATACGCCCGCTCCCAGCCGGGATCGCAGTACTTTGTCACCTTCGATGCGGACGGTCAACACCAGGTGAAAGACGTGGTGGAAATGCTCGATCGCCTCCGCACTGGCGACCTGGACATTGTTGTGGGCACACGCTTCGGCCGCCCCCGCCCCACCGACGACCAAGTGCCGCTGCTCAAACGCATCGTTCTCAAAACCGTGGTGTTCCTCTCCCCCAAAACACGACGCCTCGGGCTTACCGACGCCCACAACGGTCTGCGCACCTTCAACCGCAAGGTCGCCGACGAACTCAATATCCGCATGAACGGCATGAGCCATGCCTCCGAATTTGTCACCCAAATGGACGAACGTGGTTGGCGGGTAGCGGAACAGTCCGTGGACATTCTGTACACCGAATACTCAATGAGCAAAGGACAATCACTTATTAATGGTGTGAACATTCTTGCCGACGGATTGCTTGCGAGGAAATTACCATGACCGGACAGCTCTTAATGCAACTCTTCCTGCTCCTTGCTACCGCGACCCTTGTACTCTACTTCCTGGGAAACCGCCGCAAAGCCCGCGCAAAAGCAGGTGTGAAACTTGGTTTCCTACTCTTTATCGCCGCCTGCATTTGGGCGGTACTCCGCCCAGATGATCTCACCATTGTGGCGAATTATGTTGGTGTTTCACGAGGCACAGACCTTCTGTTGTATCTTTTAGTGGTTGCGTTTATGTTTACCACTTTGAGCTCCTACATTCGCTTCCGCGAACTGGAACTCCGTTACGCGCGTCTCGCACGGGCAGTGGCTTTACAAAACGCCATTGCACCCGAGCCTGACACTGAGGAAGAATGAAAAACGCGTTTTCCGCCATCACTAAAACAATGTGGGCGTTCATCGCCCTGCTCATCGTCATTGCCGGACTCACCGGATACGTACTAGGCGAACGGGGCGGTGCTACTTCTGAGAATGCCGTTGGCAGTACGGCACCTAGCGACGCCCCGAACACTAAGGGGAACAATGAGGACACCGCCACCCTCGCCGCCATGGCCAAACCTGGCGCGAACGGCACCAAAGGCGACGGCCCTAAAGCACTAGACGACGGCACCTACGATGCCAAGGTCTACGGTCCCGGCGGCCCGCTGGAAAAACAAGAAGACGTATACAACATCCACCGCCGCTCCGCCACCGACCCCTTCGCCGTAGGGGCTATCGACGCCCCGGTGGTCATCTCCGAATTCTCCGACTTCGAATGCCCCTTCTGCTCGCGGTTTGCCAACCAGACCGAACCCGCCATCCTCAAGGACTATGTGGATAAGGGCCTGGTGCGCTTGGAATGGAACGACCTTCCCATCAACGGACCCAACGCTGAAGCCGCAGCCCGCGCAGGACGAGCCGCCGCAGCCCAAGGCAAGTTTGTGGAATTCAAGCACGCCCTGTACACGGCTTCCAAAGACGTGAACGGGCATCCGGGCTACCAGATGGAAGACTTCGAACGCTTCGCTGAAGAAGCAGGCGTACCTGACATGGACAAATTCCGTGAGGACGCCTCCGGCGACACCTACAACGAGGTGGTGAAACAAGCCCGCTCCTACGCCACCTCACTTGGCATCAACGGAACCCCCGGCTTCTTTGTTGGCGGCCAGTTCATCAGCGGCGCACAACCCACCGAGGTATTCGTCCAGGCTATTAACGACGAACTCGCGAAAACCGTATCCAAGGAACGCTAATGGTCAGTATCGGTTTCCTCGGGGCATTCCTTGGCGGCGTGCTCGCCATCCTCAGCCCCTGCTCTGCACTACTTCTGCCCGCCTTCTTTGCCTACGCCTTCACCTCGAAACAGCAACTCGCAGCCCGAACCCTTGTCTTCTTCCTGGGTTTGGCCTGCGTGCTCGTACCCGTTGGCGTGGGTGCCGGGAACCTCGGTGGCCTGCTCACGCAACACCGTGGCACGCTGATCACCATAGGCGGCTGGGCGATAATAGCCCTTGGGGTATACACCTTCCTGGGATTTGGTTTTAACATCCCCGTACTATCATCGCTGGCCTCCCGAGTGCGTGGTTCCGGGTGGGTGTCGGTGTTCCTGCTTGGAGCGGTCTACGGATTCGCCGGATTCTGCGCAGGCCCGCTCCTTGGAGCGGTGCTCACCACTGCTGTGGTTGGCGGAAACCCTGCCTATGGCGCGCTGGTCATGGCACTCTACGCGCTTGGCATGACGGTGCCGCTTTTTCTCATGGCGCTGGTGTGGGACCGCTGGGACATTGGCTCCCGCACCTGGTTACGAGGACGAGCATGGCAGCTTGGCCCCCTGCGGCTCAACACCATGAGCATGATTTCCGGTGCGCTATTCATCTTCATTGGATTGCTGTTCATCACGTCCTACGGCACCGCAACACTCCCCTCGTTGCTGTCTACCGACACGCAATTCAACATTCAAACCTGGGCTGGGCGCTGGTCCGAGCGCTATACCAACGCGCAAGTACTCCTAGCCGTGGCAGTTATCGCCGAACTCATTCTGCTGGTGAAAATCCTGCGGGATGGGAGGAAGGCGGAGGGCTAGACTACGTATTCTTAGGCTCCGTTGGATAGACTTGATGATGTTCATCCCACCAAAGAATTCGGAATGTCGCCCCTGATCTATACCCCCAGAGGCGACGCGTCGAGCCCAGGCGAAATCTAAATAGCTCTTCTTCCGCTTGGTCTAGTGTTGGGTTAATTTGCCTGCTGATGCGGACACTTGCTTAGAGGAAGTACGTTCTATGTGATGAAGATTCGTGTCCGCAACCGCCTTCATTCTTTTCTGAGCTGATTGCTTCCCCCGCCCCTTAGGTTTCTTTCCCATCACGACGCAGCTGCAGAGTCCAAGCCGCCGTAATAATCTTGCATAATGTCAAGATCTATTACCTCGGAACAATACTCACCCTCTGACACTTCGCCGCGCGCTACTTTCCATGGCCTTTCGGAGTGAGTAATATCGCTAAGCTGCTGTCCAGTAAGGTGCCCGTATGCATCTAACACAGCATCAATGGTCTCGCGCTCATCACGATCAAGTGCCTCTGGATTGCCTGCAATATCGTCTTGTTCTACAACAAATTTGCCACGATGCCGTTCAAATAATGCGTACACAACAGGGCCATTTGCCCATGCCTGGATCGGCTCATGAAAAAGCGGCTTTTCATCCCAAGCAAGGTTCCAAGCCTGCGAATAATAGCAAAGCTTCTGCAGTTTCATTGTGGTCATTGATCCACGCTGCTGCAGGATGTAAGAAGCCACGTCAATCACTGAAACCATAGTTTCACTCTACCCCTTCAATATCCACCCCCACGTTGGAGCCGCCTGGGGGAATCGAACCCCCGACCTATTCATTACGAGTGAATCGCTCTACCGACTGAGCTAAGGCGGCATGGACTCCGTGAAGTCCGAAAAGATACTTTACCCTATGGTGTTAGCGCACACCTAATGCAAGGCGGATGCGTCCCACCATGCTGTCCAGGGCGACCACTGGCCGGACGTTTTGCCCGAAGAGTTCCCGGGTCTTCATGATGGCGTCAATGCAGGTCACAATGGCTTCTGCGGGGTGTCGGGAAGCGATTTCTCTGGAGAGCCCTTCCATGTCTGGGTGGGTAAGGCCGATGCCGGCGCCGGTCGCAGTAATGAGTGCGTCGCGGTAGATTCCGGCGAAGTCTACAAGCGCCAGGTCGAGGGCATCGCGTTTTTGGCGGGTGCGCCGTTTCTTGTGGGTGGCTTCGAGTTCTTTTTCGGCAGCATTGAGGGAAGATCGCAGGCTGGCCACCCGTTTTCCTTTCATGCCGCCGCCCATGGCTGTCTGGAGTTTTTCCTTTTCAGAAGCTTCGATGGGTTCGAGGCGTTGGTCTACTTCGGCTTCGATTTTCGTAAAGAGCACTCCCACTTCCTGGAAGGCCAGGTCACCGTGGTAAATCAGTTCGGCGAGTCCTAGGACTTGGGCGCGTCGTTGTTGGGCGACGATGTTATGTGCGAGGTGCCGGGCACGTCCGATGTGTCCTACACTGGCCGCCGCAGCCAGGGCGGCATCGTGCTCACTGACTCCTCCTTCGGCAACAAGCAGTGCCGCGACGTCGTCGTTGCTGGGTACCGGGACATACACGTGCCTGCAGCGGGACACAATGGTCGGCAGGATGTCTCGGGGGTGTGTGGAGGGGGCACACAACATGAACACAGTGCGTGATGGTGGTTCTTCCACGGATTTGAGGAGGACGTTGCTGGCGGATTCCGTCATGCGATCAGCGTCTTCAAAAATCACTACCCGCCAGGGCGCGCTGGTGGGAAGGGTGTGCGCTTTCTCCACAACGTCGCGTGCAAATTTCACGCCGGTGGTGAGTTCCTGGGGCTGAATAAGTTCCACATCAGGGTGATTGCCCGCCAATGCAGTGCGGCAGGCCTGGCATTCTCCGCAGCCAGGTACCTCTGAGGTGCACACAAGTCCAGCGGCTAAAGCACGCGCTGCCACTGTCCTGCCGGACCCGGGCGCACCGGTAAACAACCATGCGTGGGTGACGGAACCGGAGCGGGCGGCCGTCGCGGCGTCGATAAGCAGGCTGCGGAGTTGACTGCCCCCGGTTAGGCGATCAAAGACAGTGGAGGTAGATGTGCTCACCTACCCCACCTTATAATATTCGGGACCAGTTGAAGGAGGATCATGAGACGGTTCGCGCAGGTAATGAAGTGGCTGTGGGGCACCTCATGGCCGCTTTATGCTGCTACGGTACTCGGCTCGAATGTCCTGGGCGCGCTGGCAATCATGCTGTTTGTCCGCTACCTACTGCCGATCCCGGAAATAGCTGATTTTGGCACGGATTCCAACTACCTGCGGATAGCCGGAATTGCGTACGTGGTGCTGGCGGTATTTGCGGGCGTGGCGGTAACGCTGCGGCTGTTCCTTCCTGTGCTTCGATGGCAGCACAAACCGGACGAACATGACCCAAATATGGTTCGTAACCTGGTGCTCAGGATTCCGGTGTACCAGGCGGTGCTGTGCGCCGTGGTGTGGCTGATTGGGGTGTCCATAGTCACTGTGGTCGCGGCGTCAACATCCTCACGGCTGGCGTTCGTGGTGGCACTGGCCACCATCCTCGGCGGCGCGATCGTGGTGTTGCTGACGTACTTGGAGGCGGAGCTGCTGGTCCGCCCTATTGCCGCGAAAGCCTTGGCCCAAGGGTTTGCGGATTCTACCCTGGAGCCACCGGTGCGGGTGCGCATGCAACTAACCTGGATAGTCACCTCGGGGGTGCCTATCCTGGGCATGCTGCTCATGGTGGTGGGCCAGCGCGTGGAATATTTCCACCACGATTCCAATAGCATCTTGCCAGGCATTATTGCGTTGGGGTGCGTGGCGCTGATCACCGGCTCGGTGGGAACAACCCTGGTGACCAAGAGCATTGTGGACCCGATTTCTGAGCTTCATGAGGCCATTGAGCGTGTGCGTCGCGGCGACGCCAACACCGCCGTCCGCATTTACGACGGCTCGGAAATCGGCGTACTCCAAGCTGGCTTCAACGAAATGATGCGTGGCCTGCGGGAACGCCAGCGCGTCCATGATTTGTTTGGGCGCTATGTCGGCGCAGAAGTCGCTAGCCGCGCGCTGGAGGAACTGCCCACCCTCGGCGGTGAGGACCGCAACGTCGCCGTCCTGTTTATCGACGTCATCGGCTCCACATCCTTCGCCGTCAACCACACCCCCGAGGACGTTGTCGCCGCGCTCAACGACTTCTTCGAGCAGGTTGTTGCCGTGGTGCACCATAACAAAGGCTTCATCAACAAGTTCCAGGGCGACGCCGCCCTCGCCGTATTCGGCGCTCCCCTGCCGCTTTCCGACGCCGCGGGCCACGCCCTCGCCGCCGCCCGCGAACTGCGCCAGAAACTCAAGGGACTCAAACTCTCGTGCGGCATCGGCGTCGCCGCAGGTCACGTGGTAGCCGGGCACATCGGCGGTTCCGACCGGTTCGAATACACCGTCATTGGCGACGCCGTGAACCAAGCCGCCCGCCTCACCGAACTGGCCAAAGACACCCCCGGGCGGGTACTGACTTCCGCTGCCACGCTCCGGGAAGCAAACGAAGCCGAACAAGCCCGCTGGACCGTCCTGAAATCCGTAGAGCTGCGCGGACGCAAAGAAATGACCCAGCTCGCCCGGCCGATTCGCCCGACGCTGGCGGATAGGTCTTAGGCGAGCAGGGCTAGGGGCACGACAGCGACCCCGTCTGCTCGTCGATACGCAGTAGAGCCTGTTGTAAGAACTATTTTGTCCACAAGGTGGTCGCCTATCTGCTCCCCCAACCAATGAAGATGTGCAACATCCTTATCGTCCACTGTCGGAGACAATTTCACTTCAAACGCTAAAACAGCACCATCGTAGCGTTCGAGAATAAGATCAACCTCATGTTCGCCCGCCTTCGTTCGCAGGTGAAAAGTCCGCGCCTCGGCGGCTTGTCCAGCAGTGCGGACGCACAGTGTTGCCAATGACTCAAATAATTGGCCAAAAATCTCCCCAGTACCTTTTACGGCACTCACAAGTGTACGGTCCGTGATACCTAGAAGGTTGGCTGCTATTCCTGGATCAAAAAGCTGATGTTTAGGACTCAAGTTCAATCGGGCCAAGGAAAGGGCTTGCGGCGACCACGCAGGCACAGAATCCAGTACCCAGATCTTAGTAAGCAAATCGCGATATTTATCCGATGTCTTCTTACTGATTTTGTCGGTATCGGCCGGAGTCGCCGCGTCAAGGATTTTAGTGTAAGTAGTCGTGGTTGATGATGCTGCTGCGTATGCGGTTAACCACGATCGCAGTGTGTCAGGTCGTCGTACACTCCCACCTTGCTCCGGCACATCCCTGTCGATAATTCGTGTGACATACCCAGCAATAGCCGCGCGGCGAGCACGCGGGGAAAGGTCGTAAATCCCCGGCAAACCCGTGGAACAGATAGCAGTGGCATAGTCAGAAAGCGAAAAATCACTATTACCAGCGATGTCCGCTTCGCGTTCAAACAGATCGCGGATAAACACAGTTGGCTGGGTTCCTGCACGTTCAGCGAGACTTAAGGGGCGCATCCTCAGCGAAATTATTCGCCCCGCGCCAGAATGTGTTGTGGTTCCCACGACTGGCGATGCAGAACCTGTGAGCAGAAAGGTGGTTGCTACTTTATCGTCGATCAGCCTCCGCACCATGTCCCAGACTGGGGGATAGTTTTGCCACTCATCAACACACACAACACTTTTTGCTGTGAGCTGCCTTTTCGCGTCAGCCTCAACAACCTGCCTCACCGCAACATCATCCAGCGCCAAGACCACATCACTGCGAAGCGAAGCTGTCGCCGTCTTCCCAACACCTTTAGGGCCATCAATCCCGATGCCTGATAAATCCTCGATCAGCTCGTCCAACTCATAGTCAATATATCGAGTGAGATATGCCTGCTTAGAATGTCGTTTCGGGAGCACAAAAATCTCCTTCCAGGTAACACACACCAAAAGTATACTCTACATGCGAAAATATCGTTTCATTGACACGGTTGGAGCCGTTTCGTCGGGGTTTTAGGAGCCGTTTCGTCGGGGTTTTAGGAGCCGTTTCGTCGGAAGCTCGGCGGGGCTAACGTTGCCGGGTCAGCGCATCTTCCATATTCTGAGCCAAGCATTTTGGGCTTACAGACTCTATGCCAAAGAAAACATAGGACGATTTTGGAGATCCAAGGTCTGTCGCCACTTCGTCGCGCACAGCAATTCTAAAAGCACGTATCACGCTTGCCAACTGGGAAAAGAACGAAAACAATGTCTGAAGAAAGTGACAAAGAAACCGGCACGCCCTCCACCATCACAAGCCGAATCTTTTGGCAGTCGATGATCCTGGCCGCTGGAGGGTTCGTCGGTCTCGTCGACAGCAGCATCATCGCAATCGCAGTACCAAACATCGCATCCGATTTCGACGCGTCAGTCAGCGTTGTTCAATGGACAAGCGCCGGGTACCTCTTAGCCATGGCCACCGTGATCCCACTCACTAGTTCACTATGCCACCGGTATGGCGCCCAACGCACATGGGTTATGAGCCTCGCGGTTTTCACAGGCGCCACGCTGGCCGCCGGTCTCGCATGGTCTCTTAGCTCGCTCATTGTATTTCGTGTAATCCAGGGGTTGGGTGGCGGCATGCTCTTCCCTCTCATGAGGCTTCTGGCCGTAGAAATCGCAGGCCAGTCTCGAATGGGCAGGGTAATGGCATTAACCGCAATCCCCGTCCAGATTGCACCGATCGTCGGACCTGTCCTAGGTGGGATCATCATCGACCAGTCATCCTGGCGATGGGCACTGTGGGCCAGTATTCCGCTAGCACTACTAGCATTAATCCCTGCTGCCCTGTGGATTCCAAACAGACTCACAGAGAGCACGAGTCGGGTGGACTACTGGTCAATTCTCATGCTCATGCCAGCCATGACGGTTATACTGCTATTTCTAACCCGGGTGTCTTCATCAGATTTCTCGGTACCCACCTTCGTGTTCGGAATAGTCGCTGTTTGCCTGCTGTTTGCTTTCTTCAAACGCGCAAAATCCTCGACGAGAAGCGTAGGCTTCGAACTGACGTTACTAAAGATCACGTCCTTCAAGGCCACCACCCTCATTGTGTTCATCAACAATTTTGGGATGATGGGAATCACATTCCTGATACCACTGATCATTGAGACTTCCAACCCCAATGAATCTGTACTTACTGCAGGTCTCTCACTGGCTCCGCAGGGTATCGGAATGCTACTAGCGGTCCTGTATGTTGGGAAGAAAATCGATATCTCTGGCGACCCACGAAAACTCGTATTCGCAGGGTTGACAGGTGTGACTATCACGACTCTCGGGCTCGCCATCGTCGCAAACGACCTATCAGCACCCATCGCGTTGGCTCTACTTCTTGCCCGTGGTGTAGCTTTGGCCTTTGCCGTCGCTCCAACGATGCTGACTCTTTACGCGGGATTGCCGACCGAGAAATACGCGGAGGCCACCACTACAAACGCCATCGTCCAGCAGATTGCAGGAGCATTCGGTGCTGCCTTTGCCGCCGTCTCCATTCAAGTCGCCAGTCAGTACATCAGCGACCAAAGCTCGGCATTTGGCATAGTCTTTGCCGCTCTCGCGATCATAACTGCGGCCGCTCTATTCTCTACTCGCGGACTACCAACAAAGAACAGCGATTAGGAGATCACATGCATGCCAGAGGCAACCGACACCATGAATCCACCCCAAGCTGGCGAACAGGTCTTAGATGCAGGCAACAAAAGACGCTCTACCTAGAAAAGGCTGGCCCGTCGAAAAACAGGCCACTCAGCCGAAGCATTAATGAGAATTATTTTTAAAAATGTAATTTTTCAAAGTCGGGCGCAGTGTGAAAAATTTTCACTATTTTTTGCTATAGACGTGACTCATGGACCAAGCACTCAACCCATACTCCCCCGGAGCAGGTATCCGTCCTGCTGCCCTCGTTGGCAGGTCAACCGAGCTCACACTGATCGACACGATGATTTCTCGCACCGCACGCGGCTTACATAACAGAGGAATCATTGTGCATGGGTTGCGCGGCGTTGGAAAAACAGTGCTCCTCAATGAAATTGCGCGTAAAGCTGAGGCTGCGGACTGGCTGACTGTGCGCATAGAAGCAACGAGCGATAAAAAGAACAACAAGCATGTGCGAACTAGATTGGCTCGTGAACTAACTCAAAGCGCACGAAAAATTAGCGTGAGAAAACGCTGGAAGCACATCCTTGATATATTGCCGGTCATCAGCGCTTTCTCCACGACACTAGGCTTCACCGGCGTCTCTTT
>ERZ773213.1822-NODE-1822-length-10770-cov-3.721792_pt1 | contig 10770 bp, 8 predicted proteins | sample MGYA00580996_ERZ773213 | MGnify/ENA primary metagenome ERZ773213 (study PRJEB29015, sample SAMEA2738152) | human oral metagenome | biome: human oral; feature: human-associated habitat; material: saliva | place: China | collected 2197 ...
CGCCCGGAATTGTGAGTAACCTCTCCCACTTCCGGGCGTCGAGGGTTATTATGGAACGGATTTCGTCTCAGGGCTGAGAGGGAGAGCAATATGGCCCGGAAAGTCGATGGCAAGGTCGTGGAGGCACCAGTAGTGGCCGCTGCGCCGCCGCCCCCGGAGTTCCCGCGGGCCGAACCCGGTCTGACCGCCGAGGGGCTGTCCGGGCTCACCCGCTCCTTCTGGGCGAAGAGCGGCAAACGGAGCCCCACTGACTGGCTGTCCGTCCCACAGCACCTGATGGACGCGGCCGACGTGGCGCGCAGGCTCTTCGACTCCTACCTCAGCGAGCACCACCGCGCGCTCCTGGCCTCCGTGTGGGGCGGCGACCAGGCGAAGGCGCGCACCAGCCTCGTCTTCCTGGCGGGCGTCCACGACGTCGGGAAGGCGTCGCTGCCGTTCTGCTGCCAGCACGGCCCGCTCGCAGACTTCGTCCGCGCCCACGGCGTCCGCGTTCCCCAGAGGCGGGATGTGCCGGACCGCGGGAACCTACCCCACGGTTTCGCGAGTCGTTTCGCACTCGTCGATGCGATTGTGGAAGGGGGTGGGGACCGTGACTGTGCGGATCAGTGGGCGGCGATCATCGGGGTCCACCACGGGCGCTATCCGGATGGCACACAGGTCGGACGCGCGCGTAGGGCTTACAAGGGCGGACTCGGCCGCCCGCAGAAAGAGCCGCGCTGGGAGCAGTCCCGCCAGGAGCTCATCGAGTGGATGGCCCGTCGCAGCGGCTTCCCGCTGAAATCCCCAGCGCCGACGGCGCTCCCGGAACTGCCGATCGCGGTCGCCTCGGCCTACGCCTCGGTAGTCGTCATCGCCGACTGGATCGCCTCGAACGAGGACTACTTCCCCCTGCGCCCCCAAGCCGGACGGGAGCGGGAACTCACCGCGGACGAGCAGTGGGAGCGCGTCGAGCGCGGGTGGGGGCTCGCCGACATGCCCCGCCCGATGACGGTGCCCCCCACGGCAGGCGGATCCCCCGAGTCGTACTACCGCCACCGCTTCGGCTGGGGGCCGGCGATCACCCCCACCGACGCCCAGATCGCAGCGGTGAGGCTGGCCGAGGAGGCCGACCCCGACCTCATGATCGTCGAAGCACCGCCGGGGTCGGGGAAGACGGAACTCGCCTTCGCCGTCGCTGAGCGGATGGTCCGCTCCCGGGGGCTGCAGGGCGTGTTCATCGGGCTGCCCACGCAGGCGACCACCAACGCCATGTTCGAGCGCGCTACGAAATGGCTGACGAATCTGCTGGGCGACAGTCCGCAGCGCCTCGGCATCCACTTGGCACACGGCAAGAACGACCTCAACGACGCCTTCGTCGAATTGCTGGACCGCGACCGCGGGTGCCCGGTGCAGGTCCACGACGAGGAAGAGGGGCGTTCCGGGGAGGACTACTCCTCTCTTCGTGCCAGCGCGTGGATGGCCGGTCGGTGGCGCGCCACGCTTTCGCCCGTCGTGATCGGCACGATCGACCAGGTCCTGCTGACCGCGCTCAAGTCGCGCCATGTCCTGGTCCGCCACCTGGGCTTGATGGGGAAAGCCGTGATCCTCGACGAGGTCCACGCGGCCGACACCTACATGGGCACTTACTTGAAGGCTGCGCTCACCTGGCTGGGTATGTACGGGATCCCCGTGGTCCTCCTCTCAGCGACCCTTCCGGCGGAGCGCAGGATCGAATTCGCCGAGGCGTACAGGCGGGGCCGGTGCCACCGCGAGGTCGACGACCGGGCCCGCCTCGACGGCAATATCGGGTACCCCGTGCTCACGACGGTTTCACGGGGCGGGCAGGAGGTCGATATCCACGTCGTCGGAGGCGGGGGCCCCGAGGCGCGCAGGACGATCCTCCCGCTGGTCGCGCAGTCCCCGCAGGACCTCGTGCCCGTGCTCGACGAGGCGCTCGCCGAGGGCGGGTGCGCCGTCGTCATCCGCAACACCGTGAAGGACGCTCAGGCCACTTACGACGCCCTCGCCCCGCACTTCGGCGCAGACGGGGTGGCGCTACTGCACTCCCGTTTCATCGCGAGCGACCGGGCGGAGCGCGACGAGCGGATGCTGCGCCTCTTCGGCAAGGACAGCGCTGAGCGGCCCCGCAGGCACGTGGTCGTCGCCACCCAGGTCATCGAGCAGAGCCTCGATGTGGACTTCGACGTGATGATCACCGACCCCGCGCCCATGGACCTCGTGCTGCAGAGGATCGGGCGGCTCCACCGCCATCCGGGCAGGGAACGCCCGTCTGGGCTGCGGGAAGCCCGCTGCCACGTGATGGTCGCTGACACGGGGTCAGTGCCGTGGGCATACTCGGGTGGGACCGATGTCGTCTACGAGCGCTCCCACGTGCTCCGCGCCCTCGGCATCCTGGCGGACCGCGGGCGGATCGGAGTCGAGCGGCCCGGGGACTACGCGGAACTCACCCAACTCGCCTACTCGGATGAGGCAGTCGGCCCCGTCACCTGGGCCGGGGCGCTCCACGAGGCGGAGCGAAAGACGGAAGGACATACGCAGGACGCCACGCGACGCGCTGAAGAATGGTGCTTGTCGGACGACAGCCTTCAGGAGTGGACCGTTGAACAGTTCGACTTCGCATTCATGGGCAACTCCATAACGGGCGATGACGGTGCGCCCAAAGGTGGGCAAATCGCCGCACAGACCGCTGTCAGGGACTCCGAGGACCAGATCCCCGTTCTCCTCGTCGCGGTCGATCCTGGTATGGGTTGCGTCCCCATTAAGCCGCCCTGGCGGGTCGACGCCGACGGGGAGACCATCCCCATCGACGTGAGCACCTGGCCAAGCCCCGGCCTCGTGCGGGAGATGCGCACGTGGAGCGTCTCGCTGCCGCCGTGGCCGTTCCGCGAGACCGGGAAAGCGATCGACGAAGCGGTGGACGCAGTTGCGTGTGCCATCTGGAACGATGAGGCCACCAGGGACTGGGAGTGCCTGGAGCACCCACTGCTCCGCGGCGAACTGGTCCTGGCGGTGCACAAGACCGACGAGGGGTCCACCCGGTTGGAGCGGGACCTGCTCGGATGCCACCTCGTATACACCCAGGAGAGAGGATTGGAGGTGCAGGGCCGATGACGGACCCTGATTACAACCTGCTGGACGAGGCGTGGATCCCCGTCCGGTTGCTCGACGGGAGCGTCGAGAAAATGGGGTTGCTCGACGTGTTCCGCAACACGAACGAGATCGCGGATCTCGCCTGCGAGCTCCCCACTCAGAAGATCGCGATCCAGAGGATCCTGTTGGCGGTGTGCTACCGCGTGACTTCCCTTAAATCGGTGAAGGAGTGGAAGCGTCAATGGGCTGCTGGTGCGCCGACGGAGGAGGCGATCGCCTACTTGGAGCGGTGGCGCGACAGGTTCTTCCTCTTCGGGGGCGATTATCCTTTCATGCAGGCGCCCGGATTGTGGACGAGGAGTGGTGATATCAAGATGTTGGACGTCCTTATTGCGGATGTTCCGAACAATAAGAGACTATTCTCTATGCGCCATGGGAAAGCGATTGAATCCATTCCTCCGTCGGAGGCCGCGATGTGGATCGTGCACGCGCACGCTTTCGATGTGTCGGGGATTCATTCCGCGGCTGTGGACGACTCCCACAGTTCGGGCCCTAGGGGTTTTGGCATCGGCCCGTCCTGGTGCGGGCAGAACCTCATAGTGCTCCTCAAAGGGGATAATCTCGACGAGACGCTCGTTCTCAACTTGGTCCCGAGAAACCACGGGGGACTCAAATCCAGGTCGTCTGATGATCCGGGGCAAGGGTGCACCTGGGAGGATGCGTCGATTGAGACGGGCGACCGCATAGTTCTGGGTAAGCAACAGCTGAACGTTGATGACATATCGGTTCCGCGGTTGTTGACATGGCATTCGCGTCGTGTTCGTCTGTTCGGTGGCAGGAGCGGGGTGACCGGAGCCATCTGCTGCCAGGGTGATGAATTAAAAGGCAGGAACATGTTCCACTATGAACCCATGGGGGCATGGCGTTACAATCTTGATGCGTCGAAGAAGTTCAGAACTCCGGTTTACACCCCTGTTCCAGTAAATATCGGCCGCGCGTTCTGGCGGGACGTTCCTGCTGTTCTTCATTCAGTCGCTGAGGTGGAGGGGGTGAAAGGCATGAAGCAAAGGGCGTATAGGTCGCCGGCGGTGGTGGACTTCTATTATGAAGCAGACTTCGAGTCGCTCCCGGATTTCCCGCCACGAGTGCGAATGGAAGCCTTCGGAATGAAATATGGATCGAATCAGTCAGTATACGGGGATTCGTATAATGACGAACTTCCTCTGTCGTCGGCACTATTGAAGAAGGGGAGTGATGCGCTCGGCTCCTTAGTGGAATCGCAGGTCCACTGTGCGGAAGAACTCGCCAATGCGCTTGGCCGGTTCGCCGCGAACCTGGCCAGGGCAGCCGGCCAGAGCGGCGAGGGCGCGGGCGACGGCGCGCGCAGTCGTGCGAAGGAACAGTTCTTCGCCCTCGTCGACGACCCGTTCCGCCGGTGGCTCGCCCGACTCGACGGGGACTCCGATGTGGATGCGTCGCGCGACGAGTGGCACGGGGAGGTGAGGCGCATCGTGAGGCTCCTCGCCAAACGCCTGGTGGATGAGGCCCCGCCCAGTGCGACGATCGGCCGCGACACGGGAATGGTCTTCATGAACACCGGCATTGCGGAGAACTTCCTGTGGGCGGCCGTGAACAAGACGATGCCCAGAACCGAAGACCAAGTGAAAGAAGGCGAGAAATGACTGGTGAAGAGGCCGGCGCCCGGCAGGCGGACTCCGCATCGAAGCCGTGCCCCGAGACTGCCGTGCTCAACCGTTCTTGGGAGAGTGCTGAGAAAGTGAGGAAATGGGTGGAGTGGGTGATCCCGCACCGACTCAACGGGAGGGAAGCATCGGCCATGGCCGCCCGCGCCCAATTGCGGCATGGCGCAGGCAAGGAGGTCGGAGCCGTCCCATCGATCTGGGCTTACACGCTCGAATCCCAGAGGCCGGAACTGAGTGATCAGAGACCGTCCTGGGGGGAGAACGCGGTCCACACGGCCCTGACGCTGTGGGCCAGGCACCAGGGCTCCAACGCAGCGCCCATGCACATGGTCGACGCCAAGGAGACTCCCCGGTCGTTCGGCTCTGCGGTGCGCGCTCTGGCCGAGAAGGGGAGGGGCGACAAACGCCCCGAGGAGACCCCCGTGTACCGGCGCCTGTCCTCCGTGGTCGCCGCGCAGACCTTGGGTGCCCTTTCCCACCACCTGCGGGGCATCGTCGATCTGCTCGAGGCGGCGGAGATCCCCATGGACTACGGGCTCCTCGCCGCCGACCTCTTCGAGTGGCAGAGCCCCCAACGCCGCGGCGCCGTCACCCGCCGATGGGGGCGGCAATTCGCGCGCGCCCCCATTCCCACCGAGAACGCCGGGGACAAGGCCCCGGAGTAACGCACCACCCACCTGTTAGCAACGACGCACACCGAAAGGAACACCTTCAATGTCTCGTTTTATCGATATTCACGTCCTGCAGACCCTCCCCCCCTCGAACCCCAACCGCGACGACACCGGGGCGCCCAAGACCGCGACCTTCGGAGGAGTGCGGCGGATGCGCATCTCCTCGCAGGCCATCAAGCGCGCGACGCGGGAGGACTTCGAGAAGCACGCCCCGGAGGGGAACCGCGGGATCCGCACCAAGCTCGTCGTCGAACTGGTGAGGGCCGCGATCGTCGAACGCGCCCCCCAGCTGGCCCAGAGCGCCGCGGAGCTCGCGGAAATGGGCCTGGTCGAAATAGGGTTCAAACTCACCGAGCCCAGGCGCAAGAAGAACGAGGAGACGACCGACCAGAAACTCAAAGAAGCGGGTTTCCTCGTCTTCCTCTCGGCGAAGCAGATCGAGCACCTCGCCGAGGCGCTGGTCTCCGTGGCGGACGCCGAGGACCGGAAGAAGGCGTTCAAAGCCCTCAAACCGAAGACCCTGGTCGACACGGACCACTCGATCAGCATCGCGCTCTTCGGGCGGATGGTCGCCGAACCCAATTCCCTCAACGTCGACGCCGCCTGCCAGGTCGCACACGCCCTGGGAGTGGGCGAGGTCGAGTCCGAGTACGACTACTACACCGCCGTCGACGACGAGAAGAAGCGCGACGACGAGGCCGATGAGGGCGCCGGGATGATCGGCACCATCGAGTTCGCCTCGGCCACCGTCTACCGCTACGCGACGATCAACGTCGACCTGCTCGAGGAGAACCTCGGCTCCGTGGACGCCGCTGACGACGCGATCAAGCTGTTCATCGACAGTTTCGTGCGCGCTATGCCCACGGGAAAGGTCACGACCTTCGCGAACCGGACCCTCCCCGACGCCGTCGTCGTCCAGGTGCGGGACGACCAGCCGATCAACCTCGTCGGCGCGTTCGAGGAGCCCGTTCCCGCCAAAGCTGAGGGCGACGGTACGAGGAAGGGTTTCGCGGGGCCCGCCGTCGAGCGGCTCGTCGCATTCGAGAAGGACGTGCGGAAGCTGACTGGGATGAAGCCGAAGGCCTCGTTGGTGGCGTGGACCACGCACAAGGCCGAGCTGGTCGCCGAACTCGGCCAGCAGGTCCGCCTCATCGACCTGGGCGGCGCCGCCGTTGACGCTCTTCGAGGGCAGCAATGAGTGAAGTCCTGGTACTGAGACTGGCGGGCCCCTTGCAGTCATGGGGCTCCTCCAGCCGGTTCACACGGCGATCGACCGAGGCGTTCCCGACGAAAAGCGGGATCGTCGGGTTGCTCGCCGCCGCCCAGGGGCGCAGGAGAACGGACCCGATCGAGGACCTCGCGCAGCTGCGCATGGCCGTGCGGATCGACCAGCCGGGCGAGCTGCTGCGCGACTTCCACACAGCCCATAGGGGGAAGACCGCGATGCCGCTCTCCGACCGCTTCTACTGGTCCGACGCGGTGTTCGCCGCCTTCGTCGAAGGGCCCGACGGGCTGATCGATGCCCTCGCCAACGCGATCCGCCGACCTGCGTTCCCGCTCTACCTGGGGCGCAGGGCGTGCCCCCCTGCGCTTCCGCTGTTCCTCGCGGTGGAATCCGATCCGATCTGGGAGGTCGTCCGGAGCACTGGGTGGCTCGCCTCGGGGTTCCACCGAAAGCGCCAGCGGGACAAGCGCGAGGTCCAGGTCCGGGTGGTCGCCGACGCGGGGATCATCCCCGGTGCGGACGAGTCCACGCCCGGGCGCACGCTCCAGGACGTGCCGGTCAGTTTCGACTCCGAGCGGCGGCTCTACACGTTCCGCCAAGTCGAGGAGGCGAGCGTGCCCTTGCAGAACCCCGAGTACGACGAGTCGGCGCCCAGGAAGGCGCTGACGGGCGGCCACGACCCCATGGAGGTGCTCTGAATGTTCCTCACCCGAATCTTCCTCAACCCCAGCAGACGGGGGTGCAGGGAACTGATCTCGAGCAGGCAGCGCCTCCACGCGGTGGTGCTCAACTGTTTCCCCCCGGGCGCCCTGGACGCCCCCGAGGAGGGCAGGCTCCTGTGGCGGCTCGACGGGTCTGGCGCGGCGCGGGCCTCCAGGCGCGCAGTCGGCGGTCGCGCCCACGAGGCGCTGATCCTCTACGTCTCCAGCCCGGTGCCGATGGACCCCTCGCTGATCGTGGAAACAGCGGGGTACGCGACGGACGAGGGCGTCACGGTGCGCGACACGGGCGCCTTCCTCGAAGCGCTGAGCCCCGGGCAGCGATGGGGTTTCCGTATCACCGTCAACCCCACGTTCCGCGACACCAAGCAGCGCAACGGGAAGGGGAAGAAGAAGACCCTCGCGCACGTCACGATCGCCCAGCAGACCCAGTGGCTGCTGGACCGGACCGAGGCGAACGGCTTCTCCATCCTCACCTCCCGCAAGATCGGCGGGGACCTGGTGACGCTCGACTCGCGCCAGGCGGCGGAAGGCGTCGCCTTCGTCGCGTTTGCGGGGGAGCGCGTCGACGGCGCCAACCTCGTCGTCGACTGCGTCGGCCGGGGCATCGAGAAGTTCCAGCACGACGGCACGTACGTGACGATCCAGATGGCGACGTTCCAAGGAGTCCTGGAGGTGCGCGACCCCGCGAGACTCCGCGCCTGCCTCGTCGGCGGGATGGGACGGTCCAAAGCCTACGGCTGCGGGCTGATGACGTTGGCACGGCCATGACGCCGATACCAGGAGCGCGGCCCCCTGACCCGAAGGACCTCGTTCGGGTCAGGGACCGCCTCACGTTCCTCTACGTGGAGCGGTGCGTCATCCACCGCGACTCCAACGCGATCACCATCACCGACACCAGAGGGGTGGCGCACGTCCCCGCCGCAGCGCTGTCGGTCCTCCTCATGGGGCCTGGCGTCAAGATCACGCACTCCGCCGTCTCAGTGCTCTCCGAGAGCGGATCGACTGCGGTGTGGGTGGGGGAGAACGGCGTGCGGTACTACGCCCACGGGAACCCGCCGTCACGTTCCTCCCGGCTCCTGGAGGCGCAGGCCAAGGCCGTCAGCGACCCCGCGCTGCGCCTCGCCGTCGCCCGCCAGATGTACCTCATGCGCTTCCAGGGCGAGGACGTCGCGAAGCTCAGCCTGCAGCAGTTGCGCGGACGCGAAGGGGCACGGGTGCGGCGCCTGTACCGGCACAACTCCCAGCGCACCGGGATCCCCTGGGACAGGCGTGAGTACGACCCGGACGACTTCGAGGGCGGATCGGTGGTGAACCAGGCGCTCTCGGCCGCCAATTCCGCCCTTTACGGAGTGGTCCACGCGGTGATCGTCGCCCTCGGCTGCTCGCCAGGACTCGGATTCGTGCACAGCGGCACCTACAGGGCGTTCGTCTACGACATCGCGGACCTGTACAAAGCGGACCTGTCCATCCCCGTTGCCTTCGACGTCGCCGCCCTGGGAGGCGAAGCGCCGATCGGCACGGAGGCGAGGCGGCGCGTGCGCGACGCTGTCCGCGAGTGCCGCCTGCTCGAGCAGGCCGTGCGGGACATCAAGGCCCTCCTGGCCCTGAGCGGCGACCCCGTTGACGCCGATGATGACGACGAGGCCCTGATCGTCGACGACTTGCACCTGTGGGACGACTTCGAGGGGACCGTCGCCGCGGGGGTGTCCTACGAGGAAAGATCCGGGACATGATCGTGCTCGTCCTCTCGGCCGTGCCCGAAGGGCTGCGCGGGCATGTCACGCGCTGGCTCCTTGAGATATCTCCTGGCGTATTCGTGGGGAACCTGGGCAGCCGCGTTCGAGAGCGGCTGTGGGAGATCGTCATCAAGACCATGGGAAGCGGCCGGGCGATCATGGTCTACAGGGCGCGCAACGAGCAGGGCCTCGAGTTCCTCACCTGGGGCGACCCCTGGCGCCCAGTGGACTTCGAGGGCATCCGGCTCATGATGCGCCCAGTAGTCGCCCAAGGGCGGGGCCAGTACACAGACCCCGCCGATGCGCCCGACGCTGCCCGCCGTTTGCGCGGGCGCCCGGGAATGAGTAACTTCCAGAAAAGGCGGAAGGCTCGAGGGTTTCCAAGATCTGACCGGCCTGAGCGGTAAAAGCCCAGGTCAGGAAGCGTTTTCCCCGCACGCGCGGGGATGAGCCCCCCCCACAAGAGCGGGCCCGCGACCATCCAGAGTTTTCCCCGCACGCGCGGGGATGAGCCGGAGGTTGCCGAAGCAACCCGCAAAGCCAGCGCATTTTCCCCGCACGCGCGGGGATGAGCCCAACCGCCGCGGCGGCGTTCCCTACGCCAACCCATTTTCCCCGCACGCGCGGGGATGAGCCCATCAGCACGGGAGCCGCCGCCGTGAACGGAATATTTTCCCCGCACGCGCGGGGATGAGCCGACGCAGGCGGCCGCCCTCGGCGTGCCCGCCGCGTTTTCCCCGCACGCGCGGGGATGAGCCGCGGCGCGGGGCCCAGTGGTCCCGCAGTGGATGGTTTTCCCCGCACGCGCGGGGATGAGCCCTAGGTTGCGCTGAGGGCTGCACATGAGTATTGGTTTTCCCCGCACGCGCGGGGATGAGCCGCGCTAGGCCGTCCTGGTCGCTGGTCCGCAGGCGTTTTCCCCGCACGCGCGGGGATGAGCCGGCCCTGTACAAGGCGGTCGTGGCGTCATCGGAGTTTTCCCCGCACGCGCGGGGATGAGCCGACGACGCGGTTCGCCCGGTTCGTCGGGGGAAAGTTTTCCCCGCACGCGCGGGGATGAGCCCGCGGTCTCAATAGCGGATTTGAATGTCTCAAAGTTTTCCCCGCACGCGCGGGGATGAGCCCTTCAACCAGGGTGTGATGTATTACCTGGACTCGTTTTCCCCGCACGCGCGGGGATGAGCCTTCGCCTTCGTATTTTCGGTTCGCCAGTCCCACGTTTTCCCCGCACGCGCGGGGATGAGCCCGCCAACCCCCTGATGAAGTTGGGCTCATCCCCGTTTTCCCCGCACGCGCGGGGATGAGCCGTTCTTGGGCGTGTCCGCCCGCGTCGAGGGCGGGTTTTCCCCGCACGCGCGGGGATGAGCCCGTCGAGGTCATCACATCCGCCGTGACCGGCACGTTTTCCCCGCACGCGCGGGGATGAGCCGGCTTCGCCCTTGTCGGCGGAGGGGGTCACGTCGTTTTCCCCGCACGCGCGGGGATGAGCCGCCGTCGATGCGGATCACGTCGGCGGCGGTGATGTTTTCCCCGCACGCGCGGGGATGAGCCGGCTCACTTCCTGGACGCGGGCTTTGGTCACGTGTTTTCCCCGCACGCGCGGGGATGAGCCCTTCGTCGCCT
>ERZ773213.1825-NODE-1825-length-10741-cov-10.267546_pt1 | contig 10741 bp, 10 predicted proteins | sample MGYA00580996_ERZ773213 | MGnify/ENA primary metagenome ERZ773213 (study PRJEB29015, sample SAMEA2738152) | human oral metagenome | biome: human oral; feature: human-associated habitat; material: saliva | place: China | collected 2197 ...
TGTTGAACTCCTTGGCCAGGCCCCCGGCGGCCTCGATCTCGGTGGCCACGAGGCGCCCGACGTCGCGCAGGCCCACGTGCCCGGGGACGAACTGGGTGAAGGAGTTCGCGATGGCGATGATCGGTTTGCCGAAGTCGGAGTCCTTGACGCCGGTGGCGCGCCACAGTGCACGGGCGCCCGCCATGTTGCGGCCGTGGGTGGAGGTGGCGCTGCGGTACTGCGGCATGAGCGATTCCTTCTCGGGCAGACGGACTGGAACGGCGTCGCAAGGAGCCGGCCTCAGGGGGTGGCCAGCGCTTCACGACGCCGTGTTGCCATAGCGTAGCCCTCGTTGGCTTCGGGCGCCGCTTCGCTTCCTGTCCCTGAGACGCGCTGAGACGCGCTGAGACGCTCCAAGGCCGCCCCGGCGCGGTCGCGGGCCGTCGTCCCGTTCCCGAGGAGGGCCTCGCTCACCGCCGCGATTTGCGGAACACCGGGCTTGCGTCACCGGCCGCGATGACGGCGCTTGGCCCGCTGACGACGGCGCGCCCAGTCCTCGTCCGCCTTCTGGCGACGGCGCCTGCTCCGGTCACGGGAGGCACGGGTCGCGGTCTCCTCACGGGCAGCGGCCAGGGCGGCCTGCGCAGCGGTGGACGGACGCGCCCGGGCAGCCTCCTTGGCGGCCTGCCGGGCGGCGCGCTTGGGGTTGGGGCGAGAGGCCGACGATGAGCCCGCCGACCGGGACGCCGGTACCGGAGGACAAGCAGCGGCTCGGTCGATGAGGGCCCCGCCGTGAGTCAGGAGGAAGTCGTAGAGCTCGACGTCGCTGGGTTCGGCCCCGACGGCGTCATCCGGACTTCCTCCGGACCGTGCAGTTCGTGCTACCGGGTGTGGCGCGAGCGCGCCGCCCTCAGGCTAGCGCAGTGAACGCCGCCCCGGGGCACCGTATGCAGACGCGCGTTCGCACGGTAGGGCTCCAGGGCGCACCTGAGGGGTGCGTTCTGGGCGCCTACCGTGCGAACGCGCGGTCAGCGGCTAAGCGAGGTCGCTCACATGACGCCGAGGATCTCCGTGACGAAGACGAGGGTGTCGCCGCCGCGGATGCCGGCCTGCGGGACGCCGCGGTCGCCGTAGCCGAGCTCGGAGGGGATGGACAGCAGCAGGCGCGAGCCGACGCGCTGGCCCACGAGGCCGTCGTCCCAGCCGCGGATGACCATGCCGACGCCGACCTGGAAGTTCAGCGGCTGGCCGCGGTCGTAGGAGTTGTCGAAGACGTCGCCGCCCCAGATCTGGCCCAGGTAGTTGGCCACGATCGTGTCGCCGGCCTCGACCACCTGGCCGTCGCCGGCGTCGAGCACCTGGACCTGGAGCCCCTCGGGGGCCTCGGTCCCGGGGAAGGTGAGCGTGGGCTTCGTGCCCTTGGCGCCCTCGACGGAGGGCATGTTGGTGTTAATCATGCGGCGAGCCTACGTGAGGCCCCCGGTTCGACGCCGCAGCGGGCCTCGGCCCAGCGCGAACCCGGCGAGCGGGCCGCGCAGCACCGGGGCGGGAACGGGAGCGAGACCGCCGAGCACGCGGCTGGGGCCGGGACGCATCAGCTGCGTCCCGGCCCCAGCCGAGGTGGTGGCGTCAGGTCGGACCGGGAGAACCGGGCCCGACCCCTCGCTCTCAGTCGCGGAAGTAGCTCAGCAGGCGGAGGAACTCCACGTAGAGCCACACGAGGGTGACGACCAGGCCGAAGGCCCCCGCCCAGGCGTAGCGCTGGGGCAGCCCGTTGCGGACCCCGTTCTCAATGGACTCGAAGTCGATCGCCAGGAAGAAGGAGGCCAGGATGACCGCGAGGATTCCCAGCGGGACTCCCAGCGGGATCCCCATGATGGTCAGGGAGCGCAGGCCCCAGGCGCCGGTGGTCATGCCGGTCATCATGAGGGCGAAGTTGATGAGGCTGAAGATCATGTAGCCGAAGGTGGCCACGACCACGACTCGACGGAACCTGCCCTGGACCCGGAAGCCGCCGAAGGAGTAGGCCGCGAGCATGGCGCCGAAGGTGGCCAGCGTCGCGAGCACGGCCTGGACGACGATGCCCTCGTAGCGGGCCTCCATGATGCCGGAGAAGCCACCCAGCAGCAGTCCCTCGAAGGCCGCGTAGGCCAGGATGAGGGCCGGGGAGGGCTCCCGCTTGAAGCTGTTGACCAGGCCCAGGACGAAGGCACCGATGGCACCGGCGAACACCGCCATGGCGCCCAGGCTGAAAGTCGCCTCATTGGTCACCAGGTTCCAGCACAGGGCGCCCGTGGCCAGGATGACGGCGAACATGCCGGCGGTGCGGATGATGACGTCGTCGTAGGTCATGCGGCGCATGTCCGCGTTGGTGGCCGACGGCGCCTGGTACTGGGCCTCCAGACCGGCCATCTGCTCGGGACTCACCTGGCCGTAGCCGGCAGCCTGCTGACCGTACTGGTTGGCGTACTGGTTGCCGTACTGACCGTACTGCTGGCCGTAGCCGGCGGCCTGCTGGCCGTACTGGCCGGCCTGGTAGCCGGGCATCGTGGGGTAGCCGTTGGGCGTCTGGGCCGGGGCGGCCCCGGGCGCATGGCCACCTTCCTGGAAGGCGGTGCTTCGGCTGAAGAAGGGGTTGGACATGTTCCTCTCATCCTCTCTGAGGGGGCTGGGACCGTCGGCCCGGGGAGGCCGCCGCTCGCAGTCCGGTCCGGCCGTCGAGGACCGGCACCCGAAACTGCGCATATTATGCGCAGCCCCCGCACGGTCAGGGGAACCCTTTTCCCTCACAACGTAGCCATCTGGGGAGAGATCCCCACTGCGCGTCGGACGCCGTCGACTCCTCGGTGGCCTCCGGCGGCTCGCATCGACCGATCGGTTCTCATCCTCCAGGAGGACCCCCTCCCCCTGACGGACCCGCCCCGGCCGCCCCCGGGTTCCTCACCTCGGCCGATTCACCGACGACGGCGCGTTCCTAGGCTGGAGCCATCCGGTTGCTCCGTGGGAGCAGCCCCCGGAAGAACCACGGCGAACCACCCATCCCCTGGCCAGAGGCCCACGTCGAAGAGAGAACATCATGATCGAGGCAGTCAATCTCACCAAGCGCTATGGCAAGAAGACAGCGGTGGACAACATCTCCTTCACCGTCGAGCCCGGCACCGTCACCGGCTTCCTGGGCCCCAACGGGGCGGGCAAGTCCACCACGATGCGCATGATTATGGGCCTGGACAAGCCCACCAGCGGCAAGGTCACGATCAACGGGCGCCCCTACCGGCAGCTGTCGGCCCCCCTGTGCGAGGTCGGTGCCCTGCTGGACGCCAAGGGCCTGCACGGCTCGCGCAGCGCCCGCAGCCACCTGCGCCAGCTGGCCGCCTCCAACGGCATCCCCGCCAAGCGGGTCGACGAGGTCCTGGACATCACCGGCCTGACCTCGGTGGCCAAGAAGCGCGTCAAGGGCTTCTCCCTGGGCATGGGCCAGCGCCTGGGCATCGCGGCGGCCCTGCTGGGCGACCCCGGTGTGCTCCTGTTCGACGAGCCCGTCAACGGCCTGGACCCCGAGGGCGTCAAGTGGGTGCGTGAGACCTGCCGCCGTCTGGCCGGCGAGGGCCGCACCGTGTTCATCTCCTCCCACCTCATGAGCGAGATGGCCCAGACCGCCGACCACCTCCTGGTCATCGGCCGCGGCCGGATCCTGACGGCCGGCCCAGTCAACGACGTCATCGCCTCGGCCACCACCGACCGGGTGCGCGTGGCCTCCCCTCAGGCCACCCAGCTCGCCGAGCTCATGGCCTCCCGCAACCTGGCCGCCCGGCCCGTGGCCCCCAACGTCCTGGAGACCACCGCGACCACCGCCGCCACCATCGGCGAGCTGGCCGCCCAGGGCGGCATCGTTCTGCACGAGCTCACCACCATCCGCGCCAGCCTCGAAGAGGCCTACATGACTCTGACCAGCGACTCCGTGGAGTACCGCACCGACCCCGCCTCCCAGGCCCAGATGCAGCAGACCCGGGTGCGCCAGGCCGTGCCGCAGGGCTCCGCCCGGGGCTGAGGCCCGCACGCCAGCGCGCCACGCCCGCCATCAGAAGCTCCATCCGTCTCACTCCAGAAGGTCAGCCATGAGTACCCACACCCCCGCACACGCCTCCGCCGCCCCAGCCAGCCCCGCACCGGTGCGCAACGCCGTCGGGACCGCCCCCACAGGCCCCGCACCGCGTCCAGCGCGCTCCCGCATCCAGGGCCGCCAGACCCTCCTGCGCTCCGTGCGCGCCGAGTGGATCAAGTTCTGGTCCCTGCGCTCGACCTGGATCACCTCCTTCATCACCATCGCCCTGACCGTTCTGTTCGGCGCCGGCCTCACCGCCGCCTTCGGACAGTCCGAGCAGTACCAGGACGCGGCCAAGGACTTCATCACTCAAGGCCTGACATTCGGGCAGGTCGTGGTCGCGGTCCTGGGAGCCCTCATCATCACCGGGGAGTACTCCTCCGGACAGATCCGCTCCTCCCTGGCCGCCGTCCCCAAGCGCGGGCAGCTCTTGGTGTCCAAGGCAGTGGTCCTGGCCATCGTCTCCTTCCTCCTGGGATCGGTGTCCGTGTTCCTGTCCTGGGCGATCTCCAAGCCCTTCATCGGCGAGCACGCCGGCTCCCTCACCGACTCGCACTACGCCGGTCACATCTGGGGCTCGGGCCTGGTCTTCGCCGTCATCGCCCTCATGGCTCTGGGGCTCGGCTTCCTGCTGCGCTCCACCGCCGGCACTGTCACCGTGATCGTCTCTCTCCTGTTCATCATCAGCGGCCCCCTCCAGCTCGCGGCCAGCAAGTGGCCATGGATCTTCAAGATCATCGGCTGCCTGCCCAGCACCGTCGCCGAGGCCGTCTCCGACCCGTTCCAGCGCACCACCGAGTGGGGCGGGCAGGGAGCCCAGTTCCTCACCCACGGCCAGGCCATCGCGGTCTTCGCCGCCTGGGCGCTCATCCCGCTCATCACCGCCTGGATCGTCTTCTCCCGGCGCGACGCCTGAGCGGGCGACTCCCCCGCAGTCAGCCGGAGGCGAAGCCCATGTCAGCCCCCGCGTCCTCTCACCAGGCCTCCGGTCCCTCCTCTCCCCACGAGGACCCCGGCGCCCCTCCTGCCTCTTCAGCAGCCGACGTCCCCGACGGCGCAGCCGCGTCGGTCATGAAGGGCCGGGCGGGCGCCGGGCTGCCCTCGGCCCTGACCGACCCCACGGTCCTGCGCAGCCTCATCCGCTCCCTGCCCGCGACGCCCTCCCCCGGTTCGGCGATCCCCGCCTCCGACCATGAAGGGAAGAGCCCCCATCGTCGGAAGCGGGTGCCTCAGCCGTACAAATCGACGTCGATCACGACCCCCTGGAATGACACACTGAGCCCTATGTCCAGCCAGCTGCCAGCCCCTCAGCCCGGCCGTCCAGCCACCGACACGCCCACCGAGGACGACGTCGAGCTCCCGCCCGAGCCGCGGGGCCTGCTGCGCACACTCAGCCGGTGGTACCACCGCCATCCGACGATCATCGACATCTCGATCGCTGCCGGCGTCGGCACCTACAGCCTCGTCGTGGCTATCCCGCTTCTCCTGCGCCCAAGCAGCCCGGCGAGAACCTATCCCATCCTGCCTCTGGCGTTGATCGCGATCGCACTGATGGGGGTCGCGCTGTCACTTCGCCGGCGTTTCCCCCTGTGGTGCTGGGTCGCCATCCTCCTGATCCCGGAGACGTATCAGTTCGTGGTGCTGCACGCCTTCCACCTCACTAAGGAGCAGCTGATATACGCTGCCATCGGCATCAGCGGCGTGGGACTGATATCAATCACCATCGCCTTGGGCGCCGTCGCCTCGCACCGCAAACCGTCCGCCGCATGGACCGCGGGGGGCATCTCCCTGGTGGTTCTCGTCATGGACGTCATTCTGACGAATCCTGGCCTAACGGTTGGGGAGATCCTGCGCAACGCCGCCATCCTCATTCTCCTCATCCTGGTCGGCATCCTGGTCGGCTTCAATACCCGCTCCGCCCGCCTGCGGCTCAAGGCCATAGAGCTACGCTCGGCCCGGTTGGCCCTGGCCAGCGAACAGGCGGTGCTGCTGGCGGCCGCTGAGGAGCGCAGTCGCATCGCCCGGGAGATGCACGACGTCGTCGCCCACTCCCTGGCCGTCATGATTACGATGGCCGACGGCGCCGCCGCCATCGTGGAGCGCGATCCAGCCACGGCCAAGCAGGCCATCGAGACCCTGGCCGAGGCCGGACGCAGCGCCCTGGCCGACACTCGCCGCCTGGTGGGGGTCCTGCGGGAGGACCCCTCGGTGGCAGCAGAACAGGCCCCGCAGTCCCCGGAGCCGCCTGCACCCTCGGGAGAATCGCCGTCGTCGGCCCGCCAGCACGAGGTCCGCGACCTGCCGGTGCCCGAGTTCGCCCCCCTGGGGACGGTGACGCCGGTCGAGCCCAGCGTCCCCATCGCCAACCTGCGCCAGCAGGCCACCGACGGCGCGGGCGACCGCTCCCGCGGAGACCTGCCCCTGGCCCCCTCCCCCGAGCAGGCTGACATCACCGAGCTCGTCAAGCGCTTCGTGGCGGCGGGGGTGCCGGTCACCTACCGGTGGGTGGGTGCGGCGCTCCCAGCGGACAAGGCCCTCCAGCTCACCGTGTTCCGCATCGCCCAGGAGGCCCTGACCAACGTGCTGCGCTACGCCCCGACGACGCCGGCCGTCAGCGTCGACGTCGAGCGGCACATTGGCACCGTGGTCCTCACCGTGGACAACGAGGCCGCCCCCGGCACGCGCCCGATGCACGGATCCGGAAAGGGGCTGATCGGCATGCGGGAACGCGCTTCGGTCTATGGTGGGACCGTACAGGCCGGCCCGACGCCCACGGGTTGGCGAGTCCGTGCGGTCCTGCGCTGGGACGAGCATGACGAAGGGACTTTCTCATGGCAGACGCCCCTGTGAGCAGCGGTGATCCTCTCCAGCCCGACGAGCCTGAGCGCCCCGGCGAGGTCCGCGGCCCGGTCAGCGTCGTGCTCGCCGACGACCAGGCGCTCATGCGCATGGGCTTCCGCATGGTGCTGGAGGCCGAGGAGGACATCACCGTCGTCGGCGAGGCCTCCGACGGCACCTCCGCCCTGGCCCAGGCCAAAGCCCTGCACCCCGACGTCATCCTCATGGACGTGCGCATGCCGGGGATGAACGGCATCGAGGCCACCGAGCGCATCGCCCAGGAGTGCCCGAGCACGCGCGTGCTCATCCTGACCACCTTCGACCTGGATGAGTACGCCTTCGCCGGGCTGCGCGCCGGGGCCTCCGGCTTCCTGCTCAAGGACACCCGGCCCACCGAGCTCGCCGAGGCGATCCGCACCGTGGCCTCCGGGGAGGCGGTCGTCTCGCCGCGCATCACCCAGCGGATGCTGGAGATGTTCGCCGGCTCGCTGCCGAGCTCGGAGGCGCCGGCCCAGTCCTCCTCGGATCCGCGGATCGACTCACTGACCCCGCGCGAGAAGGAGATCCTCGTGCTCATGAGTCAGGGCATGTCGAACGCGGAGATCGCCGCGCACCTGGTCGTCTCGGCCACCACCGTCAAGACCCACGTGGGCAACGTGCTCGCCAAGCTCGACGTGCGAGACCGGGTCCAGGCCGTCGTCGTCGCCTACGAGACCGGCCTCATGGCCTGAGCCCAGCAGCATCGCTGAGCCGGTTCGCGGTGAGGCGGACGGGACAGGCGCTCTTGGCAACCATCCGCACCGCTCGTTCCTCACGGTGCTCCCGCCAGGCCCGTCCACGCCTTCGAGCACCTGCCCCACCCGCCCAGATCGGGCGACCGCACGTCAGCGGGGGGCGTGGAGGCGCTGCTGGGCGTCGTCGAAGCCGACCGTGACGACGTGTTCGACGGCGTCGGCGGCCTGCTCCAGGGTGACGCCGAGGTCGGCGCGCTCACGGCCGGGGAAGTCGGACAGGACGAAGTCGGAGGGGTCCTGGCGGCCCGGCGGGCGGCCGATGCCTACGCGCAGGCGCGCGTAGTCCTTGGTGGAGACGGACTTGCTGATGGAGCGCAGGCCGTTGTGACCGCCTTCGCCGCCGCCGCGCTTGAGGCGCAGCTCGTGGGCGGGCAGGTCGAGCTCGTCGTGGATGACGAGCAGGCGGCTGGCGGGGTCGATCCCGTAGTAGGAGACGAGCCCGGCCACGGGGCCGCCGGAGAGGTTCATGAGCACCGAGGGCTCGGCCAGGATGACGCGGGGGCCGGGGGCTCCGCCGGGCATCATGCCCAGCCTGCCCTCGGCCACGCGGGCGCGAGCCTTCTTGTGCTGGGTGAACCGGGACCCGGTGCGCTCGGCCAGGACGTCGAGCACCATGTAGCCGAGGTTGTGGCGGTTGCGGGCGTACCGGGCCCCGGGGTTCCCCAGCCCGACGACGAGCCAGGCCTCACTCATGCGCCCCGCCCCGGGGTGAGCCCGGCGCGGGCGGCACGGGTGGTGCGGGAGGCGCCTGCCGGCGCGTCGTCATGGCTGGACATGTCAGTCACGCGCGATTCACTCGGCCTCGGCCTCGGCGTCACCCTCAGCGGGGGCGTCCTCGGGGACCTCGGAGGCGACGGCGTGCTCGTTGGCCACGTTGACCACGGCGGTCTCGGCGTCGGCGACGGCCTCGACCCCCTTGGGCAGGGTGATGTCGGCAAGGGTCAGGACGGTGCCGGCGGCGACGCCGGTGACATCGACCTCGATGGCCTCGGGCACGGAGACGGCCGGGGCGGAGACCATGACGGTGGCGGCCTCGATCATGTGGATGGTGCCGGGGGCGGCCTCACCGATGACGGTGACCGGGACCTCGACGTCGACGCGCTCGTTGCGGTCCACCAGGAGGAAGTCGACGTGCTGCACGCCGGGGCGGATGGGGTGGCGCTGCACGTCCTTGGCCAGGGCCAGGAGGGTCTCGCCGCCGGCGATGTCCAGCTCGACCAGGGCGTTGTCGTTGCTGCGCAGGGCCAGGCGGGTGGCGTGCTCCTCGAGCAGGAGGTGGCGGGGCTCGGTGCCGTGTCCGTAGACGACGGCGGGGACCTGGCCGGCGCGGCGGGCCTGGCGGGCCGAGCCCTTGCCGAACTCGGTGCGGTCCTGGGCCTTGAGGGTGATGGCGTTGTTGGCCATGTGGCTCTCCTTGCGGATGAGGCGGGGCCCGGTGCCCCGCGGCTGATGGTGGTCCGGCTGGGCGCGACGACGCGCAGTACCGCCAGGTACCACCACGTCGATCACGGATGCGCGCCATGTTGGCGCGTCCCTCGCCGGGGCAACGTGGGCAAGACTACGGCATGGGCGGGGCGCGCGAACAGCCGCGCAGCCGGTGAGGCGCCCCACCTGGCGGCAGTGACAGCTTGTCAAGTGCGCTGAGGCGAGGTCCCCGTGAGCGCAGCGGTGAGCTTACGCATGACGGAGGAGGCGGAGTCACTGGCGGTCGGCCCAAGGGCGGTGAGGCTGGCCATCAGAGCGGCGATCTCCGGGAGATCCAACTCAACAGGTCCAGGCGGACCAGCGTGCTCGATGGTGGCACCTCCACCTCGGCCTGGGATCACGGTGACCGGCACGCCGGAGTGGCGCAGCCGTTCCAGGTCGCGGGCAATGGTCCGCTCAGTCACGTGCAGGTCGTTGGCGAGACGACCGAGCGTGAGTCGCTTCGGGCTGGCATGCAGTCGCTCGATGAGGTGCTGCTGACGCTCCACCCGTCGCAGGGTCAGGTATGGGTCACGTGATGCAGCGGATGCCCGTCCTGCAGGCGAGTTCATGGACTCATCGTAACCGCGACATAGGCGTGTCCGGGTTTGAGCGTAGCGTGGACGCCATGACCAACAGCACTATCGTGCAGCAGTTCTTCGACTCCTACACCCGCGCCCTGCTTGGCCGAGACTCCAACGCCATCGCCGAGCACTACGCAGTACCCGCACTGATCGAGTTCCCCGAACACCCCATCGCCGTCTCCGAGGCCTCACAGACCGAGCAGTTCTTCTCCGGGGCGTTCGGCCAGTACGAGGCCGTCTCCACTACTCACGCAACCATCAAGGTCGTTGCTGAGACCGGGCACAGCATCTGGGCTGACGTCACCTGGACCCACGACGCCGGCGTACCGAGTGAGCACTTCATCTACCAACTCGTCCGCGACAGTGAGAGCTGGAAGATCGCCGTTCTGACCCCGCTGGACACCTGACATACCGGCTACGACACACCGACCAGTTCTGGCCCCTCTGCACCAGAGCCAGCGACCGGCTCGCGCGGTCGCCCTGAGGGCGCGCGTTCGAGGGTGGAAGGTACTGCGTTGTCTCACGACTTCTGGGAGTTTCGGATGTTATGAAATATGAGACGGGGGTGGGATGGGTTGCCTGGGGCCTTCGTGCAGTACGTACCACCTTCGGCCAGTACTTCCCGACCCTCGCGGAGTAAACCGACTCGGGGCAAGAGTGGGCCGGAAGCGGTGTTGAACCATGACCTCCAAGCCCCAGCACGGGAGCCTGAAGGGGGCAGACATAGCAAGGCGAGGCCGGCCCGCCGCCTAGACACCGCGGAGTCGAGCAGGCCCGCGACTCGGTGTCCACAGCGCTGACATCAACGAGCCCTCTACCAAAGCTCTCGACGGGGATCGTTGGAATTGTGCGGTTTCTCTTCGAGGTGCGGCGTCGGTGCAGGGCTGATGTCAGCGCCATGGACACCAACGCCCCATCATGCCTCTTCCCTCAGCACACCATCCGCTCTAGGACCACCAGCCCGCCCCGAGCTCCTGCCC
>ERZ773213.1832-NODE-1832-length-10717-cov-5.018758_pt1 | contig 10717 bp, 9 predicted proteins | sample MGYA00580996_ERZ773213 | MGnify/ENA primary metagenome ERZ773213 (study PRJEB29015, sample SAMEA2738152) | human oral metagenome | biome: human oral; feature: human-associated habitat; material: saliva | place: China | collected 2197 ...
ACCCAATCGGTAACCTTCAAAGCCGTCCGTCCGGGCGTACACTGGTACTACTGCCAATGGTTCTGCCACGCCCTGCACATGGAAATGTCCGGTCAAATGATCGTTAAACCCCGATAATCGGGTTTGACGGTTTATCACTGACTTAACGGAAAGGTCGTCTGAAAAAACTTTCAGGTCTTAGCGAAACCCGCTGCCCTCGTTTTCAGACGACCTTTTATAGCAGAACCGTTTGGACGCAACAGACTGTTCCGCTATAAAACAAAAACACGGCCCTCACAGGCAGGCATCACCGTGCCGACGCACACCGCACGAATCAGAGGAACTCCATGCACACACCCCAATTCAAAACATGGCGACGCGCTGTCCTGACATTTATGTTCGGCGGCATGATTCAGACGACCTTTGCAGCCACCATCGACGTTTCCCCTACTGACAACCTCCCCGAAGTCATCGCACGCGCGCAGGCAGGCGATACGCTCAAGCTCGCCTCCGGCACTTACAAAACCAAACTGCTTATCGACAAACCCATCACCATCGAAGGCCCTGCCGACCGCTCCGCCAAAATCGAAGGCGACCGCACCGGCCGCACCATTGCCGTTATCGCCCCCGACGTTACCCTGCGCAACCTCACCGTCACCCGTTCCGGTATGAGCCTGCCCGCCATGGACGCCGGCATCTACCTCGAAGAAACCGCCCCCCGCGCCTTAATCGAACACAACAACATCCTCGACAACTCCGTCGGCGTGTATATCCACGGTTCTGCCGAATCCATGGTGCGCGAGAACAAAATCGTCGGCGACTCCACCCTGCGCGTCAACGAACGCGGTAACGCCGTCACCGTCTGGAACGCCCCCGGCGCGCAAGTTATCGGCAACGACATTTCCAAAGGCCGCGACGGCATTTTCTCCAACACCAGCAAGAACAACACCTACAAAAACAACCGCTTCAGCGACCTGCGTTTCGCCGTCCACTACATGTACACCAACGACAGCGAAGTCAGCGACAACATTTCCGTCGGCAACAACATGGGCTACGTCTTGATGTTCTCCGACCGCCTCAAAGTACACGGCAACATCGCCGTCGGCAGCCGCGACCAAGGCATCATGCTCAACTACGTCAACTATTCCGAAATCAACGACAACATCATCAACAAAGCCGGCAAATGCGTTTTCGCCTACAACGCCAACTACAACAAAATTGTCGCCAACCATTTTGAAAACTGCGAAATCGGCATCCACTTCACCGCCGCCATCGAAGGCACCTCCCTTTCCGACAACGCCTTCATCAACAACGAAAGCCAAGTCAAATACGTCAGCACACGTTTTCTTGACTGGGGCGAAGGCGGACGCGGCAACTACTGGAGCGACAACAGCGCGTTCGACCTTGACGGCGACGGCTTCGGCGACAGCGCATACCGTCCCAACGGCATCATCGACCAAATCGTCTGGCGCGCCCCCGTTTCCCGCCTCCTGATGAACAGCCCCGCCATCAGCATCGTCAAATGGGCGCAGTCGCAGTTCCCCGCCATCCTTCCTGGCGGCGTGATCGACAGCAAACCGCTCATGAAAGCGGGCAGCAACAAAACCACCACTAAATATGAAGCCATGAAAGAACAACTATTGCAGGAAGCCAAAACCAATCAATCCAAATGGGGCGATGCCGAAAACGGCGCATTAAACTGAGCAGAACGCCGTGAACACCTCCTGCAACGTCGTCTGAAAACTTTTCAGACGACCTTTTAAACCTACCGCAGCAAGGTTTTGCCCCATCATTTCCGTATCCATGGAAATCCGCCGCAATTACGATGCAACCCGCGATGCAGGCAGCAGTCAAAAACATAAACCCATAACAAACGTCGTCTGAAATCCCTCTCCCCTTTTTCAGACGACCCCATACGAAGAACGCCCTTTCAGACGACCCCAACGTCGTCTGAAACCCAATCCACACAAGGAAGCACTCATGAGCGCACACCATGTCGAATTGAGAAACGTAACCAAACGCTTCGGCGCACAAAAAGCCGTCAACCAAGTCGATTTAGTCTTGAAGGCGGGCGAAAGTGTCGGTCTTGCCGGACACAACGGCGCAGGCAAGTCCACGCTCATCAAATTGATACTCGGGCTGATTACCCCCACCGAAGGCGAAGTCATGCTGCTGGGCGAGCGCACCGGAAGTAAAGCGGGCGCGCAGTTGCGCAGCCAAATCGGCTATCTGCCCGAAACCGTCGCCCTGCACCCTTCCCTCAGCGGCATCGAAACCCTCAATTTCTACGCCAAACTCAAAAAACAGCCGCTCACCAAAAACCACGAACTCCTCGAACGCGTCGGCATTTCCCAAGCCGCCCGCCGCCGCGTCGGCACCTACTCCAAAGGTATGCGCCAACGCCTCGCCCTCGCCCAAGCCTTGCTCGGAGAACCCAAAGTATTGCTGTTTGACGAACCCACCACAGGCCTCGACCCCGCCTCGCGCCAAATGTTTTACGAAGTCGTGCGCGAACTCAACGGACGCGGCGCCACCGTCCTTCTCAGCACCCACGCCCTCGCCGAACTCGACGGCCACGCCGACCGCATCGTCGTCATGAAAAACGGCGTCAAAGTCGCCGACGGCAGCATGGACGAGTTGCACGTCCAAAGCGGACTCCCCCTCACCGTCAACATCCGCCTCAAAGCCCCGCGTCCCTTAAGCGAACGCTGGCAGCCGCTTTCAGACGACCTCAGCTATCGGGCGCAATGTCAGGCTGAAGAACGCATGGCATTACTCAGCGAACTGGGCAACCTGTCCGACCTCGCCTACCTCGACATCCACACACCCACACTCGACGACATGTACGCACAATTCTTAAAAAGGGAGGACGTATGAACCTCGTTTGGATTATCACCGGAAAAGAAGTCCGCGACAGCCTGCGCAACCGTTGGGTACTCGCCGCCTCCGTCCTGCTCGCCGCCCTCGCCCTCTCATTGGGCTTCCTCGGCAGCTCGCCGACAGGCTCGGTTAAAGTCGATCCGCTGACCGTAACCGTCGTCAGCCTCTCCAGCCTGTCCATCTTCCTGATCCCGCTCATCGCCATGCTCCTCTCCTACGATTCCCTCATTGGCGAAATCGAACGCGGCACCATGGCGCTGCTGTTGAGCTACCCCGTTTCCCGCAACCAAATCCTTGCCGGAAAATTCATCGGACACCTCATCATCCTCGCCCTTGCCACCACCGCAGGCTACGGAATTGCAGGCATCACGCTCCAACTCGCCAACGGCAGCTTCGACATCGCCGCATGGAAACCCTTTGCCCTGCTGATTGCCGCCAGCGTCATCTTGGGCGCGGCATTCCTGTCCATGGGCTACCTCATCAGCGCAAAAGTGAAAGAACGCGGCACCGCCGCCGGTATCGCCATCGGCGTTTGGCTGTTTTTCGTCGTCATCTTCGACATGGCGATTTTGGGCATCCTCGTCGCCGATACCCAGCAAACAATTACCGCACCCGTCGTCGAAACCGTCCTCCTTTTCAACCCCACCGACATCTACCGCCTGCTCAACCTGACCGGTTACGAAAACACCGCCATGTACGCAGGCATGGCAGGTTTGAGCGAACAAATCAGCCTGACCATGCCCGTATTGCTGACCGCGCAGATATTATGGGTTATTATTCCCCTTATCTTGGCAGCAAGAATTTTTGGAAAGCGACAAATATGAAAAAGATTTTACCTGCACTCCTCGCCGCCCTGCTCCTGAGTGCCTGTCCCAAAGAGGATGACACCCCGCCGCCTGAGCCTCAGCAAATCAGCGACCGCGCCGTGGGGCACTATTGCAGCATGAACCTGACCGAACACAACGGCCCCAAAGCCCAAATCTACCTCAACGGCAAACCCGACCGCCCCGTCTGGTTCTCCACTATCAAGCAGATGTTCGGCTATACTAAGCTGCCCGAAGAGCCTAAAGGCATCCACGTCATCTACGTTACCGACATGGGCAAAGTCAAAGACTGGAGCAAACCCAATGCCGACACCGCATGGATAGACGGCAAAAAAGCCTACTACGTCATCGAAAGCGGCTTCATCGGCGGCATGGGTGCAGAAGACGCCCTCCCCTTTGCCGACAAAGCCCAAGCCGAGCAATTTGCCAAAGAAAAAGGCGGTCGCGTCGTCAGCTTCGACGAAATGCCCGATTCCTACATCTTCAAATAATCCCTTCCCATCAAAAAGGTCGTCTGAAAACCTGATCCATCAGGTTTTCAGACGACCTTTTCGTATCTGCCGTATCAAAAGACAAGAAAAACAGATTAAGTTGAAAAGCCTAACAATGTTTTGAAATTAAGATTTCATTTAGATACAACTTTAACCCGCGATTACTTTATTGACGGACATTTAGGGGCATTTTTGGGGATATATTTTCGGGGGTATTTCAGAAACCCCAAATCATACCCATGAAAACGGTTGATTCAATTAGGTAGGAATAGACGGGATTATATGATTTACAGATACCGAAACCGTCTGAAAACCCTGTCCATTTTGGTTTTAGTTTACGGTGTTAGACTGCGATAGACAAAAAAATAACCGCTGATAAGCGGTTTATTGTCCAACAAGGATAGCAAGGGAGCAGCAAAGGACGTGCCCAATGCCAAACATAGGCGGCTGTTTCCCGCTGCGTATCGGGCGATACTTTGCTGCCAATCGGTAAGCTCTCAGTTTGGTCGGTATGCCGCCGCTTGGCTAGTGTCGCCGTTGTAGATGACGGTGTGGGTTTTGCCGTCTGCCGTGATGGTTTCGCCGCTGGGCAAACTGTCGCTCTACTACGTCGCTGTTAAAACCGTTTTCATTCAATACGTCTGTGGCTAGACTTCTGAAACCGTGGGGCGTTGCTACGCCCTTATAGCCCATTCTGCCCATCAAGTAAGATAGGGTGTTTTCACTCATATGCTTGCCAGGGTCTTTTACCGATGGGAACAGATAACGGCTATATCCTGTCAGTTCCTTTAGTTCTGCCAAAAGCTCAAGCGTCCAATCGGCAAGGGGGACGATATGCGGGGCTTTCATCTTCATCTTGGCGGCGGGTATGCTCCATTCTGCCCCATCCAAATCAAATTCCGCCCATTCCGCCGCCCTAAGCTCTCCATTTCTGACAAAGGTCAGCATGATTAGCTGCATGGCTATTTTTGTTTGCTGTTCGGCTTGTTCCAGCATCAACCGGCGGTAAAACTCGGCCAGTTCGGATTGCTGCAATGCGGGCTGATGTTTCTGCTTTGGGGCTTTGATTAAACCTACCAAGGGAACAGCGGGATTGTTTTCTGCCCGCTCCGTCCGTATCGCATAAGTAAAAACAGACTTGATACGCTGCAATATCCGCCCCGCCGTTTCAAGTGCTCCCCTTGCTGCCACCGCTTCAATCACTTCTTTTACTTGGCTGACTTTGATTTCACTGACAGACAAACTGCCCAGCGCGGGGAAAACGTCCTTTTCCAAGCTGTCCCATACACGGGCGGCGTGATTGCCTGTCAATCCTGTTTCACGGTGTTTGTGCCACTCGGCGGCAATGTTCCGAAAGGTATTACTGACAGCGGCTTGCCGTTCACGCTTTTTTTGTTGCTTGGCTTCACTTGGGTCTTGCCCCGATGCAAGCAAGCAGCGGGCGTTTTCAGCGGTTTAGCGGGCTTCCACCAGTGATACGGTCGGATATTTACCGATTGAAAGCGTTTTACGTTTGCCGTTATGTGAAAAGTCAAACCGCCATAACTTCCCGCCGCTCGTATTGATATACAGATACAAGCCCTTGCCGTCATTCAGCTTAAACGGTTTTTCGGCGGGCTTGGCGTTTTTGATTTGTCGGTCGTTCAGCTTCATTTTTACGGTATTTTTTCGAGGTATTTTTCAGATACCGCAAAAGATACCGTAAATTTTAGGTTACTTCAATTAAGCTGAATTAGACGGTATTAGATGATAAATAGATGCCAAAACCAGCGGAAAGCCTTGTATTTCTTGGCTTTAGTTTACGGCGTTAGACTGTGATAGACAAAAAAATAACCGCTCTAAAAGCGGTTGTGGTGCCCAGGGTCGGACTCGAACCGACACACCTTGCGGCGGGGGATTTTGAGTCCCCTGCGTCTACCAATTTCGCCACCTGGGCTGGTGAAGAAGTCGCTATTATAGCGGTGTATTCGGGCTTGTAAAGCAAAATCTTGCTTTGTTTGCAGATATACTACTTATATTTTTGATTTTTAAAAACATTAAATTTATTTTATTTTGTTCCCGACGCGTCCTACTCTTTCCACTTATATCAAACATCATTCATTTTCAGCCAAAAAACGGCATAAACCGCTATATTAAATGTTGCAAACGCGCTAAGATGACGGCGTTCGTTTGATTTTTTATTTTCAGACGACGTTCACACACCATATTTGCATTGGAGAATTTTTATGATGCCTACTGCAATCCGTACCGCCATTTTGGGCGCATTCGCCCTTACCGCACTTGCTGCCTGCAAACCTGAAGCCAAAGCGCCGGAACAAAATCCTGCGACTGCTTCAGCCGCTTCTTCAACAGCGTCTGCCCCAGCTGCAACGCCTGCTTCTTCTCCTGAAACGACCTCGCTTAATGCTGCTGCCGCTCCCAAACCGCAAGGTCCGGGAACGGATATGCGTAAAGAGGACATCGGCGGCGATTTCACGCTGACTGACGGCGACGGCAAGCCGTTCAGCTTAAGCGACCTGAAAGGCAAAGTCGTGATCCTGTCCTTCGGCTACACCCACTGCCCCGACGTTTGCCCGACCGAATTGCTGACTTACAGCGACACATTGAAACAGCTGGGCGATCAGGCGAAAGATGTGAAAGTAGTGTTCGTCAGCATCGACCCCGAGCGCGACACGCCTGAAGTCATCAGCAAATACGTCAAACAGTTCAATCCTGAATTTATCGGCCTGACTGCGACAGGCGACCAAAGCCTGCCGGTCATCAAACAGCAATACCGCGTGGTTTCCGCCAAAGTGGTTCAGAAGGAAGACAGCGAGAACTATCTGGTTGACCACTCTTCCGGCGCGTATCTGATTGATAAAAACGGCGAAGTGGCGATTTTCTCACCTTACGGCAGCGAGCCGGCAACTATTGCCGCCGACATCAAAAAACTGCTTTGATCCACATGGGGTCGTCTGAATGCCGGTCGCGGTTTTCAGACGACCTTTTTCCCATCTGAAACATATATTGGATTAACTAAATCAGGACAAGGCGACGAAGCCGCAGACAGTACAGATAGTACGGAACCGATTCACTTGGTGCTTCAGCACCTTAGAGAATCGTTCTCTTTGAGCTAAGACGAGGCAACGCCGTACTGGTTTAAAGTTAATCCACTATACAATGGAGAAAGTCAGACCGCCTGCTTGATACAGGTTCAAAGTCTGACGGCACACAACAACAATGACTGAAAACACGCTGACCATCGCCCTCTCCAAAGGGCGCATCTTTGAAGAAACCCTGCCGCTTTTGGCTTCGGCGGGCATCATTCCTGCCGAAGCGCCCGAAAAATCGCGCAAACTGATTATCGGCACCAACCATGAAAACATCCGACTCGTCATCGTCCGCGCCACCGACGTGCCGACTTACGTCCAATACGGCGCGGCAGACTTCGGCATCGCGGGCAAAGACGTTTTAATCGAACACGGCGGCAGCGGGCTTTATCAGCCGCTGGATTTGCACATCGCCGAATGCCGCATGATGGTCGCCGTCCGCAAAGGTTTCGACTACGCCGCCGCCTCGCAGCCCGGCAGCCGCCTGCGCATCGCGACGAAATACCCCAACATCACCGCCGAGCATTTCGCCGGCAAAGGCGTACACGTTGACATCATCAAACTCTACGGCTCGATGGAGCTTGCGCCGCTGGTCGGTTTGAGCGACGCCATCGTCGATTTGGTCTCCACCGGCAACACGCTTAAGGCGAACGGCTTGGAAGCGGTCGAACACGTTGTCGATATTTCCAGCCGTCTGGTGGTCAACAAAGCCGCATTGAAAACGAAACACGCGCTGCTGGAGCCGATTATTCAGGCGTTCGGCAGCGCAGCGAAGGCGGGGTGAGCGTTCATTTGAATGAAGATGCGTTTTCAGACGACCCTAGCCGTTCCCGCCGACAGGTCGTCTGAAAATACCACCGGCAGTAAACTGTATAGGAGGATTTAAAATGGTTGCAAAAATAAAAAAATTTTCAGATTCAACCCTGTCCGTTTTGAATAACGGAGAGCGTCGGTTTTACGTCTATTGTCTGACCGACATGAAAAAAGACAAAATCCTCTACATCGGCAAAGGCTGCGATAACCGCATCTTCGAGCATGAACAAGCCGCCCGTTCGCAAGACGGCGACATTGACGTACCGGCACGCAAAGCCATTGCCAAATGCAAGAAACTCGGCCGCCATATCATCAGCTATCATCTGACCGAAGCCGAAGCGCAAGCCGCCGAAACTGCCCTGATTCATTTCGTCAAATCCGTTGTCGGCAAAAAATTCAAAAACCAATCTGCCGGATGCGGCGCAGGCGGCATCAGCGCGGAAGAACTCGACAGCCGCTTCAAATTCACGCCCTGCCCGCTTGACGGCCTTAATCCCGACGGCCTGATTCTCGCCGTCAAAATCCAAGACGCGTTAGACTTGGATACCGACGAAGAATCGGACTACAGCTTCGACAACCAAGACGATGCCAACCTCAAATCGCGCACGTTGGGCAACTGGGTTATCGGTAAAGACGTCGCTTCAAAAGTGAAATACGTTATCGGCGTTCACACCGGACTGCAAAACGCTGTTGTCAGCGCGTACGAAGTGGACGGCTTTGAAACAATGACTGAGGAAACCAAAAACGGCAGAAAACAAACCCGTTACCGTTTCCATACTACCTCTCGTAGCGAAGAGGTATTAGCCAAACTCGGTCTACAACAAAAATGCCTGCCCGAATTGAAGTTTGCCAGCAGGGGCGAAAAGGCTTATATCAGACCCAAAACCGAGCAAGAGATGCTTCAGACGACCCCAAGTCCCAAAATAACAAAGGAGAAAACCAAATCATGAAAAAACTCAACACCCAATCGCCCGATTTCCAAGCCGAACTCAAAGCCCTGCTGGCCTTTGAAACCGCGCAGAATCCCGAAATCGACCGCATCGTCGCCGACATCTGCGCCGACGTGCAAAAGCGCGGCGATGCGGCGCTCATCGAATACACCAACCGCTTCGACGGCACGTCCGCCCAAACCATAGCCGACCTCATCCTCACTCAAGACGATTTGCAGGCCGCATTCGAGCGTTTGCAGCCCGAAATTCAAACCGCCTTGAAAACCGCCGCTGCACGGGTCGAAAGCTACCACCAACGCCAAAAAATGGAATCGTGGACCTACGAAGACGAAGACGGCACGCTGTTGGGACAACAGATTACACCGCTTGACCGCGTCGGCATTTACGTCCCCGGCGGCAAAGCGGCGTATCCGAGTTCCGTCATCATGAACGCCATGCCTGCCCATGTCGCAGGCGTGCAAGAAATCATCATGGTCGTCCCCACGCCCAAAGGCGAACGCAACGACATCGTACTTGCCGCCGCCTTCGTCGCAGGCGTTACTAAAGTCTTCACCGTCGGCGGCGCGCAGGCGGTTGCCGCCCTCGCCTACGGCACCGAGTCCGTACCGCAGGTCGATAAAATCACCGGCCCGGGCAACGCCTTCGTCGCCGCCGCCAAACGGCGCGTGTTCGGCGTAGTCGGCATCGACATGGTGGCGGGGCCGTCTGAAATCCTCGTCATCGCCGACGGCACCACGCCCGCCGACTGGGTGGCGATGGATTTGTTCAGCCAAGCCGAACACGACGAAATCGCCCAAGCCATCCTCATCGGCACGTCGCAGCCCTATCTCGACGAAGTCCAAGCCGCCATGAACCGCCTCATAGCAACCATGCCCCGCCGCGACATCATCGAAGCCTCGCTCGGCAACAGGGGCGCGATGATACTCGCCAAAGACTTGGACGAAGCCTGCGAAATCGCCAACTACATTTCCCCCGAACACTTGGAATTGTCGGTAGAAAACCCGCAGGAATGGGCGAAAAAAATCCGCCACGCCGGCGCGATTTTCATGGGACGCTACACCAGCGAAAGCCTCGGCGACTACTGCGCCGGCCCCAACCACGTCCTGCCCACCAGCCGCACCGCCCGCTTCTCCTCGCCGCTGGGCACTTACGACTTCCAAAAACGCTCCAGCCTGATTCAAGTCTCCGAACAAGGCGCGCAGAAACTGGGTAAAATCGCCAGCGTGTTGGCACACGGCGAAAGCCTGACCGCCCACGCGCGCTCAGCGGAATTCAGGTTGAAAGACTGATTCGGTCGAACCCGCCATCCATCAAAAGCAAAGGTCGTCTGAAAACCTGTTTTCAGACGACCTTTCGTTATCCCCTCTATCAAATCGAATATTCAATCAACTCGTTCTGCGAGAACACATAAACCTGTTTCGGCACCAATGCCAATTCCCGCCCTGCGGTCAAATCCAGCCGAGAAGCGTCGCTGCCTGCGAGCGTGATATGTACGTCCTGTTTGCCGTGTTTCACCAAAACGTGCGTCAGGGCGCCGACGGCGTGGATTTTTTCGATTTTGGCGCGGATCATCGGGGTTTCGTGTTTGGCGGCGATCTGCCATTCGTGCGGGCGGATGTAGCCGGTGGCGGTTTGTTCCTGCCATTTGTAGTGCGCGTCCAATTTCCACGCGAAGCCGTTGTAGTGCCAGA
>ERZ773213.1833-NODE-1833-length-10717-cov-3.438192_pt1 | contig 10717 bp, 9 predicted proteins | sample MGYA00580996_ERZ773213 | MGnify/ENA primary metagenome ERZ773213 (study PRJEB29015, sample SAMEA2738152) | human oral metagenome | biome: human oral; feature: human-associated habitat; material: saliva | place: China | collected 2197 ...
TAGCTCCCATATCTCAACTCGACCTGTAGCATCACCTGTTAATTTTTCTGTATACTTAAAACTATTAAAATCTCTTTCCAGATTTTTATCATTGCAACTGAAAAATAATATTAAAAATAAAATTAAAATCACTTTTCTCAGCATAAAATCCCCCTATTTCTATTTTATTTTCATAGGTATTCCTGATACTATAAAATATACTTCATCAGCAATTTCTGCAATTTTCTGATTCATTTTTCCTGCTATTTCCCTGAAATATCTTCCAAGAGGATAACTGGGAACGATACCCATTCCCAGTTCATTTGAGACAATGACAGTATTTTCAAATCTGTTTATGACATTTATGAGCTCATTTACCTGTTTTTCCACTGAAATGTTGCATTTTTCAAAATCTTTTTCTGAAGGTTTGTCCCAGTTGATATCATGTTCCTCAAAAATAATATTGCTTATCATATTTGTAAGGCAGTCAACAAGCATATTATCTTTTGTTTCATCTGAAAGTACATCTTTCAGAGTTTCACTAAAATTTTTATAACTTTCTACTGTAAGCCATTTATCCTGCCTTCTTTCCTTATGAAGAGCCACTTTTACCTTCATCTCTTCATCAAATGCAAGAGAAGTTGCCAAATAAATATTTTTCTGATTCCCGTTATTCATTCCAAGCAGCAGATTTTCAGCAAATTTGCTTTTCCCGCTCTTAGCTCCTCCTGTTACATAAATCAGTGCCATATTTCCCCCATTTTCTATTTTTATAATTTATCCTCTTAATTATTTTCAAATTTTATGATTTTATCTCATACAAATCCTGTTTATTTATAGAATATCTCACTATTCCCCCTGTTTCAAATTCCTTTTTTCCGGAAATCATAACAGCATTCAGTCTTTTCAAGCCTGACAGTTCATTCATAACTTCAATTTCATAGGAAATAAGTGCTCCATGATATTCCTTACTGATAATTTTTCCTTTTTCTGAAATTATTTCATCCGTATTTCCTTCATTTATTTCATTATAGGATATATTAACATTTTCAGGACGAATTATAAAGCTTTTTTTATCCCTTTTTATAATATTTGCCTTTCCTATAAATTCTGCAACAAAAACAGTTTCAGGAAATGTATAAATTTCACGTGGAGTTCCTATCTGCTCAATATCCCCCCCATTCATAACAACAATCCTGTCTGAAATACTCATTGCCTCTTCCTGATCGTGAGTAACAAAAATCATTGTTATTCCTAGTTCCTTCTGTATTTTTCTTATTTCATTTCTTACAGTTTCCCTTAATTTTGTATCAATATTTGATAAAGGTTCATCGAGTAAAAGAACCTTTGGCTCAAGCACAAGAGATCTTGCCAAGGCTACCCTCTGCTGCTGACCACCACTTAACTGGTCTATTCTTCTTTTTTCAAGCCCTTTAAGATTTACAAGATTTATTATTCTTTCTGTTCTTTCCTTTTTTTCCTTCTTATCAAGTTTTTTTCCAACTTTTAAAGGATATCTAAGGCCATATTCAATATTTTCATAAACAGTCAGATGAGGAAACAGTGCATAATTTTGAAAAACTGTACTCACAGGACGTGTTTCAGGCGGATAATCAGTTATTTTTTCTCCTGAAAGAAAGATATCTCCTGATGTGGGAGTTATAAATCCTGCTATCATTCTCAATGTTGTTGTCTTTCCGCATCCACTCGGCCCGAGAATACTTATCAGTTCCCCTTTTTCCACATCTATATTAAAATTATTCACTACAGTATTATCCTGATACTTCTTATACAGATTTTTCAGTTGAAGATACATGTTTTCCCTCCTTCTTTTTTCTTAATATGAATATTGAAAATAAAATATTTACAAGTAATATTACTAAAATCAGCAAACTTGCAATAACCGATGCCATTCTGTAGTCTCCGTCACGAATTTCATTAAAGAGTTCAACTGTGGCAACCTTTGCTGAAGGGGTAATCAGAAATATGATTGCACCTACTGTTGTCATTGTTGTTGTAAAGGTATTTATAAATCCTACCAGAAATGCAGGTTTAAGCTGTGGAAGCACTATTCTGAAAAATACTGCTATTCCAGGTGTTCCAAGGTCTCTCGCTGCATCTTCCGTCAATGAACTTATCTGGCTGAGGTTGGCACTTGCCGCCCTTGTTGTTACAGGCATCTGTCTAAAAATACAGTTTAGCACCACTATCGCCCCTGTTCCTGTCAAAAGTAACGGTGGATTTTGAAAAGCCAGAAGATAGGCTATTCCAAAAAATGGTCCAGGCAGAATATAAGGCAATGCGGCAATAAAATCAAAGCTTTTAGAAAATTTCACTTTTCTACGGTCTATATAATATGCAAAAAGAACTCCTAAAAAACTTGCAGTAACTCCTGCTATCAGGGAATAAATCACACTTCTTACCATACTTGGAATTTTGGTAAGTGAAAATGACTGTATAAATTCCATTGTCCAGTGGAATTCTCCACCACTGTTGCTTGATACTGCTGAAACAAATATAGAAATATACTGCAACAGCATATATATTGCAAAACATAATGTCACAAATCCAAAAATCGTTTTCAGATATAATGGCAGCTGATATCTTTTTTCTTCACCCTGACCTGATTTTTCTGAAAAACTTCCCATAACATTAGATGCTGTAAGCTGATGCCTATATATAAGAAAAATAAATACAATTGGAAGAAATATAAGAAAACTGATGGCTGCCGCCTGTTCTATTTCTCCATATGAAATTACTCCCTTATATGCCTCTGTGGCAAGCATCTTAAAATTACCTCCAACAATAATAGGTGTACCAAAATCCGCAATATTTTTTACAAATATTAAAAAATAAACTGCAACTATTGAAGATTTAAGCATTGGAAGTATTATTCTAAAAAGTATGGCTCCTGATTTGGAACCTAAATCCTTTCCTGCTTCCAGAACGGAAGAAGGTATTGTCGTAAGTCCTCCGATTATAATAAGGGCAGCCAGCGAAATTTCACTGAAGGTCTGCATTATTACTATTCCATGCCATCCGTAAGGATTAAAATTCAGATGCAGTAAATCAGCCGTTATTATTCCCCTCTTTCCAAATAGCAGTATATACGAAAGTGAAGACAGGAAAGGTGGTGATATCATTGTAAGCATAAGGAGGAGCATCAGCATTCCTTTTATTAATTTTGGTGCATAAGTTATGTAAACTGCTATGACAGTACCTATTATCACCGATAAAGTTGTGGATAAAAGACATACCCATAAACTGTCAGTTATTACAGTAAAATGTTCCTTGAATAGCGAGTTATACATTTCCAATGTAAATTTCCCGCCAGGAGAAACACTTCTTATAAACAGTGCAATTATGGGCCATAATATGAATACCATTATCGGCACAACTGCAATTAGATAAAATATCCTATCTGTAATTTCCATATAAAAGAAAGAACGCCCAAAATGTTTCTTTTGGGCTCTTTCACTAATATTTTTTCGGAATAAATTCATAATCTATTTCCCCATTTTTTCTTTCCATAATTTCAAGATTTCTTCTCTTCTTGTTCCCATTCCTGCGATATCCATTTTCATAAGTTTATCAACAGTCATTCCTTTTAATTCTTCCGGAGGAGTAACATCTTTTCTTACCATCATACGTGGAGCAACTGTTTTCAGGAATTCCTGACCTTCTTTTGATAATGCCCAGTCAACAAATGCTTTTGCGGCATCTTTATTTTCAGCTTCCTTGAATATGGCCATTCCTGCTGGAACCCATGGAAGTCCGTCTGAAGGAATTACATTTTTAACTTTAAATTCTTTTTCCATTTTGTAAGTATCTCCACCTAGAGGGATTATTCCTACTGCCATTTCTCCATTTTTAACTTTTGATGTAGGTTCTGATCCACGTTGTGCATAGAAAGGAATATTTCCTTTTATTGATTCAAGATAAGCCCATCCAGCTTCTTCTCCCATTGATTGTAACAAGTTGTAAACAACTGCATAGTTTGTTCCTGAAATTGCCGGGTCAGCCATGATTAATTCATCTTTATATTTAGGATTTTTTAAATCTGCCCATGATGTCGGTTCAGGCAATCCCTTTTTTTCCAACACATCAGTATTTACTAAGAATCCTGCTGTTACGATAGAAACACCTGTCCAGAAGTCATTTCCAATAAATCTCTGATCCATTTCTTTTTCTTCAGGTGATACATAATTTTCAAGATATCCTTTTTCTCCTGCTACGATAAAGCTGTCTGCTCCACCACCGAACCAAACGTCTGCACCTATTTTACCATTTTGTGCATTTAACTTTGATAAAACTTCTCCTGAAGAAATATCTAAGAATTCTACTTTTATTCCTGTTTTCTTTGTAAATTCTTCAAAAATTTTGTCTTTTGCATCATAAGCGGCTATAACTTTTAAAGTTCCTTTTCCACCATCTGTACTTTCTTTCTTTTCTTCTTTTGTTTCAGCACCTTTTTGACATCCTGTCAAAAGTCCAATTGCTAGTAAAACTAATAACATTACTCTTTTTAATGTTTTACTCATTCTGTTTTCCTCCTTGATTTATTTCTAGTTTTTACTATTTAATTTATTTTAGTTTATGTTTTTAAAATAAAATTGCTATTCCATCTCATTATGTGTATATACACAACAATATTTTGCATTACAAACTAAAACAAATCCTGTTATCTATATTATAATTCAGTTTTTTATTTTAGTCCAATTTGATTTAATTATAGTGTATAAGTAAAACGAATATTTAAAAATTTCATTTTTGAGTTTAATATTGTATTTTGAATGGCAGAATACAACAAAAGCCTATTTCTTTAAAACAATAATTTATTGCTTTTGAAATAGGCCTATAGTTTATAGTTAATCTTACAGTATTTCTTCAAAAATTTCTTTCAAGCCAATATTCTTAATATTTGAAAGAAGAATTAATTTTTTTAGTTCTTCTGAAAAAATAACTTTTATATTTTTTTCTTGACATTTTTCAACTAAATTTAGGTTATCTTTTTTCTTCGCCGAAGTAATAATTAAAATTTTATCAATTAATTTTCTATTATTACTCCATTCATATTCTTCCGACTTATTAATTTGTTCTATAATTGTATCAATATTATTAACTACATCTTTATAGTTTTTTATTTGGATAGCAATCACATAGTTTTCAAAAATTCCAGGAATAGTTATTGAAATGTCAGTTCCATGTTTTTCTTCTTTAATACCACCTATATTTTCAACAATATATTCAGACGGATATATTTTTTCTAAAATATTTTTTAATACTTTTTCCCAGTCAGCAGCTTTAAATTTATCATCATACTTTTTATAAATTGTTTCAGAAAACTCATTTAATAATTTAAGATATGTCTCCATCTCTTCTGATATAATATTTTCTATGCTTTCATTAACACTTACAGAAATTTTATTATTTTCTAAGTTCTGTATAATTTTTTCAACATCTTTTGAAAGACGACTGATATTCCAAAATCTATTTCTTGCTTTTAACGTACTTTGTATATTTCCGGAAACATCTTTTCCATGTCTATTAAAACATCCAATATAGTTTGCAGGAAAAATATGTCCAAAATCTTTCTTTTCATCATCAATTTCAAATTTATATCCTTTATCCCAGTCTTCAGCCGCTTCAGCTATAGCAACACTACCCCAATCTGGTAATCTAGGTATTAGTAGTATGTCTCCTTTTTTTACATTATTATACATACTAAAATTTTTTCTGGCATCGCTGTCTTTTGTATCAGGCAATTTTTGGTTTTCAGCATACCCCCAGCCTTGTCGTAAACGTCCTTGTTCTAATTCCTTAAAAAAGAAATCCTGATTTTTTACATCAATTCTGTACCCCCAGTAATTTTTTCCCATTTCAAATCCCTTCTTTCCTCATATATTTTATTTTATTGTAAACTCCTTAACCGTTTTATCCGAGTCATTTTTTTATAATTTCTATAAATCTTATCTTATTTCAATATTTCATAATCAATAACATAATCTCCCTGACTTCTTAGCCACATTTCTGCTCCAAAATTTCCATAAACTTCGATTGATACTGTATAGACTGTATATCTTGAATTTCCTTCTCCAACCACTTCTTCAGCCAGTACTTCTGCTGTTGGAAATCTATCCAGAACATATTCAAGATAACCCTTATATCTGAATTTTATTTTTGTGAGAGGCCCTGAATGCATGAACTGTATGTATTTTCTAAATTTCCCGTCTTCAAACTTCTCCAAATAGTTAATCTTAAATTTTTTATTTATATCCTTTATTTCAGTAATTCTGTCTATCCTGAAAATGGCTGGATATTCTTCCTTGTCTTCAATATATGCAATCAGATAGAAATAATATTCTGAAAACATTACGGATAAAGGTTTTACATTGTATTTTCTATCTTCATTGCTTTTCGTAGTGTAATTTAAGCAAAGCCATTTCTGATTTTTTACGCTCTGTGCCAAATTCCATATAACCGAAAGCAAATCTTTTCCATGCTGCAGAGGGATATAATTAAATTTTTCGTTGCTTATCAGATCTTTTATAATATTTCTGTCATTTCCTGACATCAGATTAATCAGCTTATCTATCAGATTATCAGTTTCACCTTTATTAAAAGCCCTGCTTTCAAGTATTATCTTACTTATAGCCAAGATTTCCTCATTTGTAAGGGATTTGTTATCATTACTTTTCAGGTAATATCCATTCTTAGCTCTGGAATATTTTATATCTGAATCACTTTCTTCAAAAAGGTAATCTTTCAAAGTTTTTATATCTCTCTGTATTGTTTTTATATCAACATTAAATTCATTTGCCAGATCTTCTCCATTTAATATTTCTTTCTGCTGTAACCTCTTTATTATTTTTAATATTCTAAATATTTTTTCCTCAGAATCTTTAATCTTTTCCATTATAACTAAGCCTTTGTATATTTTTATATTTTACTTAATTATAACTTTGATTTTTCTTTTTGTCAACGACGAATTGATACTCTTTTTATTTTAGGTTTTGCTTTTTTTCTCCTATACCTCATGTCAGCATATTCATTTCTTATATCCAAACTTTCATTCTGTTTATTATACTTCTCTAATTTTTCGATTATTTCGTCTATTTTTTTCTCTATTTCCTTTAATGTAGTATCCTTATTAAATTTCATATACATTAATGCAACTTTTTCTCTTCTGCAATAGAATTCTTCAATTATTTTAAAATCATCAAACACCTCTTTTAACTCATCCTGCATTAACTTTAAAAAACCGTCTTCCAGAGGTTCCAAAGTATAGTAACACAATTCAATCACTTCAATTGGATTCAAATCTTCATCTCTGGTATATGTAAATTGCAGAAAAAATTCATCTTTAACCCATTCCATATAAGTAAGACTCTTGTAAACATCATATTTATCATTTTTTGTTTCTATATATTTTTGTAGAATATTATGTAAATCTATAATTTCCTTTGTATCCTCTACTGAATCCTTCCTATTTATTTTCTTATGGTTGTAATAGCTGTCAAATATGCTGTCATCTATATCTTTTTCAAAAGTTTCAAACAATTTCAGAAAATCTTCCCTGTCATATACAACCGTTGTTTCTCCAATTTCTTCACGAACATATCTGGATACTTTTTCATGTGTAAAATGTACAATTTTAATTTTTTCTCCCTCATCATCTTCTAAATTTTCATATTTTTTAAGTAATCTAAATATTTTTCCCCTATACTCTAAAAAATCTTCCGAATATTCGTCATCAAAATAATTTCTAAAATATAGATATTTCCTTGCCTTCTTATCTTGTCTATTTAAAATCAATAAAATTGATGAATCACTTAAAAGTCTCTGAATAATAGTATTGCCATATATAAGGCTATCAAAAGAACCTGCAAAATATATTTCAATCTCTTCTGTATCCAGTTTTTCTCCCGTAGTCTCTTCAATAAATTTTTTTGCCATATTCTTTAAAGCTGTTTTACTCTTATCTCCTTGCGTATCAATCACAAGCCACTTTAACATCCAGTGCATAAATATCTCATCATCAAAATCTTGTGCATAAAAGGCATCATTCTTAGTCAGGTTTAAATTATTCATAATTCTCATCTCCTTGTATTATTTTTTATATTATACTTTTCATGAAGGACAGTTTCTGTCTGTTTATATTTTTTTGTAATTTTTATTTACAGCATTCCTCTTCTTTTTTCAAAAATATAAGCTATAACTATATTAGACAGAAAATGAAGATGCTGAATATTTAAATTTAGGAAATTTATTAAAAAAAATTATTCTGAAAGGGGAAATCCGAAATAAAAAGGAAGTTTTTTCAAGTAAGAGCAATTACTGTGCAAATGTAGATCATAGTACAGGTAATTTACTAATTTATCCTACTAATATTGAAGGAGAATGTGAAATGCTACATTAATTTTACATAAAAATAGCTTTATATGTGTAGCGTGCGAAAAATGAAATAAAAAAATATCTTACAAAATAAAAAATCGATAACCTGACAAAGCTTATTAAGCTTAGAATCTCTTAAGGTTACCGAACTTTTTCCACCCCCACTCTTGACAAAGAGCCTTTTTTATCAAGAATAGGGATTAAAAAAATGTATCTCCAACCTTTTAATTTTAACATTAAGTTTTTCGATACATTTTTTTAGTAATATTTTTAGTTTTCTAATTTTAATATCATAACTTTCAAACCATTATTTGAAACATAATTTTCTATCAATTTAAATCCAAAATTAGAATAAAAATCCAACAATTTTTTATTATCCTCACACTCTATCCAGAGATATTTCACATTAATCAAATTTTTAATTTCAATTAAGAGATTATAGGCAATTGTAAAAAGTTCAACTCCTTTTATTTTATCTTCCTCTAAAATATTTTTGTTAAAATTTTTTCCTAATTGTCCTAATAAAAAACTATTGACTATGTAATCACCATTTTCTAATTTCCGACCATTAAAACTTAATTTTTTCTGTTGCTTTTTCAATAACTTTTCATAACTTTCTTTTATCTCTTTCGTGTCTTTTGTTTGTTTTAAAAGACTTTGTAAAGAAATCTTTTTAAACTTCATCTCTCTTTAATCCTACTAATTTTAGTATTTCTGAAGGTTCTGTTATTGTTTTTACTTTAATACTTTTAATAGGATTAGGTTTTTTATCTGTTTCTAAAGCTTTTATTAAATTATCAACATCTTTTGGTTCAAAAGTGACATCATTGGTAAAGCTTTTAGTAGCCATATTAATTCCCCCTTAATTTGTATATTTTAATTATAGCAAATTCTTTCAATAATTAAAAGTCGTTTTTCAACTTTATTTATATAAATCTCTCTATTCAAAATTCACATTTTGCAAATATCCATGTAATTTCTTCACTTCGTTTATTAATTTATCTATTTCATTCTATCTATCAAATTCTTTATTTTAAGTTCTATCTGGCTGATTATTTTAGTGAATTCTTCATCTGATTTTCCAGTCGGATCATCTGACTTCTGCATGAATTATGGATACAAATGAAAGCTACTTTCTTCATACCTATCCCCTTATTTTCTTTAATGCCTTTATCACTTCATCCTTGCCTAATACTTTCCCCATTGAAACAACTTTATTATCAATAACCAGAGCAGGTGTGCTCATAACCCCCATTGCTGCAATTTGACCAAAATCAGTAACATGATCAACTTCATCCGTCATACCAAGTTCGCTAAGTGCTTCTTTCACATTCTTCTCCAATGCATTGCATTTATCACAACCGCCACCAAGAACTTTGACACTTGCTCCTGATGAAAGAGTTTCCTTCACTGCCTCAGCACTTTCTTCATTACAAGTTCCTCCACATGTGCAGTTAGATTGTTCCTTAACCATTTCCTTTTCTTCTTTTTTCTTTCTAAATAAGCTCATAATTTCAATCTCCTTTTTTCTTATATTTTTTTAAACTAATAGATACTGAATTTTATTAAAGAAATACCCTACAATAACAATTCCAATAGCACATATTACAATAAAAGTCCAAATTAACTTCGGTTTTACTGCTTTTCTAAGCATAATTATTGATGGTAAGGAAAGTGTAGTTACACCCATCATAAAGCTTAAAATTGTTCCAAGCTGTGCACCTTTTGCAAGTAGTGCCTCTGCTAATGGTATTGTACCAAAAATATCTGCATACATAGGAATACCAACCAGCGTTGCCAGAATTACACCAAACGGATTATTATTGCCAAGAATCTTTTCTACCCAACTCTTTGGAATCCAATTGTGAATAACAGCTCCTATTCCAACGCCAATCAAAATATAGGGAAATACTTTCTTAAACGTGTCTATAACTTGTTGTTTTGCCAAAGAAATCCTTTCTTTTTGTGTCGGGTCATCCATATCGATATCGACTGCATTCGCTTTTCGAACAAATTCTTCCACTTCATTTTCTAAATCCAGTTTTTCAATAATCGTTCCACCTATCACCGCAATAACAAGCCCTACAATCACATATATGATAGCAACTTTAGAGCCAAAGATACTTATCAGCAAAACAAGGCTCCCTAAGTCTACCATTGGCGATGAAATCAAAAAGGAAAATGTCACACCTAATGGAAGCCCCGCACTGGTAAATCCGATAAAAAGTGGAATAGACGAGCAGGAACAAAATGGTGTCACTGTGCCAAGCAATGCCGCAATACAGTTTGCCCATACTCCATGAAAACGCCCCATAAGCTTCTTGCTTCGCTCTGGTGGAAAGTA
>ERZ773213.1836-NODE-1836-length-10703-cov-2.859692_pt1 | contig 10703 bp, 9 predicted proteins | sample MGYA00580996_ERZ773213 | MGnify/ENA primary metagenome ERZ773213 (study PRJEB29015, sample SAMEA2738152) | human oral metagenome | biome: human oral; feature: human-associated habitat; material: saliva | place: China | collected 2197 ...
CAGTACCTTCTTCAAGGACGGGCAATCCTCCAGCCGTCACGATGACTTCGCACAGAAGGCCTTCGATATCAGCTCTGACCTCATGTCTGGCGATATGGAGCTGCAAGGGGGGCTGGGCTATGGATGGTTCCAAGAGGCTGCACGCCTGCTCTCGTACAAGCGAGATGCGAACCTCAACTATGCCGTCTGGCGTATCAGCTACCGCACGATATCTATGGCTAATAGCTTCTTCCGCTCAAGCACGGGTGACACGACGCCTCCCGAAGTGACGACGGAGCCGAATCTGAAGGCCAAGAGAATGAAGGACATCTTTGACTGGGGGCAGGTGAAGACGCTTCGCGCCTTAGCCTATCTCAACTTGGTGCACTTCTACGGCAAGCCCTACGCAACCGATACGAAGAGCCTCACCGTAGTACCCATCTATGCTGCTACCGATGATGCCAGCAAGCCACAGAAGCTCGCTACCATCGAAGAGGTCTATACCCAGATCGTCAAGGATCTTACTGAGGGTATCGCTGCCATGGACGTCTCTGGCATGAAGCGAGCAGACCGCCAGTACATCGACCAGACAGTAGCTAAGGGTGCCCTGGCTCGTGCCTACATGGACATGGAGAAGTGGAGCGAAGCTTACACGGTAGCCAATGACGTGATCACGAATCAAGCCGCCAACTACCCTTTGATCCCCGCCAGCGAGCTGACGACCAATGGCTTCAACAACTATAAGACTCCTGAATTCATCTGGGCTATCGATATCACAGAGGATATCACGGGCTCACTGAGAAGCTTCTGGGGGCACATGGATATCTACACCTATAGCTATGCTGCCGTCGGTGCCCGCAAGGGTATCAACAAGTACCTCCAGGATCAGATCCCCGAGTACGACCTGCGTAAGGATTGGTTCCACCCCAAGAGTGGGATACCCTGGAACAAGTTCTTCTCCGCTACGGGTAAGCCCATCGGCACGATGGCAGACCGCACTTGGCTAAGTGACATCGTCTTCATGCGTATGGCTGAGATCTACCTCATCGCTTCCGAAGCTGCCGCTCGCAATGGTGATGATGCCTCTGCAAAGACCATCCTGCTGAAGCTCCTCAAGGAGCGTACCGCTGCTGATAAGTACTCCGATGTAGAGACCGACATCACGGCTCTCGGCCACGATGAGCTGCTGGAAAAGATCTTCTACAACTGGCGCGTCGAGATGTGGGGCGAAGGCCTTGCTCTCACGGTGATCAAGCGCTTCAAGTACGACAACAAGCGCTCGGCTCGCAGTCTCTTCTTCAAGGAAGAGGCCATCAAGTGGGATGACCCTCGCCTCGTCTATGAAATTCCTCAGAACGAAACGACCAACAACCCGCTGATCAAGTAGCCTAATCCCACGGGCCCTCATCAGGGCATCCTCTAAGCGATAGCGCCTCCGTAGTCCTCTTGCTACGGGGGCGCTATACCTATATAAGTTAGGGGAGCTTATCTCTCCTCAATGAGCATCTACCAATCTTCACACCAAGCTCCCCAACAAATCTTTTGCCGAGGTATAGTATGTAGAAGAATATATTCGTATATTTGTGGTCAAGAAAACAAGTGTACGCAGCGTACAAGAACAACATCAACCACTAAAGATACAGTGTAAACAGTATGGAAATCAAGAAGTCACCAGAAGCTGACCTCGAGAAGGGCAAGGGCCTCTCGCTCCTGCTGGGTCTCGTCGTAGCGCTCTCCCTGACCTTCGTAAGCTTGGAATGGCGCAGCTCTGTTGCCCAGGCAGGCAACCTCGACGGGGCTGGTCACAAGACCGAAATGGAAGAAGCGCTCCTCGTCAAGGAAGAGCAACCTGAGGATAAGCCCGAAGAGCCCAAGCCACAGGAGCAGCCCCAGCAGACTGAGATCCAGCTGCCCGACGAGTTTAAGGTCGTAGACAATAACGTCAAGATCGACAAGCCTACCTTCGTCTCCGCTGATGAAGGTAAGGATCTTCCTCCTATGAACATCCCCTTCGGCCCCAAGGATGTCCCAGGCACGCCTACCGAAGAACTCTCTGACGAGCCCTTCGAAGTCGTAGAAGAACAGCCTGAATTCCCCGGCGGTCTGAACGCTTTCCGTAAGTATCTGCAGGATAACCTCCGCTACCCAGAGAGCGCACAGGATGCAGGTATCCAGGGTAAGGTCATGGTTCGCTTCGTCGTAGAACGCGATGGCTCAGCTACCGCCGTAGAAGTCTACAAGAGCGTAGACCCCGCACTCGACAAGGAAGCTGTCCGCGTGGTCAAGTCCATTCCAAAGTGGAAGCCAGGGAGACAGCAGGGTAAGACCGTGCGTACGCGCTTCGTTATCCCTATCGTCTTCTCTCTCCAGTAAGACCTATCATCCTCCTCACGGAGACGACACATACAGCTCGGGCAGATGCTCTCCTCAGTGGAGCATCTGCCCGAGTTCCGTTTATCCCCCAGACTCAGCGATGGGGCTTATTCGCTGGCTAAGTCGTATCTTTGTAAAAGGCACATCGCCGACAATAGCGTCTTATGACAATGTACCCTGACCAACAGAAGAAGCTCAAGCTCATCCGTGAGGCCGTAGAGGAGCACCTCGCAGCCCGCTCCCTTGGCACTCGCTCTCCCGAAGGGCTCTTTGCCCCTATCGACTATACCCTGAGCCTCGGAGGCAAGCGCATCCGCCCTCTCTTAGCCTGCGCTGCAGCAGCCGCCTTCACAGAAGCTTGGCAGCATGCCCTCCCCATAGCAGTAGCCCTCGAGATCTTCCACAACTTCACACTCCTTCATGACGACCTCATGGACAGCTCCCCACTTCGCCGTGGGCAAGAGACGGTCTATCGTCGCTGGGGTGATAACACGGCGATCTTATCGGGTGACGCCATGAGTATCGAGGCCTATGCATCCCTTGCAGAGGTCGCAGACAAGTCCCTACTTGCCGAGCTCCTCCCTCGATTCAGCCAGATGGCCCTCGAGGTATGCGTCGGGCAGCAGTATGACATGGAGTTCGAGACTCGCTCCGAGGTCCGCGTCGAGGAGTACATGGAGATGATCCGCCTGAAGACCTCCGTCCTACTCGGCTCGTCACTGGAGCTGGGAGCACTCGTTGGAGGCGCCACTGCAGAGCAAGCTCATGCGCTCTACGCCGTGGGCATACAGCTGGGGCTGGCCTTCCAGATCCAGGATGACCTACTGGACGTCTATGGCGATGAGAAGACCTTCGGTAAGCCTATCGGTGGTGACATCGTCAATGCTAAGAAGACGCTCCTTCTCCTATATACATTAGAGCAGCTACAGGGCGAGGATCTCAAGCGTCTGCAAGAGATCTTGACCTACACACCCGAGGAGCGCCGAGCCTACATCGATGAGGTACGCGCACTCTATGATAAGGCTGGCACACGCCTCTATGCCGAGGCAGAGATCGAGCGCCTCACTTCCGAAGCCTACCACGGAGTGGAGCAGCTTCCCCTGAGAGAAGAAGGGCGCGAGCTCCTTCTCGCCCTCTTCCATACCCTCTCCGGTCGCACGAAGTAGCATGCAGCTCATCGACAGCCACACACATATATACGGAGAGGAGTTCGACGAGGACCGTGACGAGATGCTCGCACGCGCCACTGCGGCAAGTGTTGGGCAGATGGTCCTACCCAATGTCGATGCAGCGAGCTATCCTCGCGTCCTTGATCTTTGCACCGCACATCCCGATCGACTTTTCCCCACCATTGGCCTGCACCCAACCTATGTCAAGGAGGACTACACCTCCCAGCTCGACTATATGGAGCGGGAGCTCTCGCAGCGTCCTCATGTAGCTATCGGCGAGATTGGGCTGGACTACTATTGGGACACGACCTATCAGCGGGAGCAAATTGAAGCCTTTGAGCACCAGCTCCACTGGGCTGCTAAGCTTGATATCCCCGTGATCCTGCATATCCGCGAGGCCTTTGCTGATGCCTTTGAGACGCTACGTCGGGTAAATCTCCCGCAGCTTCGCGGAGTCTTCCACAGCTTCACTGGCACACGCGAGGAGCTTGAGGAGGCCCTATCCTTCCCGTCCTTCTACGTCGGGATCAATGGCGTCGTGACGTTTAAGAACAGCACGCTCAAGGAGTACGTCGCCTCCATCCCCCTGGAGCGCCTCTTGCTAGAGACTGACGCTCCCTATCTTGCGCCTGTCCCCAAGCGAGGCAAGCGCAATGAGCCAGCCTTCCTTCCCCACACGGCAAGCTTCGTAGCCAGCTGCTACGAGCTGACTGACGATACACTGATCACGAAGACCAGCGAGAATGCACGACGGCTCTTCGCACTACCCAAATACTAAATCTCCACTATCTATGTCTTCGCTCATCGAGACTCTTATCAAGAAGGATCGCACCTACCGCCGCTTTGACGAATCGGTAGCCATTGACCGCCTGCAGATCCTCCGCTGGCTGGACGTCGTCCGCCAGACGCCATCATCACGCAATGTCCAGCCACTGAAGTATATCATCATCACGGACGAAGCCCTCTGTCACGAGATCACAGAGCTCCAGCACTGGGCCGCTATGCTCCCCGAGTGGGATGGGCCCGCTGTGGGTGAGCGCCCTCGTGCCTACCTGCTCCAGCTCATCGACACCGATATTGCTCCCGCAGCTCGCTTTGACGAAGGTATCCAGCTCCAGACGCTGGGTCTGCTGGCTACAGATGCGGGCTATGGCGTCTGTATCTTCGCTGGCCACGGCAAGGGTGAGATCACACGCCGCCTAGATCTACCCACGCACCTATCTATCAATGCGATCGTCGCTATCAGTAAGCCAGCCGAAGAGGTCATCCTCGAGGAAGCACGTAGCCCCGAAGACGTCCGCTACTGGCGCGACGAAGAAGGGCGTCATCACGTACCCAAGCGCCCCTTGAGTGAAATCATAATCGAGCCCAACAAGCCCTCGATCTTCTAAGGTCATCTCATATCCCTCCTCATCCAAGAGCAAGAAGATTATGCCTAAGTCCCCTCTTCTTTATCTCCTCAGTGTAGGCCTCAGCGCAGCTCTCATCAGCTGCGGTGGCACGAAGAGCCAAGCACAGAGTGCCGACAGCACGGACAGCGCAAGCGCCGAGAGACGCACTGCAGCTCCCTTCAGCGCTGACTCTGCCTACCAGTACATACAGCAGCAAGTAGCTTTTGGTGTACGCACTCCTGGCAGTGAAGGACATCGTGCGACTGCCGCTTGGATAGAGCAGAAGCTACGTCAGTGGGGTTACGAAGTGACCCTACAGCGCTTCGAGGGGAAGGACCACTTCGGCAAGCAGGCAGCGGGAACAAATATCATCGCCACCCGCACTCCCGAGGGTACGGACCGCATCCTTCTCATGGCTCACTGGGATACCCGCCAAGTAGCTGACCACGACCCAGTCGCCCAGCGTCAGGGCGAACCCATTCAGGGAGCTGATGACGGCGCCAGCGGCGTCGCCGTCTTACTTGAGCTTGCACGCCAAGAGAGTCTAAACCCCTCGGGGAAGGCGCTGGACTTCGTCTTCTTTGACCTCGAAGATGGTGGTCAGAGCGAAGACGAAGACAGCTGGTGCCTCGGCTCACAATACTGGGCACAGCACCCCCACCAGAGTGACTACAAGGCTAAGTGGGGTATCCTCCTCGACATGGTCGGCTCCCAAGGTGCCCGCTTCTACTGGGAGGGTCTCTCACGAGAATATGCCCGTCCCCTACTCTCCGCCCTCTGGCAGACCGCTGCCCAGCTTGGCTGGGGCGACTACTTCGTCCAGGCTAATGGCGGACAGATGACCGATGACCACGGCCCCGTGATCCGCTATCGTGGTATCCCCTGCGTGGACATCATCAACTTCGACCCCAATAGAGCCACGGGCTTTGGGGCTCACTGGCACACCTCAGCAGACAACATGAACGTCATCCACATGGAGACCCTGCGTGCTGTCGGCGAGACCGTAGCCACCACGATCCGAGAGGACATCTAATCACTTCACCCACACTCCATGCCTACAATCAACGAACTACAAGACGAGATCATAGAAGAATTCTCTGCCTTGGACGATTGGATGGACCGCTATGCGCTCATCATCGACCTCGGCAATACCTTAGAGCCACTCCCCGAGAGCGACAAGACCCCGACCAACATCATCGAGGGGTGCCAGAGTCGCGTGTGGATCACCGCCCACTTTGACGGTGAGCGCGTGCACTTCCAGGGAGAGAGCGACGCGATTATCGTGAAGGGCATCGTCAGCCTCCTGCTGCGTGTCCTCAATGATCAGAAGCCACAGGACATCCTCGACTCCAACTTGTACTTCATCAAGGAGATCGGTCTCTCCGAGCACCTCTCCCCTACACGCTCCAACGGGCTCGTCTCGATGCTCCGTCAGATGCGTCTCTTCGCTGCTGCCTTCGCCAGCCAAGGCTAAGTCTCTATTTCACCCTATCTCATGCATCTATTACCCCATTCACTGAGGTCGCTTGCCGCGTCCTCAGCAGCCCTCCTTGCGGCCGCCTTCTTCCTGCCGGCCTGCTCCTCGAAGACCACGGGCAGTAGTTCCAGCGAGGATCTTCTGAGTTTCGTCGATCCGTTCATCGGTACGGGTGAGCACGGACACACCTTCCCAGGGGCTACACGCCCCAATGCGATGGTGCAGTTCAGCCCCGATACCCACCTCATCGGTTGGGATGCCAGCAGTGGCTACCATGAGTCCGACAGCGTCATCTATGCCTTCAGCCTCACCCACCTCTCGGGGACGGGTATTGGCGACCTTGGTGATGTGGCGATCCTACCCTATAGCGGAGCTGACACACTGCGCCCCATAGCTCAGTTCGACAAGGCAGAGGAAGCCGCTTCCCCTGGCTACTACTCGGTACGCCTGAAGAACTTCGGCATCCAGACCGAGCTGACCTCCACCGACCGCGTCGGGCTTCTCCGAGCTACCTATGCTGACAGCACAGACCGTAAGCTCCTCCTCGACCTCGGTCATATCCTCCAGCCCAACTGGGGGCATAAGGTCGTGGGGAATGACTTCCGCCTCGTCAATGACTCGACGATCGTCGGCACCTACTACACCAAGGGCTGGGCAGAACATCATCAGATGAGCTACATCCTTCGCCTCTCCACGCCTGCCGATAGCATCGCTCTCTATCGTGATGGTGAGCGTCAGCGACTCAGCGCAGGCTTCGCCGTCGAGCGTGACACGGCTGACCTGAAGCTCCACCTCTATCTCCCCAAGGGGAGCACGCCCTATCTCGTGAAGGTCGGTCTCTCGGCCGTCTCTCCCGAGGGTGCTGAGCGCAATATGCAGGCAGAGCTCCCCGACTGGGACTTCGAGGCTGTACGCACCGAGAGCCGCCGTATCTGGGCTGATCTCCTCGGCAAGATCCGCATCGAGACCTCTGACACGGCAGTGCTAAAGAACTTCTATACCGCACTCTACCACTCGCATATCGCCCCCTTCAACTATCAGGATGTCGATGGCAGCTTCCGTGGTATGGACAAGGCTATCCATAAGAATCCCCGCCCCGAAGAAGGTCACTACACCGTCTTCTCTATCTGGGATACCTATCGTGCGCTGCATCCTCTGCTCACCATCATCGACCCCGATCAGGCACTGCGCTACGGCAAGAGCCTCGTCAGCGACTATGACGAAGGGACGATCCTCCCACGCTGGCCACTCGCCTCGAACTATACGGGCTGTATGCCTGCCTACCACTCGGTGAGCATCCTTGCCGACCTCGTCGCTAAGGGTCTGGCTACAAGCGAGGATCTGCGTCACTGGACGGAGGCTGCGCAGCGTAGCTCGATCTATCGCGCTGATCTGGCGGAGAAGTTCGCTGGTACGCGTGAGCTCGACCTCATCACGCGCCATCCTTACTACAAGGAGCGCTACGGCTTCGTACCCTGCGACTCCGTCCCCGAGAGTGTCAGCTGGGGTGTAGAGATGGCTTACGATGACTGGTGTATCGCCCGTATCGCTGAGGCTGCAGGCCTCGACTCCGTAGCTAAGGCCTATGACCAGCGCGGGCTCTACTACCGCCGCTACTGGGACCGTGAGACGAACCTCATGCGCCCTGTCAAGGGTGATGGCTCGTTCCTCACACCCTTCAACCCCCGCTTCTCCGCTCACGAGAAGAGCGACTATACCGAGGGCAATGCCTATCAGTGGAGCTTCTACGCTCCCCACGATATGGAGGGCTTCCTCAAGCTCATGGGTGGTCGTGAGGTGCTGGAGCGCAACCTCGATACGCTCTTCACCACGTCCTCACGTATCGATGGGGCCGAGCAGTCGGGTGACATCACGGGCCTCATCGGGCAGTATGCACATGGCAATGAGCCCAGCCACCACATCGCTTACCTCTACAACTACACCGCTGCACCTCACAAGGGTCAGGCGATCCTCGACACCGTCCTGCGCCACTTCTACAAGCCTACGCCTGCGGGTATCATAGGCAACGAGGACTGCGGTCAGATGTCAGCTTGGTACGTCCTCAGTGCGCTGGGCTTCTATCAGGTCTGCCCAGGGAAGGCCGAGTACACCATCGGCCGTCCGCTCGTAGATATGGCGAAGATCCAGCTCCCCAAGGGCTTCTTCACTATCGAGGTGCGTAACAATAGTAAGGAGAATAAGTACGTGCAGCAGGCCTCCATCAACGGACGTGACATCACGGAAAGCCTCACCTTCACGCACAAGGATATCCATCCCAATAGCAAGCTCACCATCGTCATGGGTCCCAAGCCCCGACGCTAAGGAGCACCAGCTCTCCTAAGTATGTAGCGCCAGCTTCCCCGACAGCAATCCCTTTGCTCTACGTAGAAGCTGGCGCTACGCTTTTATCCCCCCTCATCTATGCGTGTACGCCATTTCCTATACGCCCTCATCGGGCTCATCCTCTGCTCGCTCCCCTTACAAGGGCAGAGCCGTCAAAACATCAGCCTGAAGTTCATGGGCCTCAGCTTCCATCCTCTGAGCGGGAGACCCAATGCCAAGCTGATGCCGAACCGCCTGGACCCCGAGGCTTACTTCGTAGTTGATCTGGGCGCCCTACTCTCCTACGAGTACTTCATCATACCCGAGATCCTCTCCATCAAGGGTATTCAAGGGCTTTATGCTGACTGTACCGCCCAGCTTGCTGGTGTGACGAGTATCGGCCTACGTGCTCGTATCTTCCGCATCGGGCGGCATCGCCTCTACGGCGGTATCGGGCCGACATGGATCTACCGACGCAACTGGTACCGCCTGCCTGGGTACGTTGACACGAAGTACTTCGAGGGTAGCCCCACGGACAAGTGGCAGCGTAAGTTCCTCTGGTACGGAGGCGAGCTGGAGTATAAGTTCGCTCTCAGCCCCAAGCTCGACATAGCGACGACCTTCGTCCCAGGCTACCCCGACCTCATGGCCTTCGCTGTCGGTCTCAGCTACAATCTTTAGCCCGCACAAGCACACCTTATCAAAGAGCTCCGCCCCGATCGTCCTCTCTATGTGGACGATCGGGGCGGAGCTGTTTCTATCAGGGAAGGTTAGCTGCAGCTATCGCTTCATGAAAGTCTGGATGTAGCGCTTGACCTGCTGAAGGGCCTCTCCAGAGAAGCCATGTTCGCCACCTGGAATCACGTGGTACTCGACATTCTTGTAGATGGTAGCTGCACGATCCGATACGGACTGCTCTACGATACGATCCTTATCCCCGTGGAGGATCAGCACAGGGCCTTGGAAGCGACCGATGACGGCATAGGGGTCGATATTCCACACATCTTTGTAGTACTTCTCCCCGAGACGCATTCCCCAGAGGGTGTTTACCTGAGGGATTTTCGAATACTCGCCCCACTGCTTACGCGCCATCTCAGGGATACTGAAGGCAGGATAAATCAAGATAAGCGAGGCGATATCATCGGGACGCGATGCCGCAGTGAGGGCGGAGACCAGCCCGCCTTGGCTCAAGCCCAAGAGGGTGATATATCGGGGATCGACGTCGGAGCGACGCTTGAGCTGATCGATGACCGCATTGAGGTCCGCTTGCTCGGTGAGGACAGACATATCTGTCGTCGTACCAGCACTCAGGCTCTCACGTCCACCGCCGTTGAAGTCGAAGGTATAGCAGAGGTAGCCCATGCGCGTCAGGAGTTCGGCATAGCCCTCGCCATCACGGTGCGTCACGCCGAAGCCATGACTGAGGATGACCAGCGGTAGGCGCCCCTTGACTCCGACCGGGCGGTACAGGCGACCATAGATACCGAGGTGATCGCGCGAGCTATACACCTCCTCGATACTAATACGCTGCTCGGGTAGCACGTGGCGACGGCTCTGCATCCCAGCGGAGCGGAAGAAGGAGCAGGAGCTCGAGGCCAAGGTCAGCGTCATAAGCGCCAAGAGTAGGCTGAATGTTCTCTTCATCATAGTCTATCTAAATAAGAGTGAAGTCAGGGAATAGGTAGGGTAACTCAGAGGAGCGCCCCCCCAATCCACCTTAGCAAAGATAAGGGCTTCACAGGATATCTCCCCCTTCACTCATGCCTATGGATAAGCTCCCACTACGCCCCCCTTGAGTGAACCTATATTGGTCGCGGGGTGAACCTATATTAGGCCGTTGCTCCGCGTAGGGAGAAAAGTTATGGACGAGTGGTAGATAAGTGCGGGCTACGTGCGTGGACGATAAATCTACGTACGTGGATATTTGGATTTACGTACCTGGTCTTTAAGACTACGTACATAGATGCGGAAAAACCACTACGGGAAGGCGCT
>ERZ773213.1842-NODE-1842-length-10689-cov-6.712244_pt1 | contig 10689 bp, 8 predicted proteins | sample MGYA00580996_ERZ773213 | MGnify/ENA primary metagenome ERZ773213 (study PRJEB29015, sample SAMEA2738152) | human oral metagenome | biome: human oral; feature: human-associated habitat; material: saliva | place: China | collected 2197 ...
AAGAGTGAGGGGCCGGGCCCGTATCGTTTAGTGAAGACGGCGCTTAGCTGAGACGGCGCTTAGCGAAGACAGCGTTTAGCGGCGAGGGTGCTTGGAGCGTCCTGGGGTGAGGAGAGATTCTGAGCTCCTAACGGTTTGGTCCCCGGCGGGATCCCGATGAACCCCAATTCTCGATGAATCCCGGCGGCTGAGCGTCTAATAGCCCAGGCCGAAGAAGCTTGCGAAGTCCTTCCACCACTCCGACTGCAGGATGGAGGTCGCGAGCCACCACCCGCTAAAGCTGGCGCTCATGCCCAGCAGAATCACCGTCAGCGCCCACACACCCATCGCCGCGCCCGAGGGGGGAGGGGTGAGCTCACGTACCGGCAGCCGGCGGTCGCGGTGGAGAGCATCCCGCGACGTGAAGCCGGAGGCATCGGTGGAGCCGGTGCTCCCGCCGGAATCCCGCCGAGAAGTATCAGGTGTGCGCGCCCCGTCCGGGCTTTGCGCGGCATCGGAGTAGTCGGGGTAGGCGTTGAGCGCGCGCTCGGCGTAGATGGGGGCGTACTCACCGAAGGTCGAGATAAACTCCTGCTCGGTCTGCGGCCCGATGCCGACGGACGGTGCATCGGATGCATCGGATGAGGCGCCGGAGCTTTGAAGCCCCTCCGACCCCCGCGAGTCATCGGCCTCGTTGGACTCGCCGCCATCGGAGGCAGCCGAAGCCTCGGGGGCCGAACTCTTGAGCGGGGGAATACCCTCGGGGTTGAGCACCGAGTCCTCCGCGTCCACGTCGGCCAGATGCACCTCCTCTCGGGAACCGGTGAGCAGGCTATCCGGAGAATAAACGTCGTAGGCGAGCAGGTCCCCGGCATCGCTAAACGCGCTGATGGGGGTGTTGCGCACCATCTGCCCCGCGCCGCTACGCTCGGCGATCTCGGCCACCGCCTCCCACAGGCTTGAGGTAGGCTCCGGGACGCTCGGAGCGCGCCAGGACAGCTCGGACTCGCCGAGAGACTCGGCAACCTCCTTGAGAGAGGCGAAAAGCTCGGTGGCGTCCTCGGGGCGGGCCTGCGGCTGCTTGCGGGTGCACCAGGCAATAATTCCGGCCACGTCGCGGTCGATGCCCGGGGCGATATCGCCGAGCGGGGGCATCTCAATATTGGCATTGTGGTACAGCACCTGCTGGTCGTTCTCCAAACCCACGAAGGGCAGTCGCCCCGCCAGCATGCGGTACATCATGACGCCGAGCGCGAAGATATCGGCCTGCGCGCCCACCTTCACCTGCGGGTCCAGGACCTCCGGCGCCACGTAGGCGGGAGTACCCATGGGGGCGCCGGAATCCACCTGATCGTCGCGGCGTGACAGACCGAAGTCCGTCAGCTTCACCTGGCCGTTGGCGTCCAGAAGAATATTGCCCGGCTTAATATCGCCGTGCAGGTAGCGGTTGGCGTGCACCTCCGAGAGAGCATCAACCACCGGCAGCAGAACATCCAGCGCCTCGCCCAGGCTCAGGGCGCGCCGCGTGCGCAATAGCTGGCTAAGTGTGCAACCGTGCACGTATTCGAGCACGATATACATGACCATCTGCCCGGCCACGTACTCGGTGCCCGAAGAGATGACACCCACCGTGTGTCCGCCGCCCACCTGGCGCATCGAGCGTTCCTCGCGGTGGAATTTCTGCCGGTTGGCGGCGTCCTGCGCCAGGGAAGGGGAGAGGATCTTGAGCGCCACAGGATTGTTCGACCACAAATCCAGCGCGTAGTAGACCTCGCTCATGCCGCCCCGCCCAATCAGCGAGCCCACCTGGTAGTGTCCCTCGATAATGGCGCCACTCAGCCACTCCGAAGAGCCGACCGTGGCACCCTGTGCGGGCGCGGTGGTGGCCGGAGGAACCGTAGAAGAGGCGGGAGAATGCGAGGGCGATGAGTGAGTGTGCGCGGAAGAACGGGGGCGCGGGAGGGGAGTATTCATACGGCCTCTATCTTATCGCTCGGCTCAATCGCGCGGTGGGGAAAAGGTTATCGGGAGGGTAATACTCAGCTGATTCTAAGGCAACCGGCCGAGCAGAATGTGACGCTCCGCGCGGCTGAGCGGGTCGAAAGTGGTAAATATGAGTTGGCTCTGGCACTCTTAAAAGGTGACTAACGAAAACATTGCTCAGACCTTCGCCCTCGTCGGCGATTGGGTCACTATTCCCGATATTGCGCAGGCCCTCGATCTGAAGGTGACCCGCGTGCACAACCTGATTTCTGACGGTACGCTCATCGCCCTGCGCGACCCCGAAACCAACGTGCGCAAGGTTCCCGCGCTGTTCCTGAACGGTTCGCGCGTGCTGGAATCCCTCAAAGGCACCCTCGTGGTGCTGAAGGACTCCGGCTTCAGCGATGAGGAAGCCATCGTCTGGCTGTACACCGAGGACGAATCCCTGCCCGGCCGCCCGATCGACGCACTGATTGACGGCCGCAAGACCGAGATTCGTCGCCGCGCCCAGGCCCTGGCCTGGTAGCACCGGAGGGTAGCGCCGCAACGCGGAGGCGCAGGGGGCCGGTAAACACTCCGGCCCGGGTGCTCTTCGCACGGCGGGAACTCAACTGATAAAACAGCGGATGGGGTAGCGTTCACGCTACCCCATCCGCTGTCGTTTAACGATTCCTTCGCGATGCACCTCGCGGGCTGAAAACACGCCCGTTTAGGACTTGCGACGTAGCGCGCGGTCCACGATATCGCTCAGCGCCGCGCGCACGAGCTCGTCGAGCTCCAGCGCATCCAGAGCCTCAAAGACCGCATGGGACTTCTGCTCAATCAGCCGCTCGTGCTCAGCGAAAGCACCCGAGGACACCATGAGCTCACGGATGTGCTCCACTTGCTCATCGCTCAGGTTGGGGTTGCCCAGGCTGTCGTGCAGGAGCGCTGCCTCCTGCTCGCTGAGGGCCGCGGAGGTCAGCGCCACCAGGACGGTGCGCTTACCCTCGCGCAGGTCGTCACCGGCGGGCTTGCCGGTCACCTCGGGACGACCGAAAACGCCCAGCTCGTCGTCGCGCAGCTGGAAGCCCTCACCGAGCGGCAGACCGAAGGCCCGGTAGCCTGCCAGCACCGGGTGCTCCTCGCTGATTGCGCCGGCCCCGCTCTCCAAAGCCCGAGCCTGCAGGGCCAGGGCCCCACCGATCGTGAAGGGGTGCTCGCACGAGTACTTGGCGGACTTGAAGCGAATCACGTTGAGCGCTCGCTGCAGGGCCGAAGCGGCATCTTCGGTGTCGAGCACCTCGGAGTAGACGTCCAGGTACTGCCCGGCCAGAACCTCAGAACGCATACGGTCAAAAATGGTGCGCGCCGGGGAACCGTATAGTGCGCCCTCGCCCAGGGACGCAAAGACCTCCGCCGACCAGGCGAGGGTCAGGTCGCCGGCCAGGATGCCGCCGGTCAGACCGTAGTTGAAGGCGTCGCCGCGCCAGTTATTCTGCTCGTGCGCGGCCTCGAAACGCTTGTGCACGGAGGGGGCGCCGCGGCGGGTGTCGGAGCGGTCGATGATGTCGTCGTGAATGAGTGCGGAGGTCTGGAATAGCTCCACCGCCATGCCGGCCTTCACGATGGACCAGGTGCCGCGGTTCTCGGTCACGGGTGCGCCTCCCGCCCCGCGCCAACCCCAATAGCTCAGCAGGGCACGCAGACGCTTGCCGCCGGTAGAAAGGGATTCGATGGCCTCCAGCAGGGGGAGGGTCTCGGAGGAGATGCCCTCCAATAGTTCGCGCTGCGCGGCAAAGAACTCGGCCATCAGGGTATTGAAGGCGTTCAGGTAGGCGCTCTGCTCATGTTCGAGAGCCTCGGCGATGCCTGCGGGCAGCTCTGCGGAGCCTCCGGCGGGGGAAGAGGTCGTCATACTATCCTCGGTGTACGTGGGGACGATGGGCATGGGTGCGGTGTGCACCCCTCTAGCTTAGTGGAGAAACGCGTCACACGGGGTATTTGCGAATATGTTTACTAATATTTGGGAGCTTAATTCGTAGACGTGTGCTATATTTGGGGTGTGGTGAAAGCTGTCGAAGGGAGGTTGAGGGGTGAGTAAGCCGGGCCGCGATAATGCGCGCGTCATTATGCATCTCGATATGGATGCCTTCTTTGTCAACGTCGAACTCCTCGAGAACCCCTCGCTTCGGGGTAAGCCCATTATCGTTGCGCCGACGGGCCCTCGCTCAGTGGTATGCTCGGCCTCCTATGAGGCGCGCGCCCACGGGGTTCATTCGGGCATGCCTCTCAGCTGTGCCCTCTCCGAGGTTCCGCACGCTACGGTCCTTCCCCTGCGCGCGGATTACCGGTACTATTCCCGAGCCGTCATGGGTATTCTGCGTGACCTTAGCCCGCTGGTAGAGCAGGTGAGCGTGGACGAGGCCTTCGTGGATCTTACGGGCGCCTACCGGCACGGGCAGGACCCCGTGCAATTGGCGCAGCGGGCGCGTGAGCGCATCGCAGGGGAGCTCTCCCTGCCCTCCTCGGCGGGGGTGGCCCCCAATAAACTGCTGGCCAAGATGGCCTCGACCGGCAGTAAGCCCAACGGCCTATGGGCCGTGCCGCCCGGCCGCGTGCAGGAATTCCTCGACCCGCGCCCTGTCTCGGCGCTGTGGGGCGTGGGCTCGAAAAGCACAAAGCTTTTGGCGGGCTACGGAATCCAGACCATTGCGCAATTGCGGTCCATGAGCATCGAGTGGCTTCGGGACCGTTTCGGCACCTCCCACGGGGAATACCTCTGGACTGTTGCGAGGGGCATTGATGACCGGCCCGTCCTGACCGAACGCGATGAGAAGAGCATGGGTGGCGAGCATACCTTCTCCGAAGATACCGCCGATGCCGCCGCCATCAGCGGGGTTGTGCGCGAGCTGAGTCTCAAGCTCGGGCGGCGTCTGCGCGAATCCGGTCGCCTCGCGGGGCGGCTGAGCCTGAAAATTCGCTATGCGGGTTTCGAGACCCACACTCGATCCGTGCCCCTCAGCTCGCCCCTGGATTCGGGGATGCGCATCGCCGAGCTGGCGCTGGAAGCGCTGCGGGCTGACGGAATCCTGACCGGGGACGAGGCACCGCGACCCATCCGCCTGGTTGGCGTGCGGGCCGAGAAGCTGGCTCGCGCCGAGGACGGGGTGCAGCAGGCTCTCTTCGAATCCATCGAGTACAAGCCCGCCGGGCGGGGGTCGAGGAACCGGGGGAGCGGAGGCGCGGTGAACCTCGGGGATCTGAACTCCCGATCGTCGAAGCTCGTGCCGGAGGCTACCGAGGCGGTGCTAGTGAAGGCTGGTCGCTGGTCCGAGGTTGAGCACGTCATGGACGCGATTCAGCGGAAGTACTCGGCCGAGAGCATCAAACCGGCCTCGAGGGTTGCGCTACCCGACCGGAAGGCCGACGGCCGCTCGGGAGGGGCCGAGGCGGGCTCCGCGGAAGAGGCTCATGACGGATAGAGGGACAGGAGAATCGGTGGACCATCGCAGCAGCGAAGGCTGAAAGAAACGGGCGGCTGGTGAGTTCCCCGGCCCTGTCGCATCCACGTGTCGAAATAGCCCCAAAACGGTTCGTAAAATAAGTAGCTGAGAGGCTAAAAATAGTGCGTTGCTCGCGCCTTGCGCGGTAGGATGGAACCAAAGAGTGCGTGCGCGCCACGAGGTACGGTTCAACCCGCTGTGGATACCGGCGCGAACGCGTTGTCAGAAAGACAAAGGAGAACACGATGGCACTGTCCGAGCGTGAACAGAAAGTTCTTGAGCAGCTCGAAGAACTCATGAGCAATGAGGATCCGAACTTTGCCTCGTCCATGTCCTCCACCGGCAATACCGCCCCCGTGTTTAGCGCTCGACAGTTGGCGCTCGGAATTCTCTGCGTGCTAATCGGCCTGGGCATTATCATTGGCGCCGTCGCCTCTCATCTCATCTGGGTGGGCGTGCTCGGCTTCCTCTTTGCGGCCTTCGGTGTGTACTTCGCCAGCACCAGCAAGAAGACCCCCGTGGATTCCTTCCTGGGAGGCAAAGCCGGCGGTGCCGCCCGAGCCCGCTCCCGCGAACAGAAGGAGCGCTCGGCCTTCATGAACCGCCTGGAGGAGCGCTGGGACGAGCGCAACAACGGTCAGAACTAAAACCCGCTGATGGCCCGGGACAGCAGGTTTCGGACCGAAGATACCGAGGTGAAAATACCTGGCTAAGGATGCCGAGTTGAAGGGTTCAAGCCGGAACTCATAATGACTTTCCCAAGCGGAGGCGAGACGTATGTCTCGCCTCCGCTTTTTCGTGCCCGGTGTCTTTCTCCAAGTGGCCTTTTCTTGCTTGGGGGCTTGTGGGCTTCGCTTTCAATCCTTCTGCGTACGGCAAGCTGGTTGCCCCGGGTGAAGGCATATATAGCCCGCCCGGAATAGGCGCTAACTCCTTTTGTGTGTGCCTCGCGCCACTCTGCTGCTGTGTATCTAAGCTCTGCCGCTAAACGGCTCTAACCTGTGTAGAAGCTGTGCGCTGAGATAAAAAATGCAAAAGAAGGAATAAAAACCCTAAAAGACCTTCCTCGAGGTGGGGGAGGTGGTGGAAAGTGGGGTAAAGTGGAGGAGAAGGCTGAAGTCCCCTCCCTCAGCCATGCTCCGCACCCGTTTCCACTGTGGTGCAGGGCGCACGTCGTATTCTTCCGCTCGCTCCGCAAGCGCCATCGGAAGGGACGTGAGGCGAGGGCGCACGACAGGCTCAGCATCAGGCACACACGGGGGAGGTGACGCGAATGTTCCTGGGAACCTATTCGCCACGGATGGACGCCAAAGGGCGCATCATCCTCCCCGCCAAATTCCGTGAGGAACTCTCAGCAGGCCTCGTTCTGACCCGCGGTCAGGAACGATGCCTGTACGTTTTCCCCTCCGCGGAATTCGAGCGCATCCACGAGCGGATGCGCAGTGCACCCCTGCCGGGGCGAGCCGCCCGCGACTTCCTGCGAGTATTCCTCTCGGGAGCCTCGGATGAGCTACCCGATAAACAGGGGCGCATCACCATCCCTCCGATTCTTCGGCAGTACGCCGGGCTTGGCGACCAGCTTGTGGTCATCGGGTCCGGAACCCGGGCGGAAATCTGGGACGCCTCCGCCTGGGAGGAGTACCTGGCCCGCACGGAAGCCGAGTTCGCGGCCCTGGATGAAGACCCCTTCAGCCCCCTGCTCTAACGATTCGACAGGAACGCCGATTTGACAGGAACGCCGATTCGACAGGGCGGTAAATCGGTGCGGACCCGATGCGCGGTCTGCGCCCCCCCCCACGCTTTATTGACACACCACTCACCACCACGCAGGATTACCTCACACAGGAGCACCCATGAGCGTAGAACGCGCCCCCGAAGCCGGCACCTCCGGCTCCTCGGTGAAGGTCACCGGCGCCTCCATCGACAATCTTTCCGAGCGTGACGCCAGCGAGCGCCACGTGCCCGTCATGTTGGACCGCTGCATCAACCTGCTGGCACCCGGCATTGAGCGTGCCGTGGAGGAACGCGGAACCGCCTACGTGATTGACGGAACCCTGGGCATGGGCGGCCACTCCGAGGCGCTGCTGGAGCGGTTCGAGAACCTGGTGCTCATCGGTATCGACCGGGACCTGCAGGCCCACTCCATCGCGGGGGAGCGTCTGGCACGCTTCGGCGAGCGTTTTGTCCCCGTGCATGCGGTTTACGACGAAATCGACCGCGCCATGGAAACCGCCGGGGTACGGGGAATTGACGGCGTCCTGCTGGACCTGGGCGTCTCCTCCATGCAGCTGGACGAACGCGCCCGTGGCTTCGCGTACTCCTACGACGCGCCCCTGGACATGCGCATGAACTCCGAGGACGAGCTCACCGCGCGCATCGTGGTCAACGAGTACAGCGAGGACCAGCTGCGCCGCATTATCCGCAATTGGGGCGAGGAGAAGTTCGCCTCGCGCATCGCCCGCGCCATCTGCACTGCCCGCGCCAACGCGCCCCTGGAGACTACCGGCGAGCTCGTGCGCATTATTCAGAAGGCGGTTCCCGTCGCGGCCCAGCGTACCGGCGGCCACCCCGCCAAGCGCACCTTCCAGGCGCTGCGCATCGAGGTCAACCACGAGCTGGAGGCGCTCGAACGGGCCGTTCCCGCGGCCCTGGATGCGCTGAACCTGGGCGGCCGATTCGTTGCGATGAGCTACCACAGCCTGGAAGACAAAATCGTGAAGCGCGCCCTCACAGCCGAGGCGACCTCCAAGGCGCCGAAGGGATTCCCCGTGGAACTCGAGGAGCACAAGCCCACGATCAAGATCATTACCCGCGGCGCGGAACCGCCCACCGAGGAAGAGATTGCGCAAAACTCTCGTGCGGCCAGCGCCAAGCTGCGCGCAGCCGAGAAGATTCGAATCCCCGCCCAGTAGCGATTTGCTCGCCCGCAGGCGACAGACGCTAGTAACCACCTAAGACGAAGATTAGAGAGCGAATGAGCACCCAGCACGCATCCCAGCGCCCCACCCGCGCCCAGGGTACCCCGCGGACTCGACGCGCCGGTTCTTCGCGCCCCTCGGCGGGTGCATCCGGTGCTCTGAGCTCGAGCCTGGGCTCCTCGAACGCCTCGCACAGCGCGGGCGTGACCCGCACCTCCAAGGGTGTACATTCCGGCCGTACCCGTAGCGCGCGGGTGGATCCGGTTACCGCTTCTCAGCCCTTGGTTCGCCCGGCAAGCACCGCCGCCTCCCACGGGGGTAAGCGCACCGCGGGCCACGTTCCCGGACCGGTACGTGCCGCGGCCCGAACCGAGGAACCGCGCGAGGAAGAGGTCGTCACCCGACGCACACCGCTGTCCGCGGTGACCCGCCGCGCTCGCCGATTGAGCCCGCCGACCATGCTGGCCGTTTTTGCCGCTATCCCGCTGACCCTGATTTTTATCCTGCTGCTCAACGTGCTAATCGTGACCCGACAGTACGACATGGTGGACCTGCGCGCGCAGGAACAGCGTCTCGTGCAGGAGAACCAGGCCCTGCAGCAGGAGATCGGTTTCAAGGAAGCGCCCCAGGACCTGGCGGTGCGCGCGAGCGCCCTGGGCATGTTCGCCAGCTCCTCGCAGGCCACCCTGAACCTGCAGACCTCCAAGATTGAGGGAACCCCCGCGCCCGTGGCCAGCCCCACCGGTAAGGCCGCGACCAAGGAACAAAACCTGATTGCGCCCCCGGCCGCAGGCTCCGAGGAAAGCTACGCCAAGAGCGTGGTGGATGCGGATAAGACCACCCAGCAACGTCACGCAAGCGCGGCCGCGAGCGCCTCGGCGAGCGCAACGGCTAGCCCCGCCGCGGCCAATAACGCCGCGAACAGCGGGACCTCGCAGAACAGCGCTACAAACAACGGCGCGGCGCAGCAGTCCGCCCAGCCGAGCGCCTCCGCCGCTGCGAACGGCGCGAACGCCGCCAACACGAACACCAATACGAACAACGGTGTCGCTAACGGCACCGCACAGAACGGCCAGGCCACCCGCTAGCCGCCCCCAACCGACACCCCACACAGCACGAGAACCGCGAAAGGATATCCCCGAATGAGCTTCGACGCGCGCCATCACGCGAACGAACCGGCATCCGGGAAGCCGGACCTGACCCGCCGAGGCTTTCTGGCCGGCGCGGCCGCCACCGGTGCCCTGGGCGTCATCGGCGTAAACCTTTTCGTGCGCCAGGGCTTCGACCCCGGCGGGGTTGCCAATGCCTCGCGCCAGAAGCGTCTGCGCTCGCAGGTGCTTCCCGCAGTGCGCGGGCAGATTCTCGATATTAACGGCAACGTCATGGCCCGCTCGGTGCAGCGCTACAACCTCACCGCGGACCAGACGGCCGTCGCCACCTTTAAGCGCTACAACGAGGACCGCACCGAAAAGATTGAGGTGACCCCGAGCCAGCTGGTCTACGAGATAACCGATATCCTCAAGAGCGTGGACCCGGGCATCACCGACGAATTCATCAAGTCTAAGCTGGACGGCACCTCCAAGTACTCGGTCATCAAGACCGACGTTTCTCCCGAGATTTTCCACAAGATTGACGACCTTGGCGCGCCCTTCATCTACGGCGAGGCCTTCTCGCAGCGCCTGTACCCCAACGGCAGCGTGGGCGGCTCCGTGGTCGGCAAGTACAACATCGTGGATGAGGCAGACGGCAACGGTACGGGCGGTACGGTGTCCCGTAACTACTCCGTGGGTATTGAGCGTGTCTTCGAAAAGGAGCTGGCCGGAACCCCCGGCGAGCGCACCTACGAGATCAGCGCGGACGGTGTGCGCATCCCCGTGGCCAAGGAGGAGCAGCGCCTCGCGGTTGACGGTAAGAACGTGCGTCTGACCATTAACCGAGACATCCAGTACTTCGCCCAGCAGGTTGTGCGCGCCCGCGCCGAGGAGCTCAAAGCGGAGTGGTGTACCGCAATCGTCATGGACGTGCGGGACGGCTCCCTGCTGGCGCTGGCGGATTCCTCGACCATGGACCCCGGCGCGAAGACCATCGAGGACGCGGCGGATATGACCCCGCGCGCTATTTCGCAGAACGTGGAGCCCGGTTCGACCGAGAAGATGCTAACTGCTTCGGCTCTGATTGAGCAGGGCCTGACCACCCCGACTAGCGTGTATGACGTGCCCTCGACCCTCACGATTGACGGCCAGACCTTCAAGGACGCGTTCGACCATGCGGCGCAGCGGCGTACTTTCTCGGGCATTATTCATGACTCGATGAACACCGGTACG
>ERZ773213.1843-NODE-1843-length-10687-cov-32.547498_pt1 | contig 10687 bp, 9 predicted proteins | sample MGYA00580996_ERZ773213 | MGnify/ENA primary metagenome ERZ773213 (study PRJEB29015, sample SAMEA2738152) | human oral metagenome | biome: human oral; feature: human-associated habitat; material: saliva | place: China | collected 2197 ...
TCGCCGGCGTCAACATCCCCACCGGCATTCCGCTGGTGTACGAGCTCGACGAGGAGACCCTCAAGCCCATCAAGAAGGGTGGCACCTACCTGGATCCTGAGGCCGAGGCGAAGATCGCCGCGGTCGCCAACCAGGGTAAGTGAGCAACGCGGGGCCCCGGCATCGTCTGCGTGGACGAGGCCGGTGTTTCGCCGTACCCTCGGTCGCGGCGTGTGGGCGGTCAGCGAGGACCCGGTGGAGGCGTGTCTGCCGTGGCATGGACGGCGCGCGGATGCCTGAAATACGCCGTGTTTCGGGGGCTGGTGAGCATTGTGGCGCATTCCCTAAATCTGACCATGTGATCGTGACCGGGGTCGCAAGCATGGTCGTATTGTGGTCGTACTTGAAGATGGTTTGTGCCGTTCCTCTAGTGCGTGTAACGTAGGCTTTTCATGCTGTCTCGGGGATATTCGTCAGGCAACTGGTAGAATAGGCCGTGCTATCCACGCGAGCATCCAGGAGTCTTTCCATGTCGTTCGAAATCGGTCAGACGGTCGTCTACCCGCACCACGGCGCAGCCACGATCGAAGAGGTCATGACGCGCACCATCCGTGGTGAAGAGCGAACATACCTCAAGCTGCGCGTGAACCAGGGCGATCTTGAAATCCAGGTCCCCGCCGAGAACGTCGACCTGGTCGGCGTCCGTGACATCGTTGATGAGGATGGGCTTGAGGAAGTCCTCACCGTCCTGCGCGCCCCCTACCTTGAGGAACCCACCAACTGGTCGCGCCGTTTCAAGGCGAACCAGGAGAAGATCGCGACCGGCGATATTGTTAAGGTCGCCGAGGTCGTGCGCGACCTGACGCGTCGCGATGACCTGAAGAAGCTGTCCACGGGCGAGAAGCGCATGCTGACGAAGGCGCGTTCTATCCTCACCTCCGAGCTGGCCCTGGCTCGCAACATTGAGAAGTCGGAGGCCGCCGCGCGTCTCGACGCCGTCCTGGCTGAGGGCCGCATCGAGATCGATGACGATGTCGCAGCTGAGTGAGGCTTGCGCGGTCCTGACGGCCGCCGGTTCGGGTTCGCGCCTCGGCTGCGAGCTGCCCAAGGCCCTCGTCTCCCTCTCGGGTCGCCCCCTGGTCTGGTGGGCGGCCCGCGGCCTACGCGCCGGGGGAGTGGGGATGATCGTCGTGACTGCCCCGGCCTCGTCCATCGAGGATTTCCGCGCCGCCCTGGCTGACATCGAGGACGTCCTCGTGGTCGCTGGCTCTGACCGCTCCCGCCAGGCGTCCGTCGCCCTGGGCTTGGCTGCCCTCCGGCACCGTGATGCGGACACGGTTGTCCTCGTGCATGACGCGGCTCGTCCCCTGACACCCCCGGAGGTGAGCGCGCGCGTCATCGACGCGGTGCGCGGCGGTGCTGGTGCCGTCATCCCGGTCCTGCCCGTCACGGACACGCTCAAGACCGTGGACGCCTCGGGCCTCGTCACGGGCACGCCCCGGCGCGCTGACATGGTGGCCGTGCAGACCCCGCAGGGCTTCCGATGGGACGTGCTCACCCGCGCGCACGAGGCGGGTGCCTCCCGAAGCGCCGACGAGGCCGTGGCTGCCACGGATGACGCGGGCCTCGTCGAGGCCGTTGGAGGCTCCGTTCAGACCGTTGCCGGTGATGAACGCTCCCTGAAGGTGACACGCCCCCTGGACCTCGCCCTCGCCCAGCTTCTCGCAGCCGAGGAGCCGAGCGCCTAGCGGCGCGGCGGATCTTGTCTGAAGGAAGGCCATCGCGCCTGCCATACCGTTTATGGTGGCCTGCGGTGGCTCTGACCTCCGCATTCGCGCCCGACCGCGCAGCCAGGCGTTCCCCGTGAGGTGTCCACGGTCTCGTCCCCACTGCGGCCCGAAGAGGGGGCGCGCCGCGAAACGTGGTAGTTTCGCCCTGGGCGCACCAGCGCCACCGAGCACTCCCGAGCGAAGGAGCCCGATTCCATGAGCACCACGCCCGCCACCCATCGCCGCGTCATCACGCGCAAAGTCGTCGATTGGGCGGCTTGGGACTGGGGCAGCGCCGCCTTCAACGCGGTCGCCACGACCTTTGTCTTCACGACGTACCTGACCAGCGACGGCGTTTTCACGGACGCGGGGACGGCCGCGACGTGGCTGAGCAACGGCATGACGATCGCGGGCCTGTTCATTGCGCTGCTCGCCCCGATCACCGGTCAGCGCGCTGATCGACGAGGCCGTGGCGGGGCCTGGCTCGGATGGTTCACGGGGGCGGTCGTGGTCTGCATGCTCGCCATGTACTTCGTGCACCCGGCGTCGGTCCTCGGCCCTAAGGGTGCGCTCATGCTGGGTATTGCGCTGCTGGGCCTGGGTAACGTGTTCTTCGAGTTCGCCTCCGTGAACTACAACGCGATGCTCAACCACCTGGGTGAGAAGGAAGACCGCGGCAAGATTTCGGGCTTCGGCTGGGCGGCTGGCTACATCGGCGGCATCGTCTTGCTGCTGATCCTCTACGTCGGCCTGATTGGCGTGAACGTGCTGGGCGTGCCCGCCGACGAGCACCTCAACATCCGCATCTCCATGGTGATCGCCGCCCTGTGGCTGGGCGGCTTCGCGATCCCCGTCCTGAAGAACCCGCCGCTGCCTCAGAAGGTGTCGACGGCGGACGACCATGAGACGATCCTCGACTCCTATAAGCTCCTGTGGCGCACGGTCGTCACCCTCAAGCGCGAAGCCCCGCACACCCTGTTTTTCCTCATCGCCTCAGCCGTTTTCCGCGACGGCCTGGCAGGCGTCTTCACGTTCGGCGCGGTCCTGGCCAAGACGGCGTTCGGCTTCAGCGCCAGCGATGTCATGATCTTCGCGATCGCCGCGAACATCGTTGCAGGCCTGGCGACCGTGGCGTTCGGGTGGGTGGACGACAAGATCGGCCCGAAGAACGTCATCATGCTGTCCCTGACCGCAATGGTTGTCGCCGGGTTCGGCGTTTTCTTCCTGCACTCCCACGGACCCATCGTGTTCTGGAGCCTCGGCCTGGTCCTGTGTGTTTTTGTTGGCCCCACCCAGTCCGCGTCGCGTTCCTTCCTGTCGCGCATCATCCCCGCGGGTCGCGAGGGCGAGGTCTTCGGCCTCTACGCCACGACGGGCCGCGCCGTGTCCTTCATGGCCCCCGCCATGTATGGCCTCTTCCTCATGATCGGTAAGCGGATGACCCCCGCGGGCGCGGACTACACCTACTGGGGCATCCTCGGCATCATGCTGATCCTCGGCGTCGGCCTGGCCCTCACGATCCCCGTGAAGGCGGACCGCGCGACCCTGGCCCACATGGAGGAGTGAGCTCCTCGACGAGGCGCCCGCACCCCCAAACGATACGTCCCCGACGCGACCGAGTGAGTCTCGGGCGTCGGGGACGATCCTTTGTCGATCCGCTTACTGACGGTCGGGAGTGAAGGCGATAATCGATCCGCTGCGAGCCCCGACGAGCAGGTCGTCGTAGACCCACACGACGTTCGTCGCCTCGTTCAGGTCCTGCGACACGTACGTCATCGGGTCCTCGGCGTTGAAGAAGAACGAGTCCGTGAGACCCCTGATGTACAGTGCCTTGCCGTCGGAGCTGGCGCGCACCTGAGCGACGGACCATCCCTTGTCCCCTCGAGCGTCGCGGAACGACTCGCCTGGGTTGAGCGTGAGGTTCTTCCCGTTGCGGAGAGTAAGTGACAGGAGATAGCCGTTGTCATCCTTGGAATAGGCGCGCTCCAGAGCGCCAGACGTCCAGCGGGTGGTGCCCTTCGTCAAGAAGGCGCCGACGTCGGCCACGCTCGGGAGATCGCGGTCGGTCGTTGGGGCCTTGTCGAGCTCCCAACCGGCGTCGAATGTGCCGACAACCTGGCCCGCGGTGTTGTAGGCGACGGTTTCATTCTCTCCGGCCACGAGGACTCCATCGCTCGCCAGGGTGACCCTTGAGGCGAGCGGGACGCTCGTGGAAGGGGCGTCCCCGAACGTCGTGAGTGCGCCCGTGGTCGGGTTGATGATCTGCGGGGCGTGGTGGGCCTCGTCGACGGGGACGACCACGGCGGCGTCCGTGCCGGTGCCGATGACGGCCGTCGTGGGCTGTGTCAGTGTCGTGTGGGCAATCCCCGCTCGGCGCTGGGGCGACGTCTGAGTGGTCCAGATCGTCGTCCACTCTCCCGAGTCGTGGGACCATCCGGAGCACGAGCTGAAGGTGTCACACGTGACGAGGACTCCTCCTGCCACACCCATCGGAAGGTCGACGCCCCAGGGGGCCTGCGACTGCTGGCCGGTTGGGCGATCGACGATGATGTCGCTGAGAAGGATCTCGTCCTGGGTCAAGACGGAGGCGGGGAATGCCTCGGCGCGCATCCGAGATGGCAGCGGTCCGGTCGTGCTCCACTGAGCGACCGGCTCGGTGCCCGAGACGTCGTATGCGGACACGGTGGCCACGGCCTCGGCGCCGCTTCCGAAGGACACCGCGTACAGTGTCGAACCTTCGGCGATCAGCTGCGCGGGCAGGAAGGAGTCGTCTTGAGTAGGGAGCGTCCACGCCGTCGCAAAGCCCGAGGCCCACGCGCTCGACAGCGTGTTCGTGTGGGTGGCCTGTCCGTGGTAGCCGATCACGTCCGTCCGTGCGCTCTGTTCAGGGCCGGTGTAGTGCGGAGGGGGAGTCGCAGCCGGGCCGGGGAGCTGGAGGGCGCTCGCGCTCAGTGAGAACGCGGCGGAAGTGCCCAGGATCGAGGTGACAGCGACGCCGAGCAGAAAGAAGCGAGTCTTTCGTGAGGGTGTGGATGTCGGGAAGGAGGTCCCGTCCTGGGGATCGTTGGTGCTCACAAGCTGTGCCTTTTCTGTCGTTACCCGATATGAGATAGTCACGAGGCCTTCGGCGTGAATGCGACGATGCCGTCGACCGTCACGCCGATGGCCAGGTCATCGAAGGCCCACGAGAGGTCTTCCGCGTCGTGGAACTCCTCCGATCCGTGTCCGACACCGCTCGCCGTGTCGAAGAAGAACCTGTCGCCCATGTTGGCGTGATCGACGGACTCGACGTACACGACCGACGTGTCGACGCTGGCTCGAACCTCGGATGGCCAAAAAGTGCTGATGTAGTGATGCTGGTCGTTGTTCCCGGGATCAAGAGTGAAGGGTGGGCGCCCGTCGCTCGGCGTCACCGTGAGGCTGAAGGGGGTGCCTGGCGTCGCCTGAGCCGGGGCCGTGACCGATGCGTTCGTCCACGCCGGACGGGCACCGCTCAGGAACTCTCCGAGTTCGGCCGTGGTAGGCATGCGTCCGTCGCGCGTTGGCATTCTCTTCGTCTGCTTGTAGGCCTGGGTCCCCGTGATGAAGCCATCGGTGTCGTACGTGACGAAGCGGTCATTGTTGAAAACCAGGAGCCCGTCGCTGGTAATAACAAACGACACAACATTGTTCTGCCTGTCCCTGAAGGGGCTCTCGGAGCCGACGTTCGTGAGCTGCCCGGTTCGCGGATCGAGGAGCTGGGCCACATGCGTGTTCGAATTGACGGGCAGGACGACCGCCTGGTGCTCTCCGGTGCCGATCACGGGTGTGTCGGGGTTGGTGAACTTGTCTGACGAGGACGGGGCCCCCTGTTGGCTGGCAGTAGTTGTTTCCCACTGGCGCACCCACGACGAGGCCTCCTGCGTCCAGCCCGAGCACGCCTGCTCCCTATCGCAGGCCACGACGATACCATCAACGGCCGCGAGCGCCTCCGACCCCTCCCAGGGCGCCGAGGACTGCGCCCCCGACGCCTTGTCGATGACAATGTTGCCGACGATGAACTGATCTGCGTAGGGCACGAAGCTGGGGCGTCCGAACGACTTGGGCAGTGGGCCCGTCGTGCGCCACAGCTCGCGCGGCTGCTCGGAAGAGATGTCGAAGGCCGCGGCGGTGACCTGGTGGGCGGTGGGATTGGGGTCTTTGAAGAGGGCGTACAGGGTGGTGCCCTCCACGGTCGTGAGTGCCCGGGAGCCGTTCTTTGTCGAGGGGAAGGGGATCCTCCACGCCGTCTCGACGCCCGACGCCCAGGTGGGGGAGATCGATCCCGTGCTCGTCGCGTCCCCCGAGTAGCCGACGGTGGGCTCGGAGGCGAATGAGCGCTGAGGGGTCGGGGTTGAGGGGGACGACGTGAGCCAGTTGATGCTGAAGACTGCGGTCATGGCGACGGCGGACAGAAGCACTGCGAGAAGGACCGTCGTCGCGCGGCTCTTCGGGCGAGGCCGGGGCGTGCCGGGCAGGGGAACGGCGGGCGCCGCGCTCAGTGAGTCGCTGCCTCCCTCGTGGGTGGGGACGCTGGTGCCCGTGTGATCGTCATTGGTCATGAGTAGTTTCTATCACACGGCAGTGTCGGCATGGTAAACGGATGCAGACCTCAGGATGACGCCGGTACGAACGCCTTGATGCCGTCCTCGGTCATGCCGATGACCATGTCGTCGAAGACCCACATGATCTGTTTCGGCGAGTTGAGTTCGGGTGACGTGTAGATGAGGCCGTTGGCGGTATCGATGAAGTATCGGCTCTGGTCCTGGTAGGTGAAGGTATCGGCGTAGAGAACCGAAGCGTCCGCGCTCACGCGGACCTCCTTCGGGCTGAAGCTGCACGAGCTGGTCATGTACTGGCTCAGCGCGCCGGGGACCGGGGTCGTGTGAGTCGACCCGTCGGAGCTGAGGGTGACCTCGATGGAGCAGTCGTCCTTGCCGACGAGGTCTACCGTGCCCGTCGCCCAATTCGCGCGCTTGTCCGTCAGGAAGGTTTCCACGTCCGTGGCGCTCGGATAGGTGCCGTCACTGCTGACCGCGGGTAGAAGTGAGTACCCGTCAACCGCGAAGCTGGATTGGACGGTTCCCCTGCTGTCGAGGACCATTCCCTGCCTGCGGCTGGAGTCAAGGACGATGAAGCCGTCGCTCGTCACCTCGATGCTGGGGGTCTTGTCTGCCGCGCCGGGAGCGGGCAGGACCGTTCCCAGGCCGGTGTGGATATCGAGGATCTGCAGGGGCTGATCGTAGTTAGTGGGGACCAGAGCTGATGCGCGCGTACCGCTGCCGGCGAGAAGCGCGCCCTTGGGGGCGTAGCCGAGGCCCTGGGGCGCAAAACCGTACCCCACCAGCAGACTCGTGGGCGTCTCCCACCGATTCGTCCACACGCCGGAGGTGTGCGTCCACCCGCTGCACGTGGATGTCGTCGAGCAGGTCACCACGATGCCGTCGGCCTGCGCGATGGGAAACTCTTTGCCCCACGGGGCCTGTGTCTGCGCGCCGGTCGCCTTGTCGATGACCACGTCATGGAAAAAGAGCTGGTTCTCGCCCGACACGAATGCGGGCGTGTACGTCGTGATCGCCGAGTTTTCCGTGGGGCCGATCGTGTCCCACAGGAGGGTGGGCTCCTCCCCGGACAGGTCGTAGGCCTGCGTCCTGACGGCGGAACCGCGCTGGCCCTCGATCGTGTCGTAGCCTGCGAGGTAGAGCACCTGGCCTTCGACGAACATCTGCGGTTCGAACTGAGTCATCTCAGGCGGCAGCTCGAGCGTCCACGCGGTGGCCACGCCCGAGGCCCACTGCGCAGAGATGGAATGCGTGTTCGTGGCGCTCCCGCGGTATCCGGGTGCGCGGACCGGCAGACCATCCGCTTGCTCGCGCACCTCCGTGTTCGCCTGCGTGCTCGCGCTCGACGAGGTCTGCTGCGACCCAGGCTTCGACGATGATGTGCGGTGACCGGGCGCAATGATTGAGAACCCGACGCTGATCAGGACGATCCAGATGATCGACGTGAGGAGGAGGTGGGGTTTCTTTTGTGCGGGTGCCGGCGCTCCCTCGGTCGTCGCGGGCGTGGGCTCGACGGTGACGGTCGGCCTCGGTGGCTGAGCGCCCGCAGACCGTTTGCGCGGCGAGGCCGTGGCGGTGGTCGGCCTCGATGCCCGCTTGCTTCCGGACCGTTTTTGCGGCGATGCCGTGGCAGCTTTGTGGGAGGCGCTGTGCGTCCGGGCTGTTGCAGCTCCCGCCGTCGGTGCAGATCCCGCCTCAGGGACTGCGTCTGGCTGAGGAACATCGGCCGGCGCGGGCGGCGTGATGGTGAGGAACTGGTCGAGGTCCGGCATCTCCAGGTCCGGCATCACGATCTCTGGCATCGCCGGCTCCTGCAACGCGTCCAACTCTGGCAGCGGCGCGAGCTCGGGGAGGTCCGCGAACCCCGGAAGATCCCCAAAGTCCGGGAGATCAGGAATATCGACCTGTGACATGTCATCCCACGCGTCGGAGGAATGAACGCGCGTGGGGTCGTCGGATGTGTGGCGGAGGTCCTCGTCGTTCATGACACGTTTCTATCACGCTGCGCGCCCGTCGGCGCTCGCGGGCTACCCCTCGGCGCGCACCATGAGGGCGCTGGCCAGCGCGGCTACGCCCTCGCCTCGTCCCGTGAAACCCAGGTGATCCGACGTCGTCGCAGACACGGTGACCGTGCCCCCAGCGATCTCGCTCATGACCGCGCAGGCCTCGGGCAGGCGGGCTGCCATGCGTGGGCGATTGCCCACCACCTGCACGGTCGCGTTGCCGAGCACCCAGCCGGCCTCGGCGGTCATGCGGCGAACCTCCTCGAGGAGCGCGCGCCCCGATGCTCCCGCCCACTCCGGGCGATCCACGCCGAACACCGTGCCCAGCTCGCCCAATCCGGTTGCCAGCAGCATCGCATCGCACAGGGCGTGCGCGGCCACGTCCGCGTCCGAATGCCCCTCAAGGGGGCGCTCGCCGGGCCACTCCAGGCACGCGACCATCAGAGGGCGCGGCGAGTCGGGTGCGGCGAACGCGTGGACGTCGACCGCTTGGCCGATGCGGAAAGGCAGATCAGTCATGGAACCAGGGTAGCGTCACGAGGAAGTCGGCGTGAAGGCGATGAGGCCCTCATCCGTCACCCCGACCAGCAGGTCGTCGTAGACCCACGTGAGGTTCTGTGCCGCCGTCAACTCGGTCGAGGTGTAGGCCTTGTTGTTCGCCATGTCGAAGAAATAGACGGTCTGTTCCTTGTATCCGATCTTCTGAACGAACGCGGCGGTTCCGTCGGCGCTCGCACGAGCGTGTGTGGGCGCGAACTGGCAGAAGCTCCCGTAGCTGTCTGCGATCCCCTTCATTCCCTCCGCAGAATAGGTTGCGGCACCGGCCGTCGTGTGCAGGGTGAGGACCTCGCACTTGTCTCCGCTCGCCTCCATCATGCCTGTCGTCCAGGGGGTCTTGCCCGAGGTGAAGAACGCCTCCAGGTCGCTCAGGGTCGGCACGGCTCCGTCATCCGTGTAGACCTTGTTCTTGGTAGTGCGGTCAAAAGCAGAGATGAGCGTGCCAGTGGCATCATACTTTTCGAGCTGATTGGCCTTTTTGTCCACGATGAGGCCATCCGCTGTCGGATACAGTGCGGTGAGGCTCGAGTGCTGTTTGAAACGGCCCTCAGCCCCGAGCGTCGTCACGACGCCCGTGCGGGCGTTGACGATCTGCAGGTTCCTGTAGTCATCGACGGGCACGATCACGGAGGCATCCTCGCCTGAACCGATTGTGGGGGGCACCTCCAGCTGCCGGGCTTTGGAGTAATCCGATTGACGCCCCGTGATGCTCTGCCACAGGCGCTCCCACGAGCCGGAGGAATACGTCCACCCCGAGCAGGTCTCGTAGCCCGAACAGGTCACCAGGACGTCGTCGACCAATGCCATTGGCTGGTCGTCCTCCCACGGCCCCTCCGCCTGAATGCCCGTCGACTTCGAGACGAGGATGTTGCCGACGATCAGCCACTGGCCGGCGGAAACAATGCTGAAATTCGACGTTTCATGTGTCATCCGCACAGAAGCATCCGACGATGTCCACAGCACACTAGGTGTCGAGGAAGAGACATCAATGGCCGCGATCGAGAACGATCTATTCGTATCGGACAGAGACGCCATGTAGATCGTCGTTCCATCGGCAAACAGCCGGGTCCACGTTCTATGTTCCTGCTCCACGTCGCTACGAGGATCGGCGAGAACCCATGCTGGGCTTACGCCCGCGGCCCAGTTCGACGAAAGAACGTTCGTGTTGGTGGCCGAGCCCTGATACCCCTGAACGGCGATGGGGCCCCTCGTGATACTGCTGAAGGAGGGTGCGTTCGCCATGAGCCTGGGCACAGCGAGAACAAGAACGACGACTGCGAGGACCGCACCGATGATGACCTTCTTATCCAAGGCATTGCGAGCGAGGTGCTGCGGATCGCGCGTTCTGCGCGGAGGACGACGGCCTTTCCGGGGTGTGCTCGCGGGGGACGAGGCCTCGTCGCGAGAAGCCGACGAGCGGGGTGCCGCCGTGGTTCGCGTCGCCCCCGTGACGAGCGAGCCCAGGACTGGCTTCAACGACGAGGCGACGCCCGACTGCCCCGTCGCAGTGCCCTCTGACTGCCCGATTGTGGGCGCAAAGCGATCGGAGACCGGCGAGGCGCCGGTCGAAGCCGCGCGGTCTGCGGGCTGCTCGGCGGTGCTCTGCGTTGTCGGCTTGGCTCCGGGCGCGGGGCTGGAATCCGTGTCCGGGGGAGCCCAGCGGGAAAAGTCGTTGCTCACACCACGTTTCTACCACACGCCCCTAGGGAGCCTCCCCCGATCCCATGCCCCGGCCTCGTCCCACGCATGTGACGAGGAACGGGCGCCCTCGCAGGCCACGCCCCCTCTCCGATAGGAT
>ERZ773213.1845-NODE-1845-length-10672-cov-78.757841_pt1 | contig 10672 bp, 9 predicted proteins | sample MGYA00580996_ERZ773213 | MGnify/ENA primary metagenome ERZ773213 (study PRJEB29015, sample SAMEA2738152) | human oral metagenome | biome: human oral; feature: human-associated habitat; material: saliva | place: China | collected 2197 ...
TGGCCTGGCCAACGTGGACCCCGAGGGCTACGTGCGCCAGTGGCAGGCCTACGAGAGGCGCGACTGGGAGGCCGTGCGCACCGAGCAGGACCGCCTCGCGGACCTCATGCGCATCGTCCAGGTGAAGGGCGTGGCGGGCTTCGGCGCGGGCGTCGGTGCCTTCAAGGCCGCCCTGCACCTGCTCGGCGTCTTCGATTCGCCGGAGATGCCGCGCCCCGTCGCCGCCCTCGAGGGTGACAACGTCGAGCACGTCGCCTCCGTGCTGCGCTCGGTCGGCCTGCTCTCCTGATACGTCGGCGAGGCCGAGGCATTCCCTTCCGTGCATGCGCCGCCGCGTCGCGCGACCGGGCCCCGGCCTCGTCGATTGTTCTGATACCCCGCACTTTTCGTAAGGATCCTCATGACTACGCTCCTTGCTCTCGACATCGGTGGCACCAAGGTCGGGTGGGGAATCGTCCGGGCCGGTGACGGCTACGAGGTTACCGAGCGCGGATCGATCCCCACCGACGCGATGCGCGGCGGAGCGGACGTGGCGCGGCGCATCTGCGACCTCACTTCGTCCCTGGTCGCCTCTCACCCGCAGGTCGCGGGTGTCGCGGTCGCCAGCGCCGGCGTCGTCGACCCGGCTACCGGCGACATCGTCTCCGCGACGGGCACCATGCCCGGATGGGGAGGCACTCACCTCGGCGCCCTGCTTCAGGCAGCGACGGGCCTGCCCGTGCGCGTCCTCAACGACGTGCACGCCCACGGCCTCGGCGAGGCGACGCTGGGCGCCGGACGCCCCTACCGCTGTGTCCTGTCCATCGCCGTGGGAACCGGCATCGGCGGAGCCCTGGTCGAAGACGGCCGCGTCTCCTTCGGGTCGCGCGGCATCGCCGGACACGTCGGCCATATCCACCACCACTTCGCCCCCGACTTGACGTGCTCGTGCGGCCGCAAGGGTCACATCGAGGCATTCTGCTCGGGTTCGGGCATCACGGCCTGGTACGACTCGCTGCGCAGCGAGTCCGACCCCGAGGTGGACGGCGGGCGCGCCCTGCAAGAGCTCGCCGAATCCGGCAACGCCTTGGCGGCCGCCTGCTTCTCCCGCTCCGCGTTCGCGCTCGGCGAGGCCACGGCCTCGTTGGTCAACTGCGTGGACCCGGGAGTCGTCATCCTCTCCGGGTCCATGACCCGCTCCGGGGACATCTGGTGGGACGCCCTGCGCGAAGGCTTCGCGGCCTGCGCGATGACGCCCGTCGCGCACACCCCCATCCTCGTTGGTTCCCTCGGCGGCGACGCGCCGCTGCTCGGAGCCGTTTCCTTCTTCCTGCACGCTTAGGAGTTCACCATGCATCCGCTTATTGCTTCCCTGAAGGGCAAGCTCATTGTCTCCGTCCAGGCGTACCCGGGCGAGCCCATGCGCACGCCCGAGACGATGGCGCAGATCGCCCGCGCCGCCGAGATCGGTGGCGCCGCGGCGATTCGCTGCCAGGGCCTGTCCGACATTTCCGCGATTAAGGGCCGAGTCGACGTGCCCGTCATCGGCCTGTGGAAGGAAGGCCACGAAGGCGTGTACATCACCCCGTCGCTGCGTCACGCCCGCGCCTGCGTCATGGCCGGCTCCGACATCGTCGCCCTGGACGCGACGGGTCGCCCGCGCCTGGACGGCCTGAGTTTCGCTTCTACCGTTGCGGCCCTGCGTGAGGACGGGACCCTCGTCATGGCCGACTGCGGTTCCTTCGAGGACGCCCAGCGGGCCGTCGATACGGGCGTGGACATCGTGTCCACGACCCTGGCTGGCTACACGGGCGACCGCGTCAAGACCGACGGCCCCGACCTGGAGCTGCTCGCCGAGGTCGTCGCCGCGTTCCCGGACGTCCCCGTGATCTGCGAGGGCCGCGTCCACACGCCCGAGCAGGCCGCCGCGGCCATCGAGGTGGGCGCCTTCGCCGTCATCGTCGGCACCGCCATCACGCACCCCACGTCGATCACGACGTGGTTTAAGGCGGCTGTGGAGGGCTGACTTGTTGGGGTCGTGACGGGGCGCGGCCCTCGCCTTCGGCGACTAGGTAATCGGCGTTCCCGGCCTGTTCTTGAGCCTTCCGTCGGCGACTGCGCGGGCGTATCCTGGTGTACGAGAACGCCTGTGACATGGCGCTCAGTGTCATTCTGAGGGAAGAAGGGGAATCGTGGCGCGAATCATCGGGTACCGCCGTTTCGGAGGCGTCGAAGTTCTTGAGGAAGGCTCGGTGCCACTCCCCGCGCCCGGTGAAGGACAGGTGCTCGTGAGTGTGCGGGCCGCCGGCATCAACCCCGTCGACTACAAGCTCTTCGGTGGATTGACGAGGCCCCTCGAGGTCCTCCGCACGATTGTCCACCCGAGCCGTTGGTTCGCCCGCGGGTCGGACCGGCCGCTGCGCGGCGTCGGGCAGGATTTTGCGGGCGTCGTGGCCGCCGTGGGTCCGGGAGTCGCCGTGGCGGTGGGCGACGAGGTCATCGGCCTCCTGCGCGCAGCCCCCTGGCAGGTGCGCGAGTACGGTTCGCTCGCTACCCAACTCGTTATCTCCGCCGACAACGTTGTCCCCAAGCCCGCCTCCGTCAGCTTCGAGGTTGCGGGAGGCCTGGGCGTGGCCGCGCAGACCGCGATGGGCGCCATGCGCAGCGTCAAGACCGAGGCGGGCGACGTCATCGTGGTCGCTGCGGCCGCCGGAGGAGTAGGAGGCCTCGTCACGCAGCTGGCCCTCGCCCGCGGCGCGACCGTCATCGGTATCGCCGGTCCCTCGAACGCCGACTACCTGCGTTCCCTCGGCGCGATTCCCGTCTCCTACGGCGAAGGCCTCGAGCAGCGCATCAAGGACGCGGCGCCCTCACCCGTCACTGCCTTTATCGACTGCTTCGGCGGCTACGCGTCACTCGCCCACAGCCTCGGCGTCCCGGGCGAGCGCGTGGGAACGCTCGTTCCAACTCCCGCGATCGCCCTGCGCCGCGCGCGCTTTACCGGCGGGCGCGACGGAAAGATCGCCGACATCGCGACGGTCGCGGGCCTCATTGACCGAGGGACGGTGAGCCTGACCATCGCGGGCACATACCCGTTCGACGTGGAACAAGTACGCGCCGCGTACACACAGCTCATGGGCGGCCACGTGCGCGGCAAGATCGTCATCACGATGGACTGAGTCCGTCGCGCCCCGGGGTTAGGCCGAACGCGCGCCGTGCGACTAGGCTTAGGAGCATGACGACCCTTGCTGATCTGACGACCCTGCGCGTGGGTGGGCCCATCGCCCGCCTCGTGCCCGCTACTTCCGTTGACGCCCTCGTGGAGGCCGCTCGCGGGGCCGATGCCTCGGGCGGACCGCTGCTCGTCGTGGGCGGTGGGTCGAACCTGCTGGCCTCCGACGCGCCCTTCGAAGGCACGGTCGTGGACGTGCAGCCGTTCGGCGAGGTCGCGTCCGTCATCCACGAGGACCCCGCCGGGTCGGTGCTCGTGCGCGCCGGTGCGGGCACGGTCTGGGACGCTTTCGTCTCGTGGACGCTGGCAGAGGGGCTCTCCGGCGTCGAGGCCCTTTCCGGCATCCCCGGGACCGTCGGCGCGTCCCCCGTGCAGAACGTGGGTGCCTACGGCCACGAGGTCGCCGAAACCATCGAGAGCGTCGAGGCCTACGACCGCCTGACGGGCATCGTCGTGCGCCTGCTGCCCTCCGACCTCGGCTTCGCCTACCGCTCCTCGGCGATCAAGCGCAGCGTCGGCCAGCCCGGCCTGGGCGACCGCCCCTGGGGGCCGACCGGCCGCTGGGTGGTGCTCTCCGCGGACTTCCGCCTCGAGCGCTCGCCCTTGAGCGCCCCCGTCATGTACGCCGAGCTGGCGCGTCGCCTCGGCGTCGAGGCCGGGGAGCGCGCCGACGCGTCCATGGTCCGCTCGACCGTCCTGGAGCTGCGCCGCGGCAAGGGTATGGTCCTCGACCCCGCCGATCACGACACGTGGAGCGCCGGTTCCTTCTTCACGAACCCGATCCTGCCCGAGGCCGTGGCCGCCACCCTGCCCGAGGGCGCGCCTCGCTTTAGTGCGGGGGAGGGCCTCGTCAAGACGAGCGCCGCCTGGCTCATCGACCACGCGGGCTGTGGCAGGGGCTTCCACCTGCCCGAGGCCGGGGACCCGCCGCGCGCGTCCCTGTCCACCAAGCACGTGCTGGCCCTGACGAACCGCGGCGGCGCGACGGGCGCCGACATCGAGGCCCTGGCCCGCGCTGTGCGCGAGCGTGTTTTTGAGGCCTTCGGCGTCACCCTGGTGCCCGAGCCGGTCACGGTCGGCATCGCCTGGTAGTGGGACGGTGTAAGCGCGCGGAGGGGCAGCCTTGAAGGAGTACGTGGAGGGTCTGGAGCGAGAGTTTTCTGCTCATGAAAGGGGATTCCTGCACGAGCAGCGGCGCGCCCGCTCCGACTACGCTTCCTTCGACCGTGAACAGGCGCTGCGCGCGGCGTACCTGGCGTATCGCTCCGAGGTCTATCAGGTACGCATGTACGCAGTTTTTCTGCTGGGACACCTGTCGCAAGACCCGGATGTTCTGTCTTTCCTTCGGAACGAGGTTTCCGCAGACTCCAATTGGAGGGTCCAAGAGGTCCTGGCGAAGGCATTCGACGAATTCTGCGCTGTCAAGGGGTACGAGGAGGCTCTTCCCGTCATCGACGAGTGGCTGAGCGACCCGCACCCCAACGTGCGCAGGGCCGTCACGGAAGGCTTGAGGATCTGGACGAGCCGCCCCTACTTTCGGGACCATCCCGGCGATGCTGTCTCAAGGTTGTCGAGGTTGCGCGGTGATTCAAGCGAGTACGTCCGCAAATCCGTGGGAAATGCGTTGCGGGACATCAGCAAGAAACATCCGGACCTGGTTGCAGCCGAACTGGAAACCTGGAGTCTGGAGACTAAGGAAGTCTCGCAGGTTTACCGCCTTGCTTCCAAACTCATCGAGCGCGTGGCTGATCGGCGATAGCAGCTCACTACACAGGGGCATGACGGTACTGGCTGATAGACGCGTTGGAGAGTGCGAGGGAGATGTCGGTTGAGGCCAAACTGGCCTGCGCTCGCGGATCCGTTACGCGGATAGGTTGTCACGATCCGGATAGGTTATGCGCATCCGGATAGGTTAGTAACCTATCCATATCTTCATAACCTATCCGCGTGTTCATAACCTATCCGGATGCGAACCGTCGGTCGCCGAGGTGGCCAGCGATTTGGGCGCATGCTGCTGCAGGCGACCGAGTAATGAATGTGTCGGTGTCCCCGTAGATTTGGTAGATTCGCTTGATCTCGTTGATCCCACAGAGAACGCAGATGCCTCTCCATAAATTTCGCACGTAATTCCCCAGCAGGTGTTTTGAATCACGCCCTGAAAACCGCAGAATATCAACGTTTCGATTTCAAAGTTTGAAAGAGGCGTGGGGGAATTACGTGCGAGATTGTGGGGGAATCATGGCTGATTGCAGCGGGAGGCGTCTTGCGGCGTCGTGGGTGTGGTTGCTGTGGGTGGTGTTTCGGGACGGTCTGGTACGCGAAAGTGCGTTGAGGTGGAAGAATCCGCGTGGTGTGGGTGGCCTGGTCTGGTTTTGTGGACCGGGTGTTTTGAGGGTCGTTGGTTGTTATTGGTGGTGTTGTGTCCTTGTCCCAAAGTGCAGTCCACTTCGCTTGAAATGGGTGTTTTTGGCTGTTTTTGGTCGAGGTGGTCTACGGTTTGAGCACATCGGTGTGCTGGCTGCCCTTCGGTGCTTGCCCTGTGGGCCTGAGGTGACGGTGGGATCCGGGGCTCCGTCGCTCGCGGATAGGGTATGCGCATCCGGATAGGTTAACTATCCACATCTTCATAACCTATCCGCGTGAGGCTGCGGCGCGCAGGCGCTCGATCATGTCGGGCACGTTGCGGGTGACGGCCGTCCACAGGAGCTGGTCGTCCATGCTCTGGTACCCCGAGTGCGCCGCGATGTTGCGGGTCGTGCGCAGGGCGCGCTTCTCAGGTGAGGTTAGGGCATCCATGTAGGGTGCGTACTCTTCGCGTTCCAGGAATGCGGCCAGCCGGATGATCACCATGCAGGCGGAGTCGTACTCCGGGCAATCGGCGCTGAAAGCATCTGCGGGGACAGCGGCAACCCGCTCGATGCGGTGGGCGATGACGTCGAGTTCGTACAGGAAGTTCTCAGCGTCGAAACTGGGCGAGTGTCTGCGTGCCACTCGCGGCCGAGGGGTGAAGGGAGCAGACTCACTCATAGTGCCACGGCCTCGTCAACGGCAGTTCGCAGTGCTTCGGGCACGTGCGTATCCGCGTGAACCTCCGTCGGGAAGCCGGTGAGCTCGCTTGCGAACGATGCGATGTCCGCCAACTCGAATAGCGACAGGTTTCGGGTGGGCGTGCCAATGAGGTCAATATCCGACTCGAATCCGTCCGTTCCCCGGGCGACCGAGCCGAAGACGCGGAGGGTGCCGAGGCCTCGTTCCTGGGCGTAGCTGCTGATGGAAGGCGCGTAGCGGGCGAGCGGCACAGAGGGGCGGTAGTCGGCGACGCGGAGGATGCGTTCGAGCAGTTCGGCGGAGACTGCGCGCCTGCCGGACTCGATCTGCGCGAGCGTCGACTGGCTCATCCCGGTCATCCCCGCCAGCTCGGCCTGCGTGAGGGACGCGTCCTGACGTGCAGCGCGCACGAGGGACGGCGCATCGTCACGTTGAAACCGGCTCATGCCTCCATGATAGTGCACGCGTGCACTATTGGTGAAGCGGTCGGTAGGCACGAGGCCGGGGCCTGTGATCGTCCCGAGGTGGCCGACTCGGGCGGTCGGACGGGAAAGAAACAACCGGACTGAGAGAGGACTCCCCACATTTCGCACGTAATTCCCCGGAGGATGTTTTGGATCACGTCCTGAAAACCGCGGAATATCAACGTTCTGGTTTCAAAGTTTGAAAGAGGTGTGGGGGAATTACGTGCGAGATTGTGGGAGAACTGTGCTGGTTCTTCGCTCGCGGATAGTTCGAGGATGGGCGGGGAGGTGTTGTCGTCAATGAAGTGGGTGCCTGTGCTCGCGGATGCGTGACGCGGATAGGTTGTCACGATCCGGATAGGTTATTCGCATCCGGATAGGTTAATAACCTATCCATATCTTCGTAACCTATCCGCGTGTTCATAACCTATCCACGTGTTCGTAACCTATCCGCGTGCGAGCCGTCGGCCGCCGCGGTGGTGTCGGCAGTCGATGCATGCTGGTGAGGATGGCCCTCACCGGCAATCTGCCCAAAGTGCAGACCACCTCGGCCATAATGGCTGTATTTTAGTGGTTTGAGCAGAGGTGGTCTGCGTTTTGGGCACCGCTGTGGCTGTGGGCCACGGGTGACCGGGCAACGACTGCGTTTACATCCTCCCGTAAATACCGTCGATACCGCATGTTCCGCTGAGACCTTCCCAAATTTCGCACGTAATTCCCCGGAGTATGTTCTGGATCACGCCTTGAATACCGCGGAATATCAACGATCCGATTTCAAAGTTTAAAAAGTTGACATGGAAATTACGTGCGACATTTATGGGTAAACGTGCCGAATCGTGAGAATCGTGAGAATCGTGAGGGCGGTGAGAAACAGCTGCTGCGCGCTGCCTCGCGTGACAACCGTTGTTGCTCGCGCGCGGGCAGCACCTCACAGATCAGGTGCGCACCCCACGACAGCGCTACGCCGCGCGCCCTGCGACAGCGCTACGCCACGGGCGCCAGCCAGGCGTCGATGTCGGCCTTCCAGGCTGCCTTGCGCGAGGGCGAGGCCAGTGACGCGTCGATAGAGGAGCGCGCCAACGATGCCAGGGCCTGGTCGGACAGGCCGAACACGTCGCGCGCGACCTCGTACTGGGCGACCAGGCGCGAACGGAACAGTAGCGGGTCGTCGGCAGCCAGCGCAATACGAGCGCCGGCCGACATCAGAGTCGGCAACGGCACCTGCGAGAAGTCCGTGTACACGCCCAGGTGCACGTTCGACGTCGGGCACACCTCCAGAGCGATGCCCTCGTCCACGACGGCGCGCAGCAGCGCCGGGTCCTCGCTGGTGCGCACCCCGTGCCCGAGGCGGGCGGGAGCCAGAGCGGAGACGACCTCGCGCACGGAGGCCGGGCCCAGGAGTTCGCCGCCGTGTGGGACCCCCACGAGCCCGGCGCGGCGCGCGATGCGGAACGCCGGAGCAAACGAAGCGGTGGAACCCACGCGCTCGTCGTTCGACAGGCCAAAACCCACGACGTCGCCCGGCCCATCCCCAGCAAACGACGCTGCCAGGCGCGCGAGTGTGCGCGCGTCCAGCGGGTGCTTCATGCGCGACGCCGCGACGATCACGCCGATGTCGACGCCGGTGTCCCGGGAGGCCAGGCGGGCCTCGTCGATGATGATCTCGAGTGCCGGGGTGATGCCCCCGACGTAGGGCGCGTAGCTCGTGGGGTCGGCCTGGATCTCCATGCGCACCGAGCCCTCGGCGGCGTCGTCTTCGGCGGCCTCACGGATGAGGCGTCGCATCGCGGCCTCGGAGCGCACGAGGTGTCGTGCGGAGTCGTAGGCGCGCTGGAAGCGGAACCAGCCGCGCCCGTCGGCGGGCATGGAGGCGGCGTCGATGTGCAGCAGGTTCGGGGGCAGGCGCACGCCTTGGCTGTGCGCCATGTCCACCATCGTGGTGGGGCGCATGGCTCCCGTGAAATGTAGGTGCAGGTGGGCTTTGGGGAGGGTCACGAGGTCACGCCTGCCCGCCGGGGTGGGGCGTGGTGCCGTCAGGTTGGGGACAGCGGGCGCGTCCACGACCTAGTGCTCCTTGAGCCAGATGATGATGTCTCTGATCAGGCCGGGGCCTTCAGGTTCGTTGAGGAGTTCGTGGTAGGCGCCGTCGATGATGCGCAGGTGGATGTCGGCGTCGGGGTGGGCTGCGCAGGCGGAGCGCACGAGTTCGCGTGACCCGCGCAGGTCTGCCATCAGGTCGTGCGACCCGTGCATGACGAGCGTCGGGGTGGCCAGGCGGTTGGCGTGCGCGATGACTTCGTCGCCTTGGATGACCATGGTCACTCCAGTGAGGATGGGTACGCCGCCCTTGTAGGTGAGCGGGTCCGCGTCGAAGTCGCGTTGGACGTGCGGGTCGCGTGAGAGGGGGGAGACCTCCATGTCGGAAGCTCCCTTCGCTACGACGAGGCCGGGGCTGATTCGCGCGAGCGGCGCCAGTTTGCGGGCGCGGGAGGGGGAGATGTGGGGGAGGGGGCGCAGCGCGGGCGCGGACAGGACGGTGCCGCGCAGCCGCGTCGGGTCGAGGATTGTGGAGGCGGCCGCGATGATGCCGCCCATCGAGTGTCCGAACAGGAATAGCTCGGGCGTGCGCGCGTGGGCGAGGGTCGCCCGGCGCGCGTCACCGAAGTCGCGGATGAGCGCGCCCACGTCCACGCGGGCGCGGGGGCCCTCGGAGGTCCCGTGGCCCGCGTGGTCGTAGTAGGCGACGTCGTAGCCGGCGCGGGTGAGGGCGGAGCGCAGGTGGGTGTAGCGCCCGCAGTGTTCCGCGTACCCGTGGGCGAGGAGGACCGTCCCGAGGGGGGTCTCCTCGTCTGTCTGTTCGAACGAGACGCGCATCAGGCGAAGAGCTCCTGGACGCGGGTGATGCCCTCGACGAGGTCGTCGTCGGACAGGGCGTAGGAGAAGCGCAGGAAGCCGGAGCGTCCGAAGGCTTCGCCGGGAACCGCTGCGACCTCGACCTGGTCGAGGATCAGGTCGGCGAGTTCGCCCGACGTGTTGGCGACGCGGCCGCGGATGTCGCGACCGAGCAGGCGTTCGACGGAGGGGTAGACGTAGAACGCGCCCTTGGGCGTGGGGACGTCGAAGCCGTCGATCTGACGCAGCATGTCGACGATTGTGCGGCGGCGACGGTCGAAGGCGACGCGCATCTCGTTTACGGCGTCCAGGGAGCCGGACACGGCGGCGCGCGCGGCCTCCTGGGCGATGTTGTTGACGTTGGAGGTCAGGTGCGACTGGAAGGACAGGGCGGCCTTGATGACGTCGGAGGGGCCGATCATCCAGCCCACTCGCCAGCCGGTCATCGCGTAGGTCTTGGCTACGCCGTTGAGGATGACGGCCTGGTTTGCGAGTTCGGGCACGAGCTTGACGATGTGTGCGCTCTGCGCGTCCTCGTACAGCAGGTGCTCGTAGATTTCGTCGGAGATGACCCAGATGCCGTGATCGAGGGCCCACTGGCCGATTGCGGTGAGCTCTTCGGGCGTGTAGACGCTGCCCGTCGGGTTGGACGGCGAGCACATGAGGAGGACCTTTGTGCGCGGCGTGCGCGCGGCCTCGAGCTGTTCGACGGTCACCTTGTAGTCCTGGTCGGCGCCAGCGAAGACCTCGACGGGGGTCGCGCCGGCGAGCTTGACGACCTCGGGGTAGGTGGTCCAGTAGGGGGTCGGCAGGATGGCCTCGTCGCCGGGGCCGAGCAGCGCGGCGAAGGCCTGGAACACGGCCTGCTTACCGCCGTTGGTGACGACGATGTCGGCGGGGGAGACCTCGTAGCCGGAGTCACGCAGGGTCTTGGCGGCGATGGCTTCGCGTAGTGCGGGCAGGCCGGCGGCGGGCGTGTAGCGGTGCATCGCGGGGTTGCGGGCGGCCTTGACGGCGGCCTCGACAATGTAGTCGGGCGTGGCGAAGTCGGGTTCGC
>ERZ773213.1846-NODE-1846-length-10652-cov-2.595735_pt1 | contig 10652 bp, 12 predicted proteins | sample MGYA00580996_ERZ773213 | MGnify/ENA primary metagenome ERZ773213 (study PRJEB29015, sample SAMEA2738152) | human oral metagenome | biome: human oral; feature: human-associated habitat; material: saliva | place: China | collected 2197 ...
CCTGCAAAACTGCACCCAATCATCCATGTCTACCTTTAATTCATGACCGTCTGAATAATTGAATATAATAGCTTCTTTAGTTATGTCATAATATGCATTCTCTACTACTGGTAATGTTATATCGGTTTCTCTTTCATTAACTTTAAATTTAAGAACTTTGTTAACATTATCATAAGTCATATCAACATAAGAATAAAGTCCGTCTTCATTCTTATTAATAATATTATTTACTTCTTTATGATTAATAATAACACTGTCGGCAACCTTTACATTACCACTTAATATGTTTTCGCTGCCATTAGCGCTTGCTGTCTTAGTAAGTTCAAGTGTATTAGAATCCTTTGTTACGAAAGCAAATTTTTTAACAGCATCTGCAATCTCTTTGTATGCTTCATCAACTCTTTCGTTTACACCTTCAATATCGATAAAGAATACTTTGTTTTCTGTACTTGGAGTTTTACCATCTCCTTTTGAACCGATAGCTAATATTACGTTTGGATTAGCTTTGTCACCATATTCTAACACCATTGGTTCACCATATAATGGTAACCAATCGATTATGTTATTATCTTCTGTATCACCAGTGATTTTGAAAGAAGTGTTTACTATGGTATTTCCAGTAACATAAGCAATAGCTTCTTCTCTGGTCTTGAAAATACCATTATTACCATCTCCGTGGTGTACGAATTGTAATCTATTTAACATCTTGTATTAACTTTTTTAAATTTATTAGAACTTACCAAAATTAGCATTGAATAAAAGAGTGATATTATTAGTACCTTTCTTTTCTTCTGTTTGGTCTTTTGAAGGTATAATGGTTTTACCATTAGAATATACTATATATTCCCCACCTTGAGGTACACTTCCTTCAATTTTATCTCTATTTTCCCACTTTTCAGCAAGTTTTCCACGTAATTCTTCCTCAAGCTGTAATGCTCTTTCTTTTTCTGCATTAAGAGCGTCAGTAATATTCTTGTCACCTTCTAATCTTTTATTTACTTCATTAGCAAGTGCATCCTTGAGTTTATCAGTTTCATTTATAACATATTCACTAACACTTTCTACATCTTTACGTACATCGGTTAATTTATTTTCTAAATTATCTGTTTCAGCTTTGAGTACTTCGTCCGCATTCTTTCTTTCCTCTGTTTCTGTTTCTAATGCACTTTTAACAAGATTGATTAAAGGTGTTGTTTTTTCTAATATGTTGTTATATGCTTGCTGATTAGTATTAATTAATTTACCATCTACAATTCTATATTCTGAATCAACAAAATCATCTTTTGTAATAGGGTCATGAATAACAATAGTATCACCCTCAACCATTACTTTATGAGTCCACATTGTACCATCCCATTCGTGGAGGATATAGGTTGGTTTACAACCAGCACAATCTTTATAAAATTCACTATATTCAAGTTCATTTTCGTCTGTAACGTCTTCATTGATATTTGTTGCAGTCCAAACTGTGAATCCGTGCTCTGTGTTTAATGAAGGTAATAGAACTGTCTTGTATGTATTACCGCCTATATTTTCAGCCCCATAGTTATTGGAACCATTGAAGTCTTTAACAAGTCTTAATGATAAGAAATGTTCTGGACATTCTGTAACCTGGATAACTCCAGATTTATTATATTGAAACAATTTTACATAATAATCAAAACCTTCACCCTTTATCGTCTGTGAACTTGTCCAGTATTTTGCTTCTTTATTAAATTTAATAATATCTTCATTCTTGTCAACACCATATCCACCAGCAAATGCATTAAAACCATATTTATCTGTTCCTTCTGGAGAAATTGGTTTTTCTACAGCTACTTTGTCATCATATAAGTATGCATCATCACTTGGTGTTCCACTCGTTGGCGTAGTAGTCCAACATTGTGTTGACTTTAACTGCTTACCTGCAAGTTTTCCAAGCTGTACATGGCAGTGTATATCATTGTGATTCTGATATTGGCAAGGTTCTATGGCATTTAACATATTATCCCAGTCTTGCTTCGTTGGGATACGCCATCCAGCCTTAAGTTTTGCTTCAATTTCTTTTACACCATTCATAGTGTAAAGTCTACCAGCATTTGTGCCACAGCTTAGAGTAACATATCTGTCACCTTTGCAAGGGTTTACTGGTAATCCACTACCTTTGTCATTTCTTGTATCAATAAGAGTTTTAGCTGGTGAGTAATAACCTGACTTTTCTGTAGGATTTAGACGTACTGGGTCACCATTCTTGCCGTTACCAAGAACACTTCCGTCTGTTATTACCTCCTTTAGATATTTATCTTCTATTTTTTCAGCCTTTTTTGTTTTATCTGTTTCAAAGGTTCCGATTAAGTGTTTATTGTTATCACTGTCAGTTATCCATAACTTACCATCTACGTCACTGAACTCTATCTTGAATTTCTTCTCAACAGGGTTTCCATTTTCGTCTTTGTCATTGGTAGTATATTTAAAACCAAAGCTATTTTTATCAGTGCAATCACCAGTACAAATACCAGTTCCAGCAAAATGATAATCATCTAACGTAATACCATTATTCATTAAAGAAGCAAGGTCAATTCCAATAACATCACCATTGTTTCTTGTTAATTTTAATGTATTGGTTTTCTTGTCAAATTCACCATTAGCTATATCTTCGTCCTTTAAGTTAAGAAGGTTACTATCGACTTCATTTACGGTTAACTTACAATTCTTGGTAACATCCTCTTTGTAAGGTGAAACAAGCTTGTAAAAAAATAATCCTTTAGCCATATTATTTTTATATTAGTTATTCTTTTTATTCTTTTTAAATAAATATGGAAATATTTTTCTTTATACATTATTTATGGTTAATAATGGATATAAACCTTACAATTTTTATGTCGCACTCTAAAGGATATTGGAAAAACAAAGAAAATATGTTTCGTGAAGCTAAAAAATACACTACTAAAGAAGAGTTTAAAAATAATAATTTAACTGCTTTCTTAGCTGCATACAAATATGGATATATTGATGAAATGTATTGGTTGGTTAAACAAAAACAACATAAGAAAGGTTTTTGGAATTATAAAGAGATTGAAAATGAATCAATGAAATATAAGACGAAAACAGAATTTTTTAAGAAAAATCAGACAGCTTATCGTGCAGCTTTGAAATTAGGAATAATTGATGATTTCTTCATTACTAATTATATTCAGTATTAAAAAAGACTATGAATTAAATCATAGTCTTCTATATTTGTAGTTGTTAAAAATTTCCATATATTCAAGATTTTCTGTATAAAATTTAAAATCTCTTATATATCCTATAAAACTACCAGCAAAGTATTTTTCTATTGGGTAAACACGTGTCGGATTTAACATGTAGTTTTGTAATACAGTTTCGCTAAGTCCTTGCGTTCCTCCACCGATAGATATGTTATATGGTACACCTTCTTGCTTTTCATATAAATCATCTAACTCTCTGAAATTAAATCTTGGTAATTCATTTGTAATGTAAACAAGTTTTCCATTTACATAGAAATATATTTTCATACCTCCAGAAGTACCGTAAATTTTAACAAATACATCACACCATTCACAATCAGGTATAATATTTGGATTAGAATATCCCTCTATTACCTTTGTTTTGTCTTCTCCGCTCTTTTCGCAATCTTTTGTTAATATTCTATATCCTATAGACCCATCGTCCTTTACACGTAACGCAAATGCGTTATTATAGATATCTTCGTAAGCATTATATTGGTTTATATCTTTTTCACGTAGTGTATCTATATTATCTACCGTATATCCAGTACACGTTCTATTCATTAAGATGAACAAATTACCTTTAAAGTTACTTTTCCTATATGTAAACATAACTTCATTACCATCAACCCAATTATCGGTTGTATACCCAGTACATGTTCTATTAAATAATAGAAATTTATTATCACTCATTAAATAATCATGATTTCCTTCAGATAATTTAAAACCATTATCTGTTTCATACTCGAAATCAGTGATATTCATTTCTGGTTCTAAATAATCAAAATCCTCCCCATCATTGATATTATCTAAGTCTTCTATATAGTCTTCTCCAAAAGGGTCGTTGTAATCATAATCAGGGTCTCTTTCGATATATTCTATATTTTTATTGTCCCTTCCGTTGTTATTTTTTTCTTTATCATCATCTTCTTCACTATTATTATTGTTGCAACACCATCCCTTTAATTCCTCATATGGTTGAGTTTCATCTATTAATTTTGCTTTTGTATTACCTTCTATGTAATAATCCATAACATCTTCTCCATCTAAATTACATGGTTTTTCTTCATATAATTTAGGGTCATAATAGCGATAGTTCATATAATCAAATAAATCGTCAAATCTAACTTTCTTTTCAGGACCAGGAAATTCTACATCTAAGTCATAGAAATTGCCAATTATATAATCAGATTTATCTATTTTACCGTCTTCTACATAATCATCTGGGGATAATGGATTATTTTCTTCAAGTTTATTTTTATCATCCTTATCATACAGATATATCCATTTATTTTCGGCTCTTGTTCCCATATAGAAAAAGATACCTTTATTGTCTGGATATTTATCGTTTAGAGTTTTATCACTTTCTTTTTCAAGATTACATTTTTTTAATTGAAATTCTAATCCCCATACTTCACTGTTAGATATTTTGTTTGGTAAGACTTTATATTTGTCGCATTCTGTCTGAAAGAATCCTTGGAAGAATCCCCCATTTAGTTTTGCTTGACATTCTTCTATTGTTAATGGGTAATCATATAATAACGTTGTTCCACTAACTCTATGTAGTTTTAAACGATAATCATCTTTATTTATTCTGTAAGATTGTTTTTGAAATTTCTCAAAGAAATCTTTATTTGATATTCTATCCTTTCTGTAATTAAATAATCCATTATCAAAACCAGTATATGTTATGTTATACAGTGTATTATCAATAGCTTTAGATTTGCTCCAAACTTCATCTTTTTTTCCGAATAACCATTCGTTATTTTCATAGCAATCTTTATCACATAAATCTATATGTGATATAATTCCTTCTTTTATATATTCGTTTTTGAAGTCGTAAACACCATATGAATCCTTATAAACAAAGAAATCGTAATATTCATCTTTGTTTATATTCATTCTAATATTATGGAAGTTATTCTCTCTTAAATTAGCCATTGATTACTACATTATTTTATGCTTATAAATATTTATTTATAACAAATTATATTATAATGAGAATTATTAGATTAAACGAATCCCAGTTTGGTAGACTATTTGAAACAAGTTCATTTGTTCAGGATGGTGGTGAAAGTAATCTTTCTATCCCTGGGTCTGAACAGGCAGCAACATCGCCTAATGCAGCTGTTATTCACGATATAGAGGGAAATGAAATAAATCAAGGTGAAATTGATGATAAATTAGCAGAACCAATTACGGGTAAAAAGATAACAAATACAATCTTCAAGATTTGGTTATGTAGGCAGTAACGGTAGAGGAATGTAATATGTCAAAATTTATACGTGAAGATAGAAGAGAAGTTCAGAATAAGGTTAGTATACTTCCAAGTGATTTTATGAAAGAGCGTTTAAAAACAGCTGCTCTTAATAAAGATTATTTGGATACTGTTCCTGGTGGAAAAGTTTTGAAAGGTCAAATCTCTAAAACACAATATAATACCAAAGGTATAAATTCTGATTATAAGAATGGTAAAGAAAAAAAATCTTCGATAGGTGTTATTAAACATAGCCGTTTAAAAGGTATTGTACACGCAATGGAGAATGTTCCCCGTAATTCAAAAAGTTTTGAACTATATGGCGGAGAAAAGGGACTTGAAATATATCGTAATTTATTAAGTAAGAATAGGTCTGTTCCTTCTGTAAATTCAGTAAAGCAGGTTAAACCATCAGCAGCATCTTCTTCTACCAAGCCTGCTGATATTACAACTAAGAGCGATACAACTCCAGATGGAGGAAAAATATCATTTATGAAAAATGAGTCAATAAAAAAAATTTATATCTCCGAATCCCAACTAAATATATTAAAGAACAATAAAATTAATGTTTAAAAAAGGTCAAACATGCTTAGAGAAGTTTGGAGTTGAAGCAAGAAAAGTTCATCTTCAAAGAAATGATTGGGGTAATCCTTCTATTCCGTCTACTTCCAATAAAATAGAATATACTAAAGTTTTAGTAGATGCTGAATATGCTATACAAACAGACTTTAAAATAGAATAAGTATTTATATTATAAATAAAAAATTTAAATTTTAAATAACATATGGCTACAACAGTTGATAATGGTCAGACTTGCCTTGAAAAAAGAGGTATTGAAGAAAGACATAAAGAGATAACCAGAAGTGATTATAATATTGAAGACCAATACGGACCTACCCATAAAGATGCTTTAAGCGATGGAGACCCACAAGGTAAAGGTACTGGTCATGGAGGTCATACTCATTACTTACCTGATTGTACAAAACCTACAGGTATGATAGACTATAGTAACTTTGATACCGAACATGGTGGTGGACAATATGATATAGAGGGTCGTAATAATATCAGTGGTCGTAAAAGAGCACTTGCTATTTCAATGTATAACAAAGAAAATATGTATGGTCCTACTCTAGTAGATACTTCAGTAAATAGAAGTGATGGACAATATTTTGTTGGGCAAACTACAAAACATTTATAATTAAATGAGTTTGAACTTAAATTCTATATTGAAAAGAGTTATTAATGAGGGGGTTAGCTCTAAAAATGTTCGTAAGGTTTTAGACGGTTCTATTGATGGTATTGCTAATAACGGAAAACCAAAGAACATAGATAAAAATGGAAATCCCTTCTATCATTATGTCCGTATAACTTATGATGATACACTGGATAATCCTAAAGCTGATAAGTTACCAAAGCCTGTTGGAGATAGATTAGGTGTTAGAATCATACAACCTTACGCATTGGGTGACTATATTTATGTTAATTCAAAAACTGGTAGGAAAAAAAGAGTAAAACTTTTACGAGCATATCAAATTAGTCCTCAAAGTAGACGAGGTGGTCCAAGATGGGATTTATTTAGACTTGATAGAATTACTTCATGGGAACCTATTTTAACCAAAACTTTTAATTATCCAGCAGAAGGATATAATAGTAATGGTGATAATACTATGAGTAAAATTGACGTACAAGTTAAATTTAATAATTATCATTCAAATAATGATGAATATTCACAAGCTATTAATAGACCAGGAGCTATAAAGCAGCAAACGGATAATATAAAAAATTCTCCTAAAGTTACAAGTGGTAATATTGGGCAAACTGATATACTTAATCAACGTAAGAGAGTTGCTGGTAAAACATACAAAAATAGTAAGAGAGATAATATGATTTATAAAAATATTAATCTTACTAAAAATTTTGACCGTTTTAATGATTCTGTTTGGGATAAAGCAAATTCTGAAAAAATGAAACAAGATTACGACAAATGGTCTTTTGATAATCAGACTTCATCAAGCGGTCCTATTAAATCTCAAGAGGAGGATGATGATATTAATGATTGGTTAAATAAACCTCATAGTAAATATGATGAAGACTATACTTCGTATAATAAAAATGATTTTAGATAATATTAAATAATGGATGCAAATAAATTAAATAGTGTTTTACAAAGAGCTAAGCGGTTGACTGATTTAGAAGCAAGCGGAAAAATGAATCAGATTGCAGAAAATGCTCGAAATAATGGGAAAATGAGTTACGACCCAGATGCGCCAGATGTACAATATATTTCTGAGAATAATTCTAATTTAGTACCTAACTCTCAACCAATTCAGAATTATCAACCAGTACAGAATTTTTCATCACCAAGAAACGCATCTTCTATGCCAAAAGAAATTTTAGAATCATTTCAGACTAATCCTATTAATACTAATGTTTCTGGTATGAACCCTAATTCTTCAATATTAGACCAGCTTGGAATTGGAAATATTAATGAGAATAATGAACAACAACCAAGTATAACCCAACAAAAACAAGTTATTAAAGAAAATTTCCAGACCCAGAATCCTATTTCTCAAGGAACTTCATCTGTAGATTATTCTTTAATTAAAGACATTATTGAAAATGCAGTTAAAAAATACGTTGGGGCTTATACTAAAAAGATGATTTCTGAAAATAAACAAATGTTAGAAGTATCCAACAAATTGTCTGCTTTACAGATTGGTGATAAATTTAATTTTGTTACTGAAAACGGAGATTTATATCGTGCAAAATTAGAATTTGTTAAAAACATAAAGAATAAATAAAAGCGTAGAATTTTTCTACGCTTTTTCTTTTTTATTATTTTTTATTCATTATTCTTCTATAAAACTCAACTCTCTGTTTACATACATTTTCCATAGAGTATTTATCTTTTACTAAATCATGTAGATTATTCTGTAATTTTGTAACTAAATCTCTGTTTTCTGCTAACTTATTAATATACTTTTTCCAATATTTATGGTCTTTGCGTGGTTCAATAAGTATTGCAGTACCATTCTCATTCTCTTTACCACCAAACTCAAACATTGAAGTGAGATTCAATGTATAAGGTCCAAATTTTTCTGCGATAAGCGCAGTCTTGGTAAATCCACATTCAATTTCTTTTAATTCAGACTTCATTTTATTAAATTCAGTCTCTTTTAATGGCGCTAATAAAACGTCAATATTTTGATAATGAGTTGCGTATGAGTTGATATTTCTTGTCCACATTCTTCTGTATGGTTCGTCAACGAATGGGTCATCAACACCGCTAATATATTGCATTAAGAACTTTTTATGCTCTGGGTAACAATATTTATAATTATCGGTTATAATCCTTTCATACTCACACCAAACGCTTTCTTGAGGTAACATCTGTCTTCTATATACCTGACCTGTTTTTTCGTCATATATAGTTCTTGTTCCATTAGTATCAAAACCACAAAGAACTAATTGGACATTACTATCTGGTTTTGCACATTCAGCTATACCTTTAAGTCTCTCAATATCATATAAATGAGAGGAACCACATACAATTCCGACACGCAGCTTACCATTTGCCTCATTTTTATTTGAAGAGTATTGTTTTTCTTCTGGATTAATAGCATTTGGAAATACAGTAACATTCTTATTATACTTTCTCAGAGCTTTAGCATAAATGTCGGTTGTAGTAGTAACGTAATTAGCTTTTCTAACATGATTTAATATCTTCTCATGCCACTTTTCTTTTCTTGCAGTAATAACTAAAGGATGAAAATCACTTAAATGAAAATAATCATCAATATCTAATATAACTGGTATTGATAATTTTTCTATGGTATTCATTAAAACCATGTCATTATCAAGTTGTTTGTGGACATGAATCAAATCATACTTAGATAGGAACTTTTCTGTATCTACCGTTGGAATCTCTTCAATATAAACAATATCTATATCAAATTCATCTGCATAATGTTCTGCTATATATACATGAGGGTCAACTGACCTAAACTTTCCAACCCCCATACGGTCACTTGGTATTACAAGTATTTTAATTTTATCCATTATGAAATATTATTTTAAATAAAATATAAATTTATTATTATTTCAATCAATATATTTATATTAAAAATATTCTAAGTAAATTGCAAACAGGTTAAAGATTATATCTTTTCCTTGAGCAATTTATTATAAAAACTAATCGGTTAAGGTTTATGAAACAAGTATATACTAAACATCAGGTCAATATACTGATTAACGAAAATAGAAAAGAAAATAATATTAATGAGGGATTGTATGGTTCTACTAAAGGTTTTTTTAAAGGTGTCGGTGGCGCTTTAAAAAATAGTTGGAAACATATGATGGAATCAAGAAGAATTGGAAGTGATATAGAAGACGTTAAAGAGGCTATAGAGGCTTTAAAAGGCATGAAGAGTATAATTGGTCGTAAAATAAATAAAAGGGCGTTAGACGAGCTTGAAATAGCCTTAAATGGATTGTATAATGCATACAATGGACAAACTAATAATAATTTCAATGGTAGTGCTTATTCTGATAATACTAATAATGACAGTAATTCATCACCAATAGAACCGAATGCGAACACAATCACAACCTGAACAAGGTCAAACTATTATTAATGGAAAGAAAATAGAAGATGAAGAAAATCTTGATGAAAAAATAGAGGATATTTATAAAGCACTTACTGTATTGGGTATGAAAGGGCAAGAATCTACTATAAAGAAAGAAATTTTCAATGTCTTAAAAGATAATCCAGATATGCAAGACCAAGATATTATTAAATTATTTTTGAAAAAAATGTAATATTATAAAAAAGAGAAGAAATTAAATCTTCTCTTTTTTATATTAAGTTTTTTAGTGATTCAGTTATTGATTGTGTAATTGTTCTAATAAGAGATTCATCTGTACCATGATATTGGCTATATATATCATTACGTTCCATGTTTGTTAACGGTCTTCCTAATTCTTTTGTTTTTTTATCAATTTCTTTATTAGCTTCACGTTCATGTTTATCAATAATAGAACTTCTATCTTGTATAGAATGATTATCCTTACTATTAACATATTCTCTACCTAGAAGTGTTCCACCTAATAAGGCTGTTCCTGCAGCTGCTTGAAGTGCAGTTTTTCCTGCTTCTTTTCCTACTTTTTTAGCT
>ERZ773213.1852-NODE-1852-length-10617-cov-14.654422_pt1 | contig 10617 bp, 8 predicted proteins | sample MGYA00580996_ERZ773213 | MGnify/ENA primary metagenome ERZ773213 (study PRJEB29015, sample SAMEA2738152) | human oral metagenome | biome: human oral; feature: human-associated habitat; material: saliva | place: China | collected 2197 ...
CAACTATAACAATTGTCATAATTTCCATGTTTTTACCTCAATTTATTTGTTTATCTGAATGACATGCATTCTTATACATTTTACCACAAAAAAATATTTTTAACAAACCTTAATTGAATATATTCTCTTGAATTTTAGAACTACAATTCCTCAGAACCTTTCAAACTTTTAAACACATCGTCAATAAATATATTTGCTAATCTCTTCTTGAAAGAGTCGTTATTTAATAGGGCTCCAAATAGTTCTTTACTCTGTTCATATCCGTCTATCAGAGCATTATCAATCTCTTCTTCAAAAGCAAATTTAAAATCTTCTCGAGAGTTAACATGTGCTGATTGTTTGAGTCTTGAATTTTTCTTTAGTAACTCACGAATAGAGACCGCACCACTTATTCCAACTTCTGGTTCAATATCCAAATCTAACTGCTCATTTATTTCATCCAGAATTTCTGACAAGCGTTTTTCCTGGTCTTCTGTCACTGATGTTAAACTTGGTTTGGGTAACTCCACCTCATACTTTTGATCCAATTCGGAAATTCCCACAAATGAACCTGTTTTTTTATGTTTCATATAATCAACGACTATCTTATCGGCGATTGTAAAGTCATCACTACCGATCCGAACATCAATCATCTTCACTAAGCGTTGAAGATAATTGTATCTCTCGTGTAAGATTTCGTTTTGGTAAGCTGTAGCTTGAATCAGGAAGGTGTACATCCGTAAGAAACCTCGAATCACCTTCCGAATAGATAACTGCTCTTTATCAGTGTAGCGTCTGACTCTCTCATAACCTTGGTTTAGAAGGGCTACCATTTTTTGTTTATCTCGACTAGAACGTTTCTCTTGATACAGATATTGGTTGAACTCATGGACAACCTCCGTATCTAAAATGCCATACTCGTCCAATTTTTTATCGAGGTCTAAAACATCTCGAGGTGAAATCGTTTCTGATAGAATCGTTGTGCGATAATAAGGGGCAAAAGCAGATTGAATGTCTTCATAAGTATTTTTAAAGTCAAGAATAAAGGTCTTCTTGTTGTAACCTCTGAAAATTCGATTCAGACGAGACAATGTCTGAACAGCCGCAACACTCCGTAATTTCTTATCTACATACATGGCTACCAACTTAGGTTGATCAAACCCTGTTTGGTATTTATTGGCCACAATCAGGACCTGATAGTCATCTGTATTAAACTGATCTTTTAAAGCATCTTCTTTACAGCGATTCATCTGTGATTCAGAGTACTCCTTACCACGATAATTTACCTTACCTGAGAAAGCAATCAAGGTCCCAATGCTCGTAATACTATGGTCTTCGAAATACTTCTGAAAGGCTAGCTGGTATTTAACCGCGGCTTCACGTCCAGATGTCACAATCATTGCCTTCCCATGTCCACCTAACTCAGCCATAATATCATGACTGATAAAATGATCCATGATGATCTCCACTTTTTGATTAATGTTTTCATCAGATAATTCAATAAACTTAGCAATCTTACGTTTGGCAATAGTAGTTTTCAGTTCAGGATCTTCTTCTACAGCCTTGTTTAGCTTGCAATAGGTCTTATAGGTCGTGTAGTTGTTGAGGACATCCAAGATAAAACCTTCATTGATTGCTTGCTTCATACTATAGACATCAAATGGAGCTTTCGAGCCATCTGGCTGTGTCGAGCCAAACAACTGTAGGGTAGTCGCCTTAGGAGTTGCTGTAAAGGCAATGATTGAAACGTTATCTTGCTTACCTGTACGCGCAATCTCCTGCTCAATCGCGTCCGCAACGGTTACTTCCTGAACCTCATCGATAGTTCCATTTTCTGTATCCGTTTCAGTCAAGACCTGACTAACTGAACTCATATAAGAGCCCGTCGTAGAGCTATGAGCTTCATCAATCAAAATAGCAAACTTCTTATTGGCGGTATTGCCTACAGACATCCAATCCGACTGATTGATCTGTGCGAATTTATGGATTGTCGTTGCAATGATTTTTGTATTCCCTGCAATGGCATCCGCTAAATCACTTGATGTCTCACGATCACCCATCACTTTCACGACACCGTTCTTATGGTTGATCTGTCTAACAGCATCTTGTAACTGACGGTCTACTACAATACGGTCTGTGACAATCAAGACTGTATCGACGATATTTCTGTTTTGATCATCATGAAGAGATACTAAACTGTGGGCAAGCCAAGCAATTGTATTTGTTTTTCCTGAACCAGCTGAGTGTTGAATCAAATAATTGTTATCCGTATGATTGGTCTTCATATCTTCCAGAAGACGACTAACGGCTCTACGTTGATGATATCTTGGGAAGATAAGCGTTTTCTTTTTAGAGTTGCTCTTATCGACTTCATAAAAGATGAAACTCTCAACCAGTTGGAGAATACTGTCCATGGTTAGGACGTCTAGCCATAAATACTCTGTGTCCACTCCATCTGGATTATGGGGGTTCCCACTTCCTGTTTCAATCCCTTCTCCTTTCCCCATGTTAAAAGGTAAGAAATAGGTTTCTTGGCCTTTTAACTGGGTAGTCATGTAGACCTCCAAGGTATCTACAGCAAAGGAAGCCAAAACTCCCTGCTCAAAACGAAAGAGTCGATTCTTGGGATTGCGACCCTTGAGTTGCTTGATAGCATCCTGGACCGATTGGCCGTTTGGATTGAACTTGAGCTCAATGGCAAAAAGAGCCAATCCATTGATAAAGATAACAAGATCGATGCGATCATCTTCTTCATAAACCACTTCTTCAATCACTGACAAGCGATTGGCTTGGTATTGCTGAACGGCTTTTTCATTAAAACTAGTCGCAGGTTTACGATAGAGAAGACGCAGTTGCTTGTTTTCAATAAAGACACCCTCTTTTAAGGCGAACAAAAAACCACCCTTGACGATTTCTGTATTGATGAGATTGATGATTGTCTCCTTACTCAGCTTTTTAAGGAGATAGTCCATGGTCTCCTCTTGGGTTTCCATCAAAAAATCCCAGAGGAACTCCACATCCATGGCTAACCGAGGATCGTACTGAGCAGCATCCCGCTGGATATAACCATTTTTTTCTTTCAAGTCTTTGATAATCCACTGCTGGAAATCATAGCGCTCCTTTAAGCCCAAATTTGCCATAGTTTCTCACTTTCTTGATTTTATATTATTCTATAAATTCCTATCAGTCAAATAAAGTCATTTGGCCAGAAATTTCTTTATTCTTATATTTTATACGGTGTTCAAATTCGACGACATGTTCATCATCTACAGCATAATGAGTAACTTCCAGAACTTCCCATGCACACTGCTCCTTACCAGCAATACTTTTATCAATCTTTCGTAATTTACATCTTATGAAAAAACCTGTGTTGAACGAGATAACTTTGTTTTGTGATTTTTCTAAAAAATCCTTGTCTTTGACACTAAAACGTATTTTATCCCCTTCATACTCACCTGTCCACTTTTCTGTTACACCAGCTACTAACACAGGAGATATAATATAAACTTTAGCATCATAAATAACTGTCTCACTAGTCTGGTTATTAGAAATGTAATTATCAAATTCGCCACTACCTATATTACTGGTTACTTTTCCTTCTTGTGTTATCTCGATTTCTGAAATCTCTTTATCAATCTTATTTGCTTTAAAAAAAGCATTTTTGTACTTAGCAAGGCTAGAAAATTCTTCAATGTATGTCTTTGCCTGTTCTAGTGTCAGATCTCCCTTATTTATTTTTTCTTGTAAATCAAGTACTAATTTTTCACGATCTAACGTTGTACTTTTAGGTTCTTGAACTTGTTGAAAAAAAGCAGTAAGACTTATTGAAATAATAGACGTAATACCAGCTATAAAAATTTTGTCTAGATTCTTTTTCCATAAAATTTTAAACTCCGATTTAAAACTGCCTTTATTTCTCGCCAATGCTCTAATTTCAATTGGGAGACCAAATTGATTGGTTATTTCATATAAAAAATCAGCTAAATTTTGTTCAGACTTTAATAGTGTCTTAGCATCTAACTCATGTTTTTTAGAATCCTCAAAAATCCATCGAATAGAATAACTATATTCTCCTATTTCTGTATCCATTACACTCTCCTCTTCCCTGTTACATAATCATAAATAAGAGTTTGTCGTTGTTTGTTAATATTATCAATTTGCTGATTCTTGATTTGAATTAATTTGTCAATTTGAATAGTTTCCTTATCTAGAAAATCAGCGATATTCTTTTGTACTAAAAAAGGTACATTTACAAATAGAAGTTCCCCCAACATCTGAATTGTTAATTGTGAAACCGCCGTTTGATTTTTCTCAATTATAGCTGAATTTATCCAATACGTTACAAATCTACAATCCACCTGACTTTTTGGAACACAAACCAATAAGCGAACAACAGGATAAAAATTAATATTTCTATACACTGCTTTTCCAACATCTCCCCTACCAGTCACAGTGACACAATTCTTTTTAAATCGATATTTATTAGTGTACCCCAACACACCTTCATTTTCGAGAGAGTTAGACAAAACGGGATAAGGATGACTTTCTGAGTATTCCTCAACTGTATTTCTTTCATCTATATCCCCTCCAGCATATATATCAAAATAATATTTTAAGCGACTCACTCCCCACCCTTGAGGCACCTGTCCAATCCAATCGATTCCTGAGTCTTTCATGGGGACGTTTTTATCCAGTCCTTTTGTGACGGTCTCATAAATCAAGCTAGCTCGGTAGTCTTTGAGTTTTTGAATTTGCTCCTCCAATAGACTTTTTGCCTTATCTAACTGGGCAGTTTTCTTGTCTAGGAAATCAGCGATTTTAGTTTGTTCAGAAATGGATGGTAAACATAACATATGATTATTCAGATCTGATTGCGTCATACTTGGAAGAGCCGTTGCAGTAGAGTAGTACGAAAAAGGAATTAGCAGTGAACTATAATACATAAATTTTATATTATTCCCATTTAATGCGGTACTATAAAACATTGTATCTACAGTCCAAAATTTCCCACTATAAAATAAGGGCTTATCAATTGTGCCTTTTCTTCCTAATAAGACCACATCGCCATCATACATATAATTTCGGGAACGAGCAAAAACACCCCCAGATCCAATTACTGGATACCCACCTTCCTCGACTTCAATATCCTTATAATCTTTACCATTACTAATTAACAATGCATACTTTAACTTTGTTACTTCCCACTCCTCTGGTATCTGTCCAATCCAGTCGATGCCACTCTCTTTCATCTTAGTCATGTTTTAGTCCCTCCAAGAGAGTCTGTAGTTCAGCTTCCAAGTCATAGAACTCTGCCAAGAGCTTGTCGGCACTTTCTGGCGCTTGGTAGTGATAGAAATAGCGGGTAAAAGGAATCTCGGCTCCATAGCCCTTTTTCTCATCAAACCAGTAGTGGGCATCAGGTACATGCGGGTAGACCTCCCGCGCAAAGTAGTCTTCCACATCCTCTGTCAGTTTGACGATTTCACTGTCCTTGGTGGTCTTATCATAGACAATCCCTCCAGCAATCTCATTTGGCTTGTCTTTCTTCTTAGTACGGATGACTTCTGCCGTCTTATCCATTTCACTCATAGCTAGGGCTAGCGCATTGATATTAGCAGGCGTTACCTTGATATCTCCCAATAAGTCTTTAATGACTTGGACAAAGATTTCAAAGTTAGGATAGGTCTCTTTAGAGATTTCCTTACCAAGAGCATCTAAGATAGCTTCTTGCTTGGCCTTGCCAGCTTCAAAGTCTTGTAATTTCTTCTCATCTTTGGCTGAGCGTGGTTCCATCTCTAGCAATTCTTGATACTGGTATTCGTCAAATAGTTTAACTAGGAAAGGAGCACTTTTTGCCTTCTCAATGGTTTCCTCAGTAATCCAGCCACGACGTTGTAGAGGCTGCATGACAGTATATTCTCGGTAAAGAAACTCTTCTTTATCAAAAATCTTCACATGGTCATTTTCTGTAAAATCATCATACCATTGGAGGATCTGGCGGATATTATCTTGAGACAATTCACGACGTTTTTGTCCGAGAGATTTACGCAGAGGAACAAACTCTTCTGTCGCATCGATAAATTGGACCTTGTTTTGACGCTCAGGAGATTTGTTTTTATTGTAAATCCAGATATAAATCCCAATCCCTGTATTGTAGAAAAACTGTCCTGGTAGGGCAATAATAGCTTCTAGTAAATCATTCTCAAGAATGTAACGACGGATTTGACTTTCTCCAGATGAAGTACCACCAGAAAAGAGAGGAGAACCATTTGAAATAATAGCTGCTCGTCCGTTTTCTTCTAGTTTAGCTAAACCATGAAGATGGAAAAGCAATTGGGCATCGCCAGTCCCTGGAGTCGCTACAAAACGTCCTTGTTGACCTTCTGTACTCTCAAAGAGGTTATGGTCTCTCTTGACAGCGTCTTCTACTCCATCGTCCGCATCTTTCCCGCCCCAAGGTTGACCAAAAGGAGGATTGGCAATGACAAAACTCATTTTCGTATCCGGGAATGGATCTGGATCTTTTAGGGTATCCGCTTTCACAAAATAATCCGAATCTTCTTGACGAATCAACATATCCGCTTGACCAATCCCGAAAGTCTCAGGTAAAACTTCCTGACCAAAAAGACGGACAGTCGCCCCTGTATCGAGCTTGCGGATATAACTTTTGGCTGTCGCTAGCATACCACCTGTACCAGCAGCCATATCTAGGATTTTCAACTCTTTTTTATCGACAAATAAGTCTTCATCGGCTTCAATCAAGAGCAGATTGACCATTAGTGCAATGACTTCACGTGGTGTATAGTGAGATCCAGCTTCCTCATTTTCAGAAAAGCGACGGATGATATCTTCGAACATATAGCCCATCACCATTGAGTCCACGGAACTTGGCGATAGGTCAATCTGAGAGAACTTTTTGATGACCGTAAAAAGACGTCCAGACTTTGCAAGTGTGTGGACCTGTTCTTTAAACTTTAGATTTTCAATAATATCCTTCACACGACAAGAGTAACCATCTAGATAGGCAATAAAATTTTCTTCAATCGCATTGGGGTCATTTTGTAGGTTTTCAAGCGTAAAAGGACTGGTATTATAGTATTTATAGCCAGACTTGTTCTCAAGTACTTTCTCTGGTGTATTGGGGTTTGACTGATAAAGCGCAACCACCTCGTCTTTGGTCGGTAATAAAGCAGCTTCTAAGCGAGTCAAGACAAACATCGGAATAATGACATCTCGATACTTATCTGCACGGTAAGCTCCACGTAAGGTATTCGCAATCGACCAAACTGCATTAACTACATTTGAAATCTGAACATCATTCGACTGGAATATCGGTAGTTTTTCTTTAAAATTAGACATTTGCTTCCCCTGTTTTTATGATTTACAATTCTCTTCATTATACCATAAAATAAGAGTTATAAAGCGCATTCAAGGGTAAATAATGCGGTTATTATACTAAAAAATTAGCTTTTATCCCAGGAACTTTATGAATTTTTGAAACGAATCTCTACAAAAGATTATTTATATAAAAAAAGCCCACCTCTCAGTAGACTTAGTAATGATCCTTAAAGGATAAGAAAGCGACGCTATCACCATCCATCATATAGATGATGCGATTCTCTGCATCAATGCGACGTGACCAAGCTCCTTGGTAATCATATTTGAGTGGTTCTGGTTTACCAATTCCTGTAAATGGATCACGTTGAATATCCTTGATTAGTTTGTTGATTCTTTTTAATGTTTTCTTATCTTGGTTTTGCCAATAGCAATAATCTGCCCAGGCATCTTCTGTAAACTTGAGCAGCATCCATTACTCCTCAATCATATGCACCTGAGTGTGTCCCGCACGAACTTGGGATATTCCTCGCAAGACCTTGTCAGAAAGTTCCTTATTCTGAGCAATTCTCAAAGTTTCCTGAATACTATCCCACTCACTTTTTGAAAGGACTACAATGTCCTCGTCTGGATTTTTATTGACCACCGTCAAAGGCTCAAATTCATCGTTTACCTTCTTCATGTAGTCTTTTAAATGATTTCGGAATGTTGAGTAAAGAACTGCTTCCATAACCATACCTCGTTTTACCTCTTTTCCATTATTATACATGAAAAGAAAGAAATTGTCAGGAACTTGTACAAGATTTTTTCTTTTCTATCTAGTTATTCGAAAAAAACTTAAAAAAGTCCACCTCACAGTAGACTTAGTTCAATTCAATTCTGATTGGCACTCGACCAAAATTTTGTTCTGCTATACTAGGGTGTCCCAGTTGATAAATTTGGTCTGCCTTTTGTGTTATGGCATTCCAGGGTTCTTTACCGATTCGGCTAACTAGATTAACCTGCTCCTTGAGAGTTTTAAGGTGTTGTCTGCCTTTTTCGGTAAAACCAAGGACGTGAATACCTTCTGGCAAGTCACTTTCTCTAGCCTGCACCAAGATATAGGTCAAGAGGCGTCGCACTCGCGCCTTGGTGTAGCGTTTGGTAGCCACTAACTCGACTAATTCTTCCACAGACTGAGCTGTCTTTATAGCATCCTTGATCCGCACCGCCATTTCTTGATTGACCTGATAAATAGTACTTAAATCTGGATTTGACAAGATTTGATAGCGTAAAAGTGGAAAATAATTTCCCCAGCTCACCTTACTCGTCTGCTCAAAAAGAGTAACAGATGGCATAAAGCGTTCTAAGAAATCTTGGTCTGCTTGGTGCTGACGGATAGCTGTCGCCGAGGCAAAGTTTACATCCTTCTCCACAGAATGATAGCCTGCACCTTGACGTTTAATTGGATGAAGTTTGATATCTCTCCCAGCAACTGCCTTGGCGTAGGCAAGAGCTAAGACATGATTGGGCGTATCACCCGAAAAATCAAGACCTGCAAATTCCTTCCACATGGCTTGGGTTTTCTGAGGGTAGGAGAGTGAATCAGGTAGATTGTCCACAAAATTCTCCATCTCTTGACCACGCTCTGCATATAAGTTAGCAATCTTTTGATAATCCAGAACTTCCTCTGTCCCAAAGGAAAGGGTATCAATACCCAACTGTGCCAAGATATCTACTGCTCCTTGTCCAAAGAAATTCGCTGCCTGAACACTGACTAAAAAGGGCAATTCTACTACCAAGTCTGCCCCATTCTCCAGTGCCATCTGGGCCCGAGTCCACTTATCTACAATAGCCGGCTCGCCTCTCTGCATGAAATTCCCAGACATGGCCACAATTTTCAACCCTTTAGCCTGTTCCAGCAGGTATTTGTGGCCATTATGAAAAGGATTGAACTCTGCGATAATACCTGTAATGGTCATGATGTTCTCCTACTTTTGTGCCACAAAAAACCAACGGGTGCTGGTTTCTGTAGGCTCCTTGTCTTCAAAGTCTGCGTAGAGTTTGAAGGACTTGAAACCAGCCTGTTCTAGCAAAATATCATAGGTCAAGACTTCGTAGGTTCGCTCCTCATGCACTTCATCATGACGGCTAAAGGACCCGTCTGCTTCCTTGATAAAAAAGGTCAACTCATGCACGATAGAGTGAGGCGCTTCGTCCTCATAGGTATCCCAAAGCATGGCAAAGTCTTCTGCATTTTCATGGTAAGAATAGCCTGGAAAAACCTCATCTGTCTGGTAGGTCGAATGCACATCAAAGATGAAGACCCCATCTTCATTAAGGGCATTGTAGACTTCCTTAAAGACGTCCCCGACTTCCATCTCATCCTGCATGTAGCAGATAGAATCAGAATAGCAGGTCACAAAGTCGTATTTACCAGCCTTGGATAAATCCAGCATATTGCCTTCCATAAAACCAATCTTTTGCTTGGCTGAAGCTGCTCTCTTCTCCGCAATCTTCAACATATCCGCGCTCAAGTCAAGTCCTGTCACATCAAAGCCAGCTTGAGAAAATCGGACAGACTGAATCCCTGTCCCACAAGCTAGCTCCAAGAGTTTCTTTCTCTCCTTAGTCTTGGGCAAATGACGCAGCGAAAAATCCGTCCATTTATCGTATAAACTATCATCCATCACAGCATCGTAAACAGCCGCAAAGGTTTCGTATGTTGCCATAATTAAGATACAAAGAGCGTTTAAAACAAAGAGAAAATAGGAAACTTTCTGCCGTATCATCAGATACAAAGGAAGTTACTCTTTTTCTCACAGTTTTTAGCTCGTGTTCAGTTTCAACATTACCAAACACGACACCCTCACCTTTCTAACAATTTTCTTCTAAATTAAGCAAATAAACCCAGTTGACTGCAACTGAGTTCAATTGAAGATAAAGTCTTTTTAAGACTTTCCTTGGGTGATTTCGGACGTCTGCGACCTTCTTCGAAGTTCCAAGACTTAGTTTTGAGCCCTTCGTTTTTCATCTCTAAACTCAGGCTAAAACAGTTCCCCTAACTGTTTTACTCTCAAAACTCCCGACTTCTTGAAACATTATCGTTTCAAGAACTTTTATCACAACGGAAAGTCTCGGTAATTTCTCACTTCGTTCTCAACAAACTAGAACGATTTCAATACATTGTCGAATTTCAAAGCAGTTACCAATCCTAAGAACAAGTCAGCATCTACTAGGCCAAGGTTTCAGATAAATCTACTGAATCCGCCTCATGCCATAGTTTTTCTAGGTTATAGTGGGCACGCATTTCTTCTGAGAAGA
>ERZ773213.1853-NODE-1853-length-10613-cov-4.248627_pt1 | contig 10613 bp, 12 predicted proteins | sample MGYA00580996_ERZ773213 | MGnify/ENA primary metagenome ERZ773213 (study PRJEB29015, sample SAMEA2738152) | human oral metagenome | biome: human oral; feature: human-associated habitat; material: saliva | place: China | collected 2197 ...
GGTCGTGGTGGCGGACGGGCGCGACGGTGCCACCTGGTCGCTGGCCTGAGGCCGCCCCCCAACCGAATCCCCGACCAGGCAGGTGCCCCGTGTTGTTCTCCGAAGAGCTCATCTCCTCCCGCGAAGCGGGCCTGGGCCACGACGACTGGTGGAAGGGCGCCGTCGTCTACCAGATCTACCCGCGCTCCTTCCAGGACTCCGACGGCGACGGGGTCGGCGACCTGCGGGGCGTGCGCAGCCGCCTCGACTACCTGGAGGCCCTGGGCGTCGACGTCCTGTGGCTGTCGCCCGTCTGCCGCAGTCCGCAGGCGGACAACGGCTACGACATCTCCGACTACCGCAGTATCGACCCCCTGTTCGGGACGATGGAGGATTTCGACGCGTTGCTGGGCGACGCGCACGCGCGGGGCATGAAACTCGTGATGGACCTGGTGGTGAACCACTCCTCGGACGAGCACCCGTGGTTCGCCGCCTCGCGGTCCTCGAAGGACGACCCGAAGCGGGACTGGTACTACTGGAGGCCGCCCAGGCCCGGGCGCGCTGCCGGTGGGCCCGGCGCGGAGCCGAACAACTGGGGATCCTTCTTCTCGGGGTCCGCGTGGACCCTGGACGAGGCGACCGGCGAGTACTACCTGCACCTCTTCCACCGCAAGCAGCCCGACCTGAACTGGGAGAACCCCCGGGTGCGCGCCGCCGTGCACGCGATGATGAACTGGTGGCTGGACCGGGGCGTCGACGGATTCCGCATGGACGTCATCAATCTGATCTCCAAGGCCCCCGGCCTGCCCGACGGCGAGGTCCTGGACGGGCGGGCGTGGGGGGAGGGCTTCCCCCTGGTCAGCGAGGGGCCCCGCCTGCACGAGTTCCTCGCCGAGATGCGCCGGGAGGTCTTCGACGGGCGCGGCGGGGCGGGCGCGGACGTGCCGCTGGCGGTGGGGGAGGCCCCGGGGGTCCGCATCGACAAGGCGCGACTCTACTCGGGGACCGCGCGCCGGGAGTTGGACATGGTGTTCCAATTCGACCACGTGGACCTGGGGCTGGAGGCGGGGAAGTTCCGCCCGCGCCCGCTGCGGCCCGGCGAACTGGCCGACTGCTTGAGCGCCTGGCAGGAGGCGCTGGCCGACGACGGGTGGAACTCCCTGTACCTGGACAACCACGACCAGCCGCGCGCGGTCTCGCGTTTCGGCGACGAGGAGCACTGGTACGCCTCGGCGACCGCCCTGGCGACCGCCCTGCACCTGCTGCGGGGCACTCCTTTCATCTACCAGGGCGAGGAGCTGGGGATGACGAACGGGGTCTTCGGGTCCGTGGGGGACTTGCGCGACGTGGAGGCGCTGCGCCACTACGACGGGGCCGTCGCCGCCGGGGAGGACCCGGGCGCCGTCCTGGCGGGGCTGCGGGCGATGGGGCGGGACAACGCGCGCACCCCGGTGCAGTGGGACAGCAGCGAGAACGCGGGATTCACCTCGGGGGCCCCGTGGATCGGCGTCACCCCCAACTACCGGGAGGTCAACGCGGCCGCGCAGGTGGGCGATCCTGGCTCCGTCCACTCCTACTACCGGGCGCTGATCGCGATCCGCCACCGCCTGCGGGTCGTGGTGCTCGGCTCCTTCGAGCGCCTCGACGCCGGCGACCCCCGCGTTTTCGCCTACCGCAGGGCGCTGGGCGAGGACCGGCTGCTCGTCGTCGTCAACCTGTCCAGTGGCGCGGTGCGGCCCGCTCTGGCCGAGGGCGGTGGCCTGGTCCAACTGCTGGGGAACGCCGACGAGGCGAAGGCGCCCTGCGAGTCCCTGGGCCCGTGGGAGGCGCGCGTCTACCTGGGCTGACGCCCAGAGCCAGTGGATACTGTAAAAGTATATTGTAAATCGTGTTTTGAGGAGCCCCACGTTCTCGCCATGGGTCTATGCAAACCGCTGCCCCCATGACTAAAATCTTCCTAACGGTAGGAAACCAAGCTGTTCTAGGCGGGCAGGATGCGATTCACGCAAACACCGGAGTTCGAGGGCCTGATAGGGCCCTTGGCCACGCTCAGCGCGATCTCGGAGATCATGGCCGGGGCGGTCGATGAGATCCCCGACTCCGTCGACGTGGTGGACCCCACGGGCAGGATCGGGCTCACCATGCGCAACGACGGCGCCATCGAGAACTTCCAGATCGTTGGGGGATGGAGGGAGACGATCGGCCCGGTCCGCCTGGGTGAGGCCATCACCGCCCTTATCGAGTCCGGGCGCGCGAAACTGCTGGAGGGGATGAACGCCCGCATCGCCCAGGACTGGGGCGGGACCATCGACAACGGGTGGCTGTCCGGCACGGGGGCCGGGCCCGAGCGCGACGCGGCAATGGCCGAGGGCGTGGAGGAGTCCGCCGCCCAGATCATCCAGGCGGCGCGCTCGCAAGGGCCCGTCATCCCCCAGCAGGCGTTCGAGCGCGCGGCCGACGTGTTCGCGCGCATGGACGAGAGCATGAGCGCCCTTGCCCAGGGCGCGGGCGGAACCGCGCCCCCGGTCGACGGGGCGGAGGTCGAGGATGTGGCGTGCGAGTTCGCGAACGGGCTGGTCTCCCGCGTGATCGTCAACCCCGCGTGGGCGCACAAGACCCCGATCGTGCGCATCCGCGAACGGGTGGTCGAGGAGCTCCATTCCTCCGACGGCGCGCCCACGGGCGTCGATCTGTGCCAGGCCGAGTCCGCGCAGGTCGTCCTCGACATGATCCAAGTGCTCCACACGATCTCGGCCGAATGAGGAAGGTGCTGAACCATGGCTAATGGAGACCTCATTGAAGTGGACGCTGACGCCTTGCGCGATGACGCCCGCGAATGGGCCCGCCAGGGGGACGCGCTCCGCTCCCTCGTCCCCGTCCTGCCCTCTGTTCCCGACAGCGGCTCGGACGTGCCACCGGACGAGAACCTCGTGATCGGCGCGGTCAACGCGGTGACGGAGGCGCTCACCTCGCTGGTGGGTCAGGCCGCCGAAGAGTTCGACGAGATGTCGCGGGCGTTGATGGCGGCGGCCCAAGAGTACGAGGCCAACGAGGAAGAACTCGTCGACGGGCTCCAGCACATCGACGAGGCGCTCTAGGAGGGGAATCGCTATGAGCACGAGCACAGGGCGTTACAGTTCCGACTACAGCGGGGGCGCCCCCGCGCGGGGCGCGGGGGGCGGTGCGGGTTCCGCGCTGCGCCACTCCTCATCTGGCAGTGGGAGGACCCCTGTCGCCGGAGAACGGGCCGATGCGCGGGGCAGCGCGTTCCAGCAGGAAGGAGCCGCCCGCAGCCAGCGGGCAGACGCCTTCCACGACGGCTCGATGTCCGTTGGCCGCTACCGCGCGGAGGGGGATCTGCGCGGCCCGGCCGCAGGCGGTGCCGATGGCGTCCAGGCGGCCCCGGCGCAGCAAGCGGGATCCTTCGACCTGTACAGCTCCGTGGTGGGGGTGTTCCAGGAGATCAGCAAGAACCGGGAGGGCATCCGCGCCGCGATCGCGCGCTTGGAGGCCACATGGACCACGGTGTCGCCGACCCTCGACGCCGCGGGCCTCACGGCGGTGAAGGTCCTGGTGTCGATGTCCCTGACGGCGCTGCGCCAGCTCAGCGAGTCGCTGATCGCGATGGTGGACGCGCTCCAGGTCTTCCTCGCCTCGCACCAGGGGGTCGTCGATGTCCTCAAGAAGCTGAGCGAGCAGTTCTCCCCCCAGCTCCAGGCGTTCGTCCAGGACCAGGTGGTCGACAACATGCGGACGAGGAAGTCGGGACTCAAGGGGACCGCCATCGAGCAGTATAACGAGCGGGCGAACGCGCAGGCGGACGCAGTGGGCACCGTCGCGGAGGCCGCCGAGCAGTTGACGCGGGGGCTGTCGAAGCTCGAGCAGGCGCACTCCGCCCTGATGGTTGGCTTCGGCGCGGCCACCGGGGGAGCGGCACTGGGGATCACAGGGGGGACCGCGGTGCTGATCCCCCCGGCGACCCCGGCGGCGCCCGCCGTGTACGTGAGCGTCATCTCGGGGACCGTCTCGTTGATCGCGGCGCTGGGCTCCTCCTACCTGTCGGCCCGTGACGACATCCTCGACGGCATCCAGAAGATCAGCGAGCTGTCGACGGTGGCCTCCGGCCAGTGGCCCAGGGCCACTAGTGGGGCGGGCGCCACCACGACCGCCGGGCGCACTGCGGCTGCGGGACGCGCCACGACCGCCGGGCGCACCACAGCTGCTGGACGCGCGACCGCCCCGGTGGGACACGGAGCCGGAGGGGCCTCCACTGGAGGACGCGGGGGCGCGCGAACGGGGGGAGGGCGGTTGAGCGGTACCAGTAGTGATCGCGGATGACGTTCTTACGGGAATGGGCGCACTGCCGGCTGCCCAGAGCGCGCGCCCGTCCGTCGGATGATGACTGAGAAATGCCCGATGCGCCCACGCAACGGTGTTGCAGAACGGGACGGCGCTGTTTGAAGCAGAAGGTGCCGTTGCGCGGGAAGGCATCGAATATGAGAAGGAGGAACATATGGAACTCACGAGCATGCCCGGCTTTGAGGGGCTCCTCGAGGCCACAGCCGAGCTCCGGGCGATATCAGGCCTGATGGAGGAGGCGAGCGACCAGATCCCCGATTCCGTGGACGTCGAGGACGATACGGGCAAGGTGCGGCTCACGATGCTCCGGGATGGCTCTATCGACGACATCGAGATACTCGGCGGGTGGAGGGACGCCATCGGGGCTGAGCGCTTCGGTGAGGTCGTCACGTCCCTCGTCAGGTTCGCCAGCGCAGCGTTCTTCCAGGAGATGAGCGACTATCTGGACGAGCACTTGGATGAGGCCCTCGGGAACGGACGAGCGCCCACCGGCCGCTCCGCAGTCGAAGAAGAGGCCGGGAGGATCCAGGACGAGGCGTCCCGGATCGTCCGTGCTGCCTATGAGCAGGGCCCCGTCCTCCCCGAGGACGCCTTCGAGAACGCCGACAGGTACGCCGAACTCGTTCGTGAGCGATGCGGGGAGGCCGTTGATGAGCAGCATTCCTGGAGCGATGAGGACGTGGAAGCGGATGTGGAGGACGTGGAGGATGTCGCATGCGACTGCGTGGACGGCAAGATCACCCGGGTGCGCGTGAATCCGGAGTGGGCGCGCAAGAGCCCCATCGTCACCATACGGAACCGTATGCTGGAGGAGTTCGACTCCGTTGGAGGATCCGAGGACTCATGGTTCTCGGGGGGCAGTGCCGATGACCTCCAGTCCCAGGGGAGGCAGGTCGTGCTCGATATGATTCAAGTCCTACACTCGATTTCCGTGAAACAGTGAAAGGAGAAGCAAGTGCCCGACGGAGATGGGATCAAAATCAGCGTGGATGCCCTGAAGGGGGATGCCGCTGTCTGGAGGGATCAGGCGCAGAAGCTGCAAGGGCTCTTCGGCTGCCTTCCGAAGGTGCCGAGATGCGGTGATACTCTGCCGCCCAACGAGAACCAGGCTATCGCTGAAATCAACGAGATCACTGATTTATTCGATTCCCTCGTGGTCCAGGCGACGGATGAGTTCAGGAAGATCGCTGATACTCTTGTCAATGCGGCTGCGCTCTATGAGAAGAATGAGCAAGAGATCGGCAGTGATCTGAAGAGTATTCAAGGTCTATACTGAGAAGGGTAATAATGAACCAGGAAAACGAAAAGAAAAGCGATAGTGCCCCAGATCCGGAACTCGCCGAATCCATGGGGAAGGGAGCTGTCTCAGGATTCAGTGCGGGATTGGTGCCGTCGATCCTGCTTCCCGGTGTGGGACCGCTCGTCGCTGGCGCGGGATTTATGGCAGGCGCTCTCGGTGGAGCGTATCAAGGTCTTGAGGACGCGGATCCGAAGGAGCTTGCTAAGAAGGGCTACGGAAAGGAGCCGTATGAGCCGTACCATACGCAAGTGCCGTATGAGCCGCCAAGTGCTTTGGATAGGGTTATTCCGTCATTAATGACACCGGTGTTCCCTCCGGCGTATTTTGCGCCAGATCTCGCTGCCTCGATGTCGCTTATTAACCAGGACAAGGACGAGATCAGGGGGGCGCAAAAAAGTATTGAAGAAGCCTGGGACTCCATCTCTCCGACTCTTGATGCAATGGGGCTAGGCGGTCTTCGCAAATGCGTGACTGCGGCAATCGCCGCTCAACGCGAATTCACCGAAGGGATAATAGTCTGTATGGAAGGTTTTGAACTCCTCACGACGTCAAATGATACTGTAGAGAACCTTCAGGAAGTTCTTGGTAGTCAATTCGGTCCAGTGTTCTCCGACTTCGCGCAGGATCAAGTCCTCGCGCACATGCCGTCGAAAACCGCCGCCCTGAAGGGGGCGGCGATGGATCGTTACCGTGAGCAGTCCGCTGGTCAGGCTGAAGCGATGGCGAAGATGACCGACGCGGCGATAAAGCTCCTGGAGGGCTTGGGGAATCTCGTTAAGGCGCATAACTCTTTTGTGAAGGGTATGAGGGCGACTGTCGGGACCGCGCTCATCGGATTGATAGCTAGCGTTGGCTCTCTCTTTCCGCCTGCAACCCCCAGTGCTCCTGCGGTTATTATTGGATCGATCTCTTTGGTGGGGTCGTTGTATATGGGTATGATGAACGAGTACAATACGGCTAGGGATGATATTCTTGGCGGTATTCGGAAGATTCGCGAGATCTCGATAGTGAACCTCCGGAAGTGGCCGGAAGGGGCTATCGGGTACACGGGTTCCTGATCCGGGGGTTGTGGGCGCTCTATCTGTCGTGCGCGCGACCCGTGGAATGAGGTCATCGTTGGAGTGGAAAGGAAGAGACGTGGAGGAAAGCAGGAACCCCGAGGGGCCGAGCTATTTCGAACGGCTGCGCGCCGTGGCGGATCTGCGCTACGACGACTCCGTTGAGGAGGCAGCCTATCAGACGGTGATGGAGAAGATCGCCGAGTGCGAGGAACTGGTCGCCCAGTACGAGCAGACCAACGGTTTCCGTTCGCAGACGGTGCGCGACGCCGTGGGCGAGTGGGCGCAGGCATTCCGCTCCGACCTCGCGCGCACCCGGGACGACTTCGCCCAAGCGCACGTCGTGGTCGCGCAGGCGCGCCGGATCATGCGCCAGGCGCGTGACCTGTTCGTCCAGAACGTCTCCCCGGAACTGCTCACCGACGGCGAGCAGGTGTTCGAGAGGATCGTGAGCACGGGGGCCGAGGTTGCCGCAGTCGTGGTGCCGATTGGGGGCTACCTGGCCCACGTCGCGGTCGACACCTTCTTCGACGCGCTCAAAGGGCAGCGGGAGGACGAGCGCGAGGCGTACTGCAAGCAGATCCTCGACCAGATGAACGAGATGCTCCTGGAGGGCAGTGAGGTGATCGAGGACGTTGAAGCCGCGCAGTGCTGCGGGGGCGGCGACCCGTTGGACGGCACAGCCAGAAGGCAGGGCGTGTGCGCTGACGCACCTGGCTCCAAGTGGGGCTCGGAGGGCTTCCGGCGCCCTGGTCTGCCGCAGGAGTCCCCGCAGCGCGTTCCTGTCAAAGACCTGGAGGGCGTCTGCCTGCTGGAGAGGCCTGTCAACCAGTCGGTGACCCCGAACGGCCTCGTCGACGGATACGCGCCCCCGTCCGCGACCGACTTCTCGGATCCCCGCTGGGACAAGTCGTACAGGATCCCCTCCAGTGTCAGCGACGTGTCGCGGGCGGCGTCGATGGGCGCGTTCGGCGCGGGGGGCGCGAGGGCCGCACAGGCCCTGAGCGCGCGCAGCCTCCTGATGGCGCCCACCGTTGGGGGCGACTTCCGCGGGGGTGCGACTGCGCCGACGATGGTCGGCGGTGGAGTGGGAATCCCGGGAGCAGCGGGAGGGAAAGAATCTGGGAAGGGGGAGAAAGAGGAGTACACGTTCTCCGGATTCCCCGGCCTGTTCTCTGTTCCCACTGAAGAGCCGACCGCATTCAAGCCGGGCCCCGCCCATGGTCCTGGGTCGGCCGATGACGGCACAGAGTTCGAACTCCGCTTGGAGGACTGGGAGCTCCCGTAGAGGCTCCCCGGAATCCGAAGGTTTCCGGGGAGACCGGCAACGGCCCCGGATTGCGCCGCCCAGGGGGCGACGTGCCCAACGGCGCCCCCTGGGCGGCGTTATGCGCATGACCGCGCTGGCCGGTCAGGGGAGCGCGTAGTCCGGGCGCTTGGGCAGGGAGGAGAGCGCGGCGGTCGTCGAGAGGAGCGCGCGCGAAAAGTCCGTTGTGGGGCGCAGCTCGGGCGGCAGGACGGGTTTCATCACGGGGCCTCCGCGTGGGGATCGCAGTGCTCGAGGCGCGCGTCCGTGCCCGCATCCGCCTCGTCGGCGCTGCGCCGGGGCTCCGGTGCCGGGGGTGGGGGGCCGTCACCCGGTCTGGGCAGCATGCCGCTGGCGATCGAGTTCAAGGACGCGCAGGCCAGACCCACGGTCTGGATGGTGAGCAGTGCGGCCAGGGAGCAACCGGAGAAGACGGAATCCGAGATCCGCGCGATGCCCGCGAAGGGCGTCATCGCATAAACGGCCATGACTAGGGGAGCGACTACGGGGGCCGGGAAGATGATGGCCTGCACTGTGGACACCGCGGTGAATATCCGGAAGGCGTCCGCGGCGTCCGCGGGACAGGGGGAGTGCCGCACCGTGTCGGGGGGCGCATCCCTCAGCAGTCGTTTCGCGCGCGCCCCTGCGAATGCGCACCGGGCGGCGAACAGGCCCGGGAGCAGATAGGTGGCGAACAGGACGACGGTCATCGGCACCTCTGAGCTGCGGTCGGTCCTCCCGAGCGCGGCGAGTGCGTTCATGAAGCACACGATGGGCACGACGAGCATGAAGGGCGGGACCAGCCAGGAGGCAGCAGTCGCTTGTCGAAGGAGTCTGATGGAGCGGTTGAGCTCGGCGAGCGGTTCTGGTGGGGCCATGAGGACCTCCTTGTGGTGATTCTAGCGCTCCACGCCCGCCCTTGGACCCGGGGACCAGGCATCCTCCGACCACCCCGCGCCAAGGGAATCCAGGCGGGGCACTCGCGCGGGTCGCGTGGCCGGCGCGAGCCGATGGCGCACGGCCCGGTGGGGCGCTCCGCCCGGGCCGTACCGGTGCGCCGGGCCCCTGAATGTAGGCTGGTGCCGATTCGTCGTCGCCGTCGCGGACGGGCGCGATGGGGCGAAGCGGGGCGCCGGATAGGCGAGCCGCCGGGAGAAGGAGAGGATCGGCATGGAGTACGTGGCGCTGCTGCGCGGCATCAACGTCGGAGGGAAGAACAAGGTCGTCATGAGTGAGCTGCGCGAGCAGATCGCCGCCGAGGGCTACGGGAACGTGCGCACCTACATCAACAGCGGGAACCTCCTCTTCGAGGCCGACGCCCCGCGCGACGAGGTGGCTCAGAGCGTCGAGTCCATGCTCGAGCGCCACTACCCCTTCCCGATCCGCTTGGCGCTCCTGTCCGGGGACGAGTACCTGGCGGAGCTGTCCGGCCTGCCCGAGTGGTGGCACGGGGATGCCGCGCGACGCGACGCGCTTTTCTACACGCGGGGCCTTGATCGGGCCCACGTGCGCGAGCGCATCGAGGCGATGCCTCTGGGCGACGAGGCCGTCCACTTCGGCCAGAACGCCGTCTTCTGGGGCAAGTTCAACGAGGCGGAGTTCCTCAAGACCGCGTACCACAAGCACCTGCTGCGCGAGGACTTCTACCGCCAGGTGACGATCCGCAGCGGCGCGACTGTTGAGCGGATCGCCTCGATGCTGTCGCGGGACTGACGCGCCCGATCGCGGTCTCCGCCCCGCGCCCGGCCGGGGCGCCCCGAGGCGGCCTCCTCGGGATCGGCCGGTTCTGCCGGAATGCGTCGGGTGGCGGTGCTTCCCCGGGCGGGCGTCGCGCGCGCCTGCGGAGGCGGACCGGGCGGAGAACGGGCCCGGCCCCGGCCTCGTGCGGCGCGGACCAGCGCATGCCCGGGCGGACCCTAGCTCCCTTCGACTAGGGTGCGGCGGATCTTGTACCAGTTGAACACACGGAGGGGGTGGTCCCTGGGGAAGACCCTCTGGGTGAAACGGCGGGGTTTTTCCAGTAGGACGCCTTGGCGCCCCAGTTCCTCTCCGAGTGCGATCATCTGGTGCTCGGTGTACTCCCTCGGACTGATAACCCCCTTTTCGTGGACGATCCAAGTGGCGTGGAAGCAGACGAGCGTGGTTCTATTCGCGTACGGGCCATCCAGTGGGGCGGCGATGCCGACCTGGAAGGGGCCGGGGTTGGAGAGCCGTATTTTGCGGGAGAAGAGGAGCACGAGTCCGAGGGGGAGGAGCTCGAGGAGGTCGTTCTGGAACGTCGCTTCGAATCCGCCGCCCCCTAGTACTTCAGTGCCGGTGTATCCGAGTTCCCTGAGGCGGCTGTCCATGTTGTAGTCCGCGACCTCGCAATCCAGGGCGTGCCAGAACGCGACAGCCCGGCGCACGGCCTCTTCGGGCCCGACGCCCACCTGGTACTCGTAGTACCGCGTGCAGCCGAATTCTGCGCGTAAGAACCCCATGCCGTCCTCCTATTCTTCCAGTACTCAGGCGGCGCTACGACTAGCGTAGGGATTCGGGCCAGCCGGGTTCGGGGTGGGTTGCTCTACGGGACACGCCGACGACGCCCGTCCCCGGTGACGCGGCCCGCCTG
>ERZ773213.1859-NODE-1859-length-10592-cov-8.115118_pt1 | contig 10592 bp, 8 predicted proteins | sample MGYA00580996_ERZ773213 | MGnify/ENA primary metagenome ERZ773213 (study PRJEB29015, sample SAMEA2738152) | human oral metagenome | biome: human oral; feature: human-associated habitat; material: saliva | place: China | collected 2197 ...
CTATCCAAGAAATTGGTGAGGACGAAGAAGAAGTTTATATTATCGTAGGTTCAGCGGGTGCAGATGCCTTTGCAGGTAAGGTTTCAAATGAAAGCCCAATTGGACAAGCCTTGATTGGCAAGAAAACAGGTGACACAGCAACCATTGAAACACCTGTTGGTAGCTATGATGTAAAAATCTTGAAGGTTGAAAAAACAGCCTAATGATTAAAAGGAGTAGAAAGAGGGAAATATCCTTCTTTGCTCCTTTTTAGGTTTAAAAAGAATTGGAGACTATATGAGTTCAAAGAAGAAAAAAAACAAGATGGAGCGTGGTCTGACCAATCGTCACGTTCAGGTTATGGCCATTGCAGGAACAATCGGAACAGGACTCTTTTTGGGAGCAGGTCGCTCTATTAGCCTAACAGGTCCTTCCATTGTACTGATTTATATGATTACTGGGGCTTTTATGTTCCTCATGATGCGTGCGGTTGGGGAAATGCTCTACCAAGACCCTGAGCAACATACCTTTATCAACTTTATCACGCGCCATTTGGGTAAGGGCTGGGGTTATTTCTCAGTTTGGTCTTACTGGCTATCCGTTGTCTTTATCGGTATGGCGGAAATCACAGCTATCTCTCACTATGTTCAGTTCTGGTTCCCTAGCTGGCCAAGTTGGATGATTGAGATTGGATTTTTGACCATTCTAGCCTTGGTCAATCTGATTGCGGTTAAGCTCTTTGGAGAAGTTGAGTTTTGGTTTGCTATGGTCAAGATTGTGGCTATTTTAGCCATGATTGCCACAGGAGTCTTTATGGTCTTGACAGGCTTTAAGACACCTCATGGAGTAGCAAGTTTGGCCAATATCACGGATAATTTCTCCCTCTTCCCTAATGGGGGAATCAACTTTGTCATGGCCTTCCAGATGGTATTCTTTGCCTACCTCATGATTGAGTTTATCGGGGTCACAACTTCTGAAACCAAAAATCCACGTCAGGTCTTGCCAAAAGCCGTTAAGGAAATTCCTTTGCGTATTGCCTTTTTCTATGGAGGTGCCCTCTTAGCCATTATGGCTATCATTCCTTGGCGTGAACTGGCTTCTGCTGATTCACCTTTTGTTACGGTATTTGAGTTAGCAGGTATCAAGTGGGCAGCAGCCTTGATTAACTTCGTCGTTTTGACCTCAGCAGCATCTGCTCTTAACTCAACCCTTTATTCAACAGGTCGTCATTTGTATCAGATTGCCCATGATTCGCCAAATCCATTCTTAAAGGCTATTAAGGCAGATACTCTTTCTCGCCATAATGTGCCACAAAATGCCATCATCGCTTCAGCAATCTTGATTGCCCTAGCAGCCTTTATCAATGTCTTGCCAGGTGTTTCGGATGCCTTTGCCTTGATTACGGCATCATCATCAGGTGTCTATATCGCCATTTATATCTTGATTATGGTGGCTCACCTTAAATACCGCAAGTCACCAGACTTTATGGCGGATGGCTATCTCATGCCCCATTATCGTTTCCTAAATCCTTTAACCATGCTCTTCTTTGCCTTTGTCTTTGTAACCCTCTTTTTACAAGAGTCTACATTTGTAGGAGCAATCGGTTCAGCTATCTGGATTATCGGTTTTGGGATTTATAGCCAGTGGAAATTTAGAAAATAGATTTGAAACTCATCAACTAAGCTTGGTGAGTTTTTCTTTTAAAATCAAGTTAAAAAAGCACCAGAGTCTAAAGTGACTTTGGTGCTTTAAAGTTGCACACATTTTGTTGTTTATTGATGTTGATAGTTATTCTTCATCTTCCATAGGGAATGGAATGCCAGTTTTATTCAGTCGTTGAACTTCTTGGGTAAATGAATTTTTAATTGTAATCATATTTGGTAATGGAAAGAGGTCGTTTTGAGCATCAATGTAATGAAGAAGAGCATTAGCTCGTTCAATAGCCTTAGGATTGTTTTGTCGAAGTAGATTGAAAACTTCATATATGTTTAAATAAAATAGTTGAAATACTGAAAACTCATAATAGAATAATTCAGATAGTGCTATCTTCAACTTATAGATGAGCTTTTCTGCTTTATCGTAGTATCCATAGCGAGAATATGTTCTAACTAAAAACGTTCCAGTTTGAGTATATCTGTGAGAAAATGATTCAGATATATGTTTAGTTTCTTCTAATCCTTTGACAATTAGCTTTTCGAGGTATTCAAGGAATTTTAACTCAAAATATTGCCCATCAAATGTAAGAAGAAGTTCAATAATAAGAAAATCACGAATATAAAGAGTATCAATACTAAACATATAGTTGACCAAGTAATTAATAGCTTCTACTACATCAGGAGTCGATTCATCCCTTGTATTCTCCATTCTAAAAATATCTAATTTTAGTATGTAATACTCTATGACATTTCCCCAGTCACTTTTCTTTCCCAGTATTTGTCTAGCTTTTATTTTATCATTTTTAGACAATGCATGTATAATTTCTCTTGCTCTTAGGGAATTCTTATCTTGAATATGAAAAATTTCTACATAGTCGTATCCATCTAAATTAAAATTGTTTAAAACTTCAAAAAATGTATTTACTTTAACAGTAGCGAGTCCTTTTTCAAAGCGACTAAGGTTGTTGGGAGTAATGGCATCTCCAGCAGCCTCTTTAAGGCTCATATTGCGATCTTGACGGATTTTGTGGATAATTTCTCCATAGTGTTTGAATTCCATGATAGTCTCCTTGAGTTTTATTGGTTTTATTATAACTTAAATTTCTCCATTTTTGGGAAAAACTACTGTTTTTAGTAAATTTTTTAGGAAAAGTCGGGGGGGGGTAAAATTCTATTGTTTTCGGTAGAAATATCCAAAAAGGGGATTATTTATTGTACAATCAAGTCAATTAAAAGTAAAGGAGATAAGGATGAAAAAGTCCCTAATTATGACAACTGTTACATTGGCTGGTTTTGGAGTAGTAGCAACTACTCAAACAGCCTTTGCAACAGAAGCGCCAACTGGAAACACAGTCAACTCTACTATCAACAATAAGGTCACAGACAAAGATTTATCTGACGCTGAAAAACGCGCGGTAGATACCGCTAAAGATGCTGACCAAAAAGCAAAAGATGCTGGTCAAGCCAAAGATATGCTTGATAAAGCGCAAAAAGATAAAGACACTAAAAAAGCTGAAAAAGATTCCCTTGAAAAAGACCTTGAAAAGGCAAAAGACGCTACACCTGAGAAAATCCAAAAGGAAACAGAAGATGTAGACGCTAAAGAAAAGGCTAAAGCCGACAAAGAAGTTGAATCCAAAGATAAGGCTGACCAAGTGACTAAAAAGTCTGACGAAGCTAAACTCGCTAAAGAAGAGATTGATAAGGCTCGTACAGGTGTCGAAAAAGCTGAAAAAGAGCTAAAAGAGGCGACAGATAACTATGACCCAGCCGCGAAAGACAAGGCTCAAAAAGAGAAAGATGACGCAGATAAAGATGTGCGTACCAAAGACCAAGTCAAACGCGCTGTAGAAACAGAGCTTGAAAAAGCAAAAGAAGACGATAAAACGCGTGAAGCTAAAAAGGTACAAGAACGTCAAAACAAAACTAATAAAGAAGCTGATAAGAAAACAAAAGAAGGTCTTGTTAAAGACTCTGACAAAGCCATTAAAGATGCTGAAGAAAAATTAAAAACAGCGCAATATCCAACAGATGTAACAGTAACTCAAGAATGGCGTGATAAAGCGAAAGAGTTGATTCACAAATACAAAGAACGTTATCCAGAACCATATCCAGATTTGATTGGTATGGACCTTGACCAAATTGACAAAGCGGATGAAGAATGGAACGCTCGCTATAACGTTTGGTTGGAACAATATCGTAAAGATATTCGCCGACTAGAAGAAGAGTTGACTGAACTAGACCGTGAAACAAATGAAAAATGGATGGAAAAAATCGGTAGCATTAGCGAAAATGGAGTCAAAGACGGAGAAAATGATGTCAAATATGACCCAAATAACCTTCCTCAAGATATCGTTGATGACTTAAACAACCATTTTGTTACTCTTCTAAACAATCTTCGTAAACAATTAGACTTGCCAGAAGCAAAACTCAACACAAATAATAAAGATTTTGCCAAAGAAGTCGCTAAAGTCTATAAAGACAATGACTACCAAGACCTAAGTCACTTTGGGCGAGGAATTAATGATGTTGCTCGAAAACGAGGCTTGATTGCATCTGAAAATCCAGGTGTTGATACTCATAGTCAATATTATGAAGACCTCATGAATATTCCAATGGGTTCAGATAAAATGACTAGACAAGAACTAATGGCTCGTATGACAGAATCATTTATGTCATTCTTTGCTGAAGGCTACTTGACAGGTGGCTACGGTCATTTTTATAGTTTATTACAAGCAGACACTGTAGGATTAAACACATCAATCATCAAAGGTGGACAACTTTTAACTGACCTTGGTGACCCTGATTTCACACACATATACCGTATTCACGTTTTGAAAGTGAAAAGTGAAAAATATGTTGACAACGATAACACAGACATCCAAAAAGCTAAGTACGATGAACTCTATGGGCCAAATTCTAAAGCCAATCTTCCAACACCAACTCTACAAAGCAAACAAGAAGTAGAAGCTGAATTGGAAAAAGCTAAAGCTGATAAGAAGAATTCTGAAGCTAATTTGGAACAAGTGAAAACAGAGCTTCAAGAAATTGAGAAACGCATTTCCGACCTAGAAAAAGAAGTATCTGAAACACCAGCCAAAGAAGCAAAACGTGCGGAAGCTGTCAAAGAGCTAGAAAAAGCTAAAGAAAAAGCAGAAGACGCTCAACGTAAGCTAGAACGTGCAACACTGGACGACAAGGCTAAATCACTTCGTTTAGAAAAAGCTCGCAAGGAAAAAGACGAAGCGGACAAAGAATTGGCTAAGAAATTAGCAGAAAGTCAGCAAAAAGACAAAGATTTGGAAAATGCCAAGATTGACCGTTTGAAAGCGGACAAAGAGTTGAAAGATGCGGAAGACGCACTTCAAAAAGCGAAAGACAAGTTGGCAGAAACCCTTCGTTTAAGTAAAGAAAAAGGCAAACTGGAAGCAGAATTGAAAGCCAAGTTAAAAGAATTGGATGAACTTTGCAAACACGTAGATGATTTGAAACGTGACGTGAAGCAAAAAGAAGACGAAGCCGAAAAAGCTCGTAAGGTCAAAGACGAAGCAGAACGCGAGTATCAAAAATTGCTCCTTCGTAAGACAATCGACGACACTATCATTCCAGAGCAACCAGAATTCAAAGGTGGCGTAAACGGCCCAGGCGCTATTCAACCAGAACTACCAGAATTTCCACTTGATCAATTACCTAAGGAAGAGCCGAAAATTGACGAACCAAAAGTTGATGAACCTAACGTTGACGAACCTAAGGTAGACCAACCAAAAGTTGACCAACCGAAAATAGAGCAACCAAAAGGTGAAGAACCAGCTCAAGAGCCTAAAGGTGACAGACCAAGTGACCAACCAAATGCCGATAAACCAGGTCAAGCTGGTGACCAGAACGTGAAACCTGTTGGGCCAGCACCAAGTTACCAAGCGCCAGCAGTCCTATCTCCAACCCCAGAAGAAGCTGGACAAAAAGCATTGCCAAATACTGGCAGTCAAGTCAGCCTCCTTGCTTTATTAGGATATGCCTTCTTAGCAGGATTAGGAATTGTTTTGAAGAAAAAAGAGGGATAAAAATTGAAAAAGAAAGTTGCATTTGTATTATCCTTAGTAACTAGCTTATTGCTTCTTGCAGCCTGCTCATCAGCAGATGGAACCTATGTCTATCAAGGTAGCATGCCATTTATGGAAGAAGCAACTGTGACCATCCAGATTAAGGGTGACAAGGGACAAGTTCACACCAAAGGAAAAACGATTGGTATCCTGACAGAAGGCAAGCCAACAGAGCAGACAGATGAGATGAAGGTCAATCAGAAAGAAAAGACTCTTGAATTGTCTTCACTGAAACTAGGTTATGAGATTAAAGGTGGAGAGTTGACTATTACTTCAGATCCTTCTGGTATACTAGCTGGTAAATATTTTAAAAAGAAATAAAGGAGGTATTATGTCCAAGAAAAGTATTTTAAGTGGCTTGTTATTGGCTAGCTCAGTCATTTTATTAGCAGCCTGTGGGCAGCAAGCTAGTCAGACTAGTGGGGGAGAGTCGACTGACGCTACAGTCCAAACCAGTGCTTCAGAAGATAAAAAAGCTGAACAAGCAAAGATTGATTACCAGATTGTATATCAGAATATCTTAGATTCCTATAGAGAGCGAGTTAAGATAGCGCAAAAACAACAAATGCCACAGAATTCGACAGGTGATAAGGAAGAGTCTTATATTGATTCCATTTTGTTTGATTATCAAGGGAAAGATATCAGCTACACTTTCTACGATATCAATAAGGATGGAAAGAAAGAATTGCTGATTAAGCAAGATAAGGTTCTACTTGGGATTTACTATCTGACAGATCAGGGAGCTCAGCTGGTCAAGGCTGGTGGAGTTGCGGGGAGAGGCGGTTCACGTCAAATCTTGATTCCTTATGAAAATGGAACTATCTCTTACTTGATTTTTAGTGCTTCTAGGCCAGAAGCTATTGCTAAAACCTATCTCTTTGCAGATGGTCGATATCAGGAAGCTAGTTCTGTTAACTATGATTTGAGAGAAACAGATGATCCTTCAAGTTTGCAAGGTCTAGATGGAATTAAAAAGATCGATTTAGAAGGCTTGAACTGGTTGATTTTTGATGATGCTTCAGCTAGTCGTCCCTTTATTGACATAGAGGAACAGGCCAAGGGACCTGGTGCTCATCTAGCTGAAATTCATCAGAAAAACTTCAGTAGTATCAAAGGAACTTGGAAGAATAACAAGGGTGGCGAAGTCACTTTTGATGAGAATGGCTTTACAAATGGAGCAGTCTTGACCCCAGCGGCACCGCAGATTGTAAATAATATGGCTAAATTTGGCATGGTTTCAAGCAGTGGTGTCGGTGGCGCATCGGTTACCCTCATTCCGCAAGGAGTTGTACATCCAGATTTTAATGCAGGCGATGCAACCTACACAGATGCATCTGACAGTAGCAAGGATCGGTTGCTGATTGCCCAATATGCAGGTGCATTATCCGATCCAAACGAATTTTATTATAAGGTTAGTGAATAAAAAGGAGAAATAGAAGATGAATTTAAAACATGTATTGACAGGATCAGTGATGGGGTTGAGCCTCGTAACTGCAGGAGTTATCACAACAAGTGTACTTCCAACAAACACTGTAGAAGCAGCAGAATACCGTAAGGTCTATGCGGATGTAACTGCCCAAAAGGGACTAGATGGAAACTTTTACTTGGAAGTAGTTGGAGATCGTCCAGATGTCTCTGTTTCAAGTAGCTTGTTAAAGTCTTTTGAAGTTTTAGAAGCAGATACAGGACGAGTATTAATTTCAAATGGTACTTTAAGGATTGATCCAGTTACAAATGGGGAAGCTAAGAAAAATGTTGGTAGAGCAAAGTTTAATTTATCTTTGCGAAATGGGAACCCATACCCAGATGGAACTTATCTGGTTTCGTTTAAGGATTGGACGCTTTCTCATGAATCAGGTTACTTCACTTTAGTTGGAGCTATTAAATTGACCATTAAAGATGGAGAATTTGTTAAGTATGAAAAAGTTAACTTAAAGTCAACTTCAACACCAAAATCTGAGCCAAAAACTCCAGAACAACCAAGTGGAGAGAATGGTTGGGTAGGTCGTTCTTACTACCAAAATGGTCAAAAAGTTATCAGCAAATGGATCTATGATTCACAGTATAAGTCTTATTTCTATTTGAATGCTGCTGGTGAGTATGTGGAAAATGCTTGGGTAGGGAACTACTATCTCAAGTCAGGTGGCTACATGGCTAAGAGTGAATGGATTTATGATGGCAACTACGGTTCTTACTATTACTTGACATCAGAAGGAAGCTATGCGCGTAATGCTTGGTCAGGAAGTTATTACCTCAAATCAAATGGTAAGATGGCTAATAGTGAGTGGATTTATGACAATGATTACAAAGCATATTACTATTTGACATCAGAAGGTAGCTACGCTCGTAACAAATGGGTAGGAGATTATTACCTTAAATCAGATGGTAAAATGGCTGTTAGCGAACGTACACCAGATGGTTACCGTGTAGATGGATCTGGTAAATGGATTAAATAATTCCATTTTGGTTATACAAAGGAGATTTTAAGTGGAAGAGTTGGAAAATAAGGTAAACGAAGAGACTTCAAATGATACAGAAGTTTCGGAACAAGAGACAAGCGTTAAGCAGGAAAGTGGGAATAGTAATCCTGTACCTCCTGTCTCAAGTCAGCTAGGATTTGTGGATCAAGTAAAACAAATCATTGAGACACGACGTAAGGAAACTCTTGGTATGTTGATTGCTGTTGGACTTGCTATTATCGCTTTTGTAGGCTATAACTTTTATCAAGGACAACCTAAAAGTTTAGCAAAAGAAGTCAGGGTTGAATTTTCAGGATATTCAGAGTCAGGGACTTTGACTTATAATGAAGAAGTGATTGCGGCCATGATTAAGGAACTATCCTACAAAAAGGCTGGATTTAACAAGGAACAAGCTAAAGCCCTTGCCCAGAATGATCCTGTAGCCCTATCGGCTTTGGCAACCAATCCGCAATTAGCCTCAAAAGCTTCTCTAGCTAAGGCTATGATTAGCAGTGTTCGCTATGAGTTTGATAAGAAAAGTGAGTTAAAAAATGGGGACGAAGTGACCTTTACAGTCACAACGACTTCGCAAAATTCACCTGTTAAAGCTGAAAAGAAAACATTTAAGGTTGAAACACTGAAGGAATATGAAAAAGTTTCAAAAGAAGACCTTTTGAAATTGACTCCTGTAAGTTTTGAAGGTTTCAATGGCTATGGTCGAGTATCTATTCCTGAAACAAAAGATGAAGAAGATATCTTCACTATTGATGGCGATTCCGATCCTAAAGACTTAAAAAATGGTGACAACATCAAACTTGTAGTTCGTGATTACTATTTGAAAAAATTGAAGAAGGAAGGAAAAGTACCTGCCGAAAAGAGTTTTGAAGTTCCAGTTTCAGGCCTGAAAGAAGTCAGTGAAATTAAGGAATTAAAGGATATTCTTAAGAAGATTGATGACTACAGTAAGTCTGAAAACAAGAATAGCTCTTCATCTTCCTATACCCTAGAACCTCAAGGAACTTACTTAGGAGTATTTTCATCAAGTAACAGTGCTTATGAAAATATTATTGGTCTCAGCATCATCTATAAAGTTACTGAGACCAAGTCGGATGGGTCTAAAGAAACTCATTTTAAAGATTATGGTTATGCATCAGGAGTCAAAAAAGATGGAAGTGTAGATATGGATAAGCTAGAGAAATTGCAGTTTAATACTACGACAGATTTAGAAGGGTTGAAGTCCTATTTATCGAATTATAAATTAAAAGAATATAAGCAGTGATAGTATTAAATTTGAAACTCATCAACTCAGGTTGGTGAGTTTTTGCTAGTTTGACAGTCTATTGAAATAAGACTATAATCAAGCTGTAACAGTGTTTGAGGAGGTTTAGATGTACTTTAGATTGGAAAATAAGGAATCCCATAAATCACAAGAAATAGGGAATCTGATTCGTGCTTATAATCGTTCAAAAAGAGAAGAAGCTGAAAGTGAGCCACTTAATCTTTATGTCGAAGATGAAAAGGGCAATCTCCTGGCAGGTTTGATAGCAGAGACTTTTGGAAATTGGCTAGAAATCGAGTATTTATTTGTAAAAGAGGAACTGAGAGGGCAAGGAATCGGTTCAAAACTATTGCAGCAAGCAGAAACTGAAGCTAAGAATCGAAACTGTCGTTTTGCTTTTGTCAATACTTACCAGTTTCAAGCTCCAGATTTTTATAAAAGGCATGGCTACAAGGAAGTCTTTAGGTTACAAGACTATCCCTACATTGGGCAAAGATATTATTACCAAAAGGATTTGTAAGGTGAATATGAAAGTATAAATCAAAGAGGAAATCTTCACATCACTATGGAGGTGGGCTAATGGATATCATACTAGATATGGGCAACGTCTTATTAGAATGGAACAAGGATAAGATTTTACAAAGTATTTCGGATACGAAGGAAGAATATTTGGTTTTAGATAAGACCATTTTCCAGTCAGGACTTTGGGAAAGATTAGATCTTGGGACTATGACGAGAGAAGAGTTGGTGCTTAAAGTTGTGTCGATGATTGGAAGGGTCTATCAAAAGAAGGTCGAAGAAGTTATCTGGAATTGGCCTAGCTACATTGATATTTATAGGGAAGTCTTTCCTGTTTTGTCAGAACTAAAGAAAAAGGGGCATCACATCTTTCTCTTGTCCAATACCTCAAAGGTATTTTATGACTTGCTGGAAGAGCAACTATCTCCCTTAAAAGAACTTTTAGATGGCTTTGTCTTATCCTGTGATATAAAAGCTATAAAGCCTGATTTGGTAATGTTTAAGGAGATTCTCGATAAATACCAGCTAGATCCTACAAATTGTGTCTTTCTAGACGATATTGAGGACAATACAATCGCAGCTGAGAAGTTGGGAATCAAGG
>ERZ773213.1860-NODE-1860-length-10591-cov-2.717350_pt1 | contig 10591 bp, 4 predicted proteins | sample MGYA00580996_ERZ773213 | MGnify/ENA primary metagenome ERZ773213 (study PRJEB29015, sample SAMEA2738152) | human oral metagenome | biome: human oral; feature: human-associated habitat; material: saliva | place: China | collected 2197 ...
AACAGGCTGATGGCGATCGCCGCATGGATCGTGGACAGCTTGATGACATCGGCCACATGATCGAGCCACTCCCCGGCCCTGGAGCCGCCGTGCCGCAGGCGCGCGAGCTGGCCGTCGGCCGAGTCGAGCGCGTAGCCCACCATGAGCAGCAGGGATGTGAGCACCGCGGCCACCACCGACGGCGCCCAGACGGCGATGAGCACGACGGCCAGGTAGGTGCAGCAGGCCGACAGCAACGTCACCTGGTCGGGCGTCATGCCGACGCGATGGGCGACGGCGGCGAGCACACGGCCCGCCGGACGGTTGATGACGCGCGAGTAGAGCGGGGCACCCGCGTTGGACTTCTGGGCCGCCGACAGCGCGCGGATGGACTCCGAGACGCGGGGTCGGGCGACGGGCGCGGATGTGGTTGCGGACATCATCTCTCCGGTTGGGTCGGGAAGGGTGGATCGGGGCTCTCAGTATCGTCGGAGGCGGCACGCGGATCGGACGCCCTCGGACCGGCGCCGCCCGGACCGACGGCGGGCTCGCCGTCCAGGACGACAGTACGCCCGTTCCCGCCCGCGGGCGTGGAGGTCGGGCCGCCGGCGCCCGTCCGAGCGGCCGCGAGGACGGCCTCTCCGGGATCCTCGTCGAGCGACTCGTGGGACTCGCGGGGGGCGGCCTCGGGGTGCTCGAGACCGTCGCCGGCCTCCTTCGCGCGCCGACGCCGCAGGTCGTGGGCCACCCACAGGGCGTAGGGCACGAGCTGGCACACGATCACCGTGATGACCGAGCCGGCCAGCGGCCCCGCCGCCCCCAGGGGGGCGATGAGCACCCAGGACAGCGCCAGGTTCGCCGGCACCACGATGAGCACGGGCAGCATCTGGGCGCGCAGCCCCCGCGGATCGGTCATGTACATGCCCAGGGGCTGCTTGGCGGCCTCGACGACGACGTTGGCCACGTTGGCCACCAGCAGCGCCGTCGGCAGGACGATCTGCCCCTTGGACAGCAGCGGGGCGGCCCACGGCGCCACCGCCGCCAGGCAGACGCCCAGCGCGCCCCCCGACGCCGCGAAGGCGGCGGCCGCCCCGAAGGGGGACTCGACGCGGCCGTCGGCGCGCGCCTTGGCGAAGTGCGGCCACATGGCCATGCCCGTGGCCGTCACCGTCTGCGTGAGCATGTTGAAGAGCTGGAAGGCGAGGTTGTACTGGGCCAGGGTCTGCCCACCCCCCAGGTGGGACAGCAGCAGGCGATCGGTCTGGAAGGCGATCGGGATGACGAGGGCCTGGACGAGCGAGGGGCCCGCGGTGTCGATGATCTTCACCCCGCGCACCCGGTGCAGTCGGGGCACGTCGCGCAGCGCCCCCGCCAGCAGGGGCCGGGTGGCCCGCCAAGCCACGACCACGCAGATGATCGACACGAGGGTGTTGGCCACGTAGGACAGCCCCGACACGGCATTGCCCGCGTCGATGCGGGCAATGACGACGACCAGCAGCATGCAGGTCAGGGCCGGGGAGACGACCCCCTGGCTGATCACCTGGGTGGCGGTGCGCCCCATGCCCACGACGACCCGCTGGCCGACGCTCAGCGGCAGGGCCGCGGCGTACACCAGCAGGCAGAAGGAGGCGGTGGCCCCGCCGCCATCCATCAGCTTGGCGCCCAGGAGGGTCGGCCACGCGCCCAGCAGCCCGAGCACGATGCCGGTGGTGGCGATGACGAGCGCGGACCCGAGGAGCACGCGGATCGCGGTGGTCAGAGTCCGTCGCACGATCATGTCGTGACGAAGATCGCTCGACCCGGCCACCGTGTTGAGGATCACCGCGCCGATGCCCAGGTCGGTGAACGGCATGAGGTTCGGGAAGGACGCCAGCAGCCCGTACTGGGCGTAGGCGTCGGCGCCGAAGTGGCTGGTGATGAGCCGGGTGTTGATCAGGCCGAAGATCCCGGCCGCCCCCATGACGACGATCTTGGCCAGCGCGGTGCGGCGCACCGGCCCCCAGGCGCCGGACCGAGGCGCCGAACGAGTCCAAGTCATGGGACGATCTCCTCACCAAAAGCTGGTCAAGGGTGGATAATATGGGAGATGCGCGCGTAGGGTGACTCCTCTCACGCGCGTTCCGCCAGGGGTCGTCGTCACGGTAGCATCATCGGACGACCGCCCCGACGGCGGTCGCGACAATCGGACACGTTCAGACAAGTTCAGAGACAGTAGAGACAGTTCACAGACATCGCCTCGAAGAACTCCAGAGACGTTCTGGAGCCGGAGGCCTCAGAAGACATTCCACACCCGACCCCTGATATCCCGGACCTAACGCCATTCACGGAGACACCTTGCAGCCCACAATCCCGCTCCAGTCCCCACAGCGCTCCGCCTCGAGGCGCTCGCTGCGGGCGGGCGCGCGCGGCTACCTCCCCCCGCTGGACTCGCCCGGCTTCACCTCCTGGCCCGTCATGCGCCGCGACCTGCTCACCTGGCTCCTCCTGGGCGACCTCGCCGCCATCGCGGCGCCCACGCTGCTGCGCGCCCTGCTCAGCTCGACCGACGTCCTCGCGACGCTCATGACCCTCGCCACCGGCACAGCCACGATGCTGCTGGCCTGGGCCCTCGGATCGCTGCGGGTCGATGTCGTCGACCAGGCCCGTTCCGGGTGGGGCCGTCTGCTGACCGCGGCGGCGGTGATCGCGCCGGTCGCCATCATCGTCAACCAGGCCCCCCCGCTGTCGTCCTCCACCATCGTCCTCCTCGTCCTGCTCGCCGTCCAGACCGCACTGGCCATCGTCAACAGGAGCATCGAGAGCGCCTGGCTGCGCCGCTGCCGCATGGACGGCCACGGCCTGCGCCGCACGCTCATCGTCATGGGCACGGGCGCGGAGGTCATCCTGCGTCAGCTGCACCGCCACCCGGGCGACGGCTTCCTGGTCGTCGGCTACCTGTCGGCCACCACCAGCCGCTCCCCCTCGGCCGCTCCCCTGGGCGACGCCGACTCGATCAGGCACACGGTCAACTCCGAGCACATCGACGTCGTCATGACCCTCGGCGGCGTGACGCCGGACTCGCTGGTCTCCATCATGCGGGCCCTGGAGACGACCTCCGCCCGCCTCGTCGTCGCCCCCGGTCTCCAGGACGTCGTTCCCGGACGCATGCGCGGCCTGCCGGTCACGCACGGCTGGAGCGGTCTCATCGACGTGCGCCTGCGCCGGGTGCGGCTGGTGACGAAGGACCTCATCGACCGCCTCGCCGCCATCGCGCTTCTCCTCGTCGCCGGACCGGTCCTCCTCACCGCCGCCGCGGCGATCCGCCTGGACTCCCCCGGTCCCGCCTTCTACACCCAGACCCGCGTGGGGGAACGGGGCCGGCACTTCACCATGTTCAAGCTCCGCTCGATGTACATCGACGCGGACGCGCGCCGTGCGGCCGTCGTCGCCGCCGGCGGAGACGCGGGCAACAAGGTGCTCTTCAAGGACCGCCAGGATCCTCGCATCACCCGAGTGGGGCGCATCCTGCGCCGCACCTCCCTGGACGAGCTGCCCCAGCTCCTCAATGTGCTGCGCGGGGACATGAGCCTGGTCGGTCCCCGGCCGGCGCTGCCCCAGGAGGTCGCCGAGTACGACGCCGAGGCCCGTCGCCGTCTCCTCGTCAAACCGGGGCTGACCGGCCTGTGGCAGGTCTCGGGACGCTCGGATCTGTCCTGGGACTCCACGGTCGCCCTGGATCGGCACTACGTCGAGAATCGCGGCGCACAGCTCGACGTGGAGATCCTGGCCAACACTCTGAAGGCGGTCGTCGGCGGACGGGGAGCCTACTGATGCTCACCGGCTACGTACCCGGTGGCTTCGACATGCTCCACATCGGTCATCTCAACATCCTCACCTCCGCCGCCGCGCGGTGCGACCGCCTTGTCGTGGGGGTGGCCACCGACGACTCCCTGGAGCGCATGAAGGGGCGCCCGCCCATCGTGCCCCAAGCCGAGAGAATGGCCCTGGTCAGCGCCCTGCGAATGGTCGACGCGGTCGTGCCGGACCTCGATCAGGACAAGCGCCTCGCCTGGGAGCGCTCCCCCTTCGATATCCTGTTCAAGGGCACCGACTGGAAGGGAACCGAGAAGGGCGACGCCCTCGAGGCGCAGATCATGGAGGTGGGCGCACGGGTGGTCTATCTGCCCTACACCCCCACCACCTCCTCGACCATGCTGCGTCGTGTGCTCGCTCAGGAGGTTGCTGCGCGCACCCCCGTGCCGGACGGGAGGTGACTACGAGTGCGCATTCACGTGCCGCGACGCCCACGCCTGCGTCGCGGTTCCCCGTTGGTGCGCCGCAGGCTGTCCACCGTGCTCGTGTTCCTGGCGTTCGCCGCGCTGGCGGCCGCGGCCTGGTTCCACAAGGGGGCCTCGCAGGCCGACGTCGAGCTCAACGACGGCGGGGTATGGGTCACCAGCACCACCCAGCACCTCGTGGCGCGGTTGAACTACCCCTCCCGTCAGGTCGATGGCGCCATCCGCACGGCCTCGGACAGCTTCGACGTCACCCAGAGCGCCGACCACGTCCTGGTCCCGGACACGGCCGCCTCCTCCGTCTCCACCGTGGACCCCACGACCGTCTCGCTGTCCGCGGGGACGCCGCTGACCAGTGGCGTCACCGTCTCCCAGGGCGCCGACCGGGTCATCTCCGTCAACTCCGTCGAGGGCACCGTGCGCGCCACCACGGTCAGCACCGTCGGCTCGCTATCGACGTCCCCGGCGCTCATCGAGAACACGCCGGACGTCGTGGCGGTGGCCGGCACCGACGGCTCCGTCCATGCCGTGTCCGCCAAGACCGGCACGATCACGACGGTCCCCGTGCGCTCCACCGGCTGGGACAAGCCCAGGACCGAGTCGGTGTCGCTCACGGCGGGCACGGACGTCGCCGTGACCGCCGTCGGCGGGGACACCATCGTCCTGGAGCGCGGCACGGGCGTGCTCCACCTGCCCGACGGCAAGACCATCGACCTGGGCGAGTCGGGGCTGTCCCTTCAGCAGCCGGGCCCCGACTCCGACACCGTCCTGGTCGCCTCCCGCACCTCTCTGCTGAGCGTGCGCATGGACGGCTCGGGCTCCACGACGCTGCCCTCGGCCGACGAGGGGGAGGCCCCCGTCGGCGTGGCCGCCGCTCCGGTGCGCCTGGGCGGCTGCGTCTACGCCGCCTGGTCCGGATCCGGCCAGTTCGTGCGCCGGTGCTCGGGGACCACCGAGACCCGGCACGACGAGAAGCTCGCCTCCTCCACCACCCCCGTCTTCCGCGTCAACAGGGACGCCATCGTCCTCAACGACGTGGCCGAGGGCACCGTGTGGCTCCCGGACGAGGAGCTCGTGCTGGTCGAGAACTGGACGGACGTCACCTCGCAGACGGATGAGGACGCCACCCACAAGGACGACTCGGCCCAGACCAGCGAGTCCCAGTCCCTGCCCGAGCGCACCGAGGAGAACCATGCGCCCGAGGCGGTCGATGACTCCTTCGGCGCGCGTCCGGGCCGCTCCACCATTCTGCCGGTGCTGGCCAACGACTCCGACCAGGACGGCGACGTGCTCACCGCGACCCCCGGTGAGGGCGCGGCCGGCAGCGTGGTGACGCAGGCGCAGGACGGCCTGGCCCTGCGCCTGAACACGGCCGAGGACGCCACGGGCACCCTCACGATCCCCTACACGGCCGACGACGGGAGGGGCCTGTCCGACTCCGCCGTGGCCACCGTCGAGGTGCACCCCTGGGACGTCAACGGAGCCCCCGAGCAGAACACGACGCCGAAGATCGTGGTCTCGGGCACGGCCTCCGCCTCCGCCAGCGTGCTGGGCACCTGGCAGGACCCCGACGGGGACACCCTCTACCTGGTCTCCGCCCAGGGCGAGGGCCTGGACGTGCGCACGACGAACGAGGGCACGGTCACGGTACGGGATCTGACGGGGACTCCGGGCACCCGCCCATTGACGGTGGTCGTCTCCGACGGCCGCGAGACGACCTCGGGGACGGTCGATGTGGACGTGCAGTCCGCCGACGCGGCGGTGCCGATCGCCAACGCCGATCACGTCCACGTCGTCGCCGGCTCCCAGGCTGTCTTCTCACCGCTCGACAACGACTCCTCCCCGACCGGGGAGCCGCTGAGCCTGGCGGGCCTGGAGGAGGCCCCCGCGGGGACCACCGCCGAGATCAACCGGCAGGCGGGCACCGTCACGTTCAAGGCGGAGGCCGCGGGAACCTACTACCTCACCTACGACGTCTCGGCCGGCGCGGCGGTGGCCCAGGGCGTGGTGCGCGTCGATGTCGCGGCCGCCTCCGACTCCTCCGTGCCGCCCGTGCCGGAGAACGACACCGCCCTGCTGCGCGAGGGCGGCGCGGCGACGATCTCCCCCCTGGACAACGACTTCGATCCCTCCGGCGGGATCCTCGTGCTCCAGTCGGCCTCGGCGCCCCCGGAGTCAGGGGTGGCGGTCACCGTGGTCAACCACTCGCTGCTGCAGATCACCGCAGCGGGCGGCGTGCCCGAGCAGGTGGAGCTGGAGTACGTCGTCTCCAACGGCGCCTCGACGGCGACCGGGCACGTGACGGTCGTCCCCATCTCCTCCAGCGAGGCGCAGGTCCCGGTCACGGCCTCCGACACCGCGGTGGTGCGGGTGGGCGACGTCGTCACCGTACCGGTGCTCGACAACGACACCTCGCCGTCGGGGCTGGCCCTGTCGCTATCCGACGAGCTGGGAACCGTCGGGGACTCGCTGGGCAGCGCCTGGGTCTCCGAGGACTCCGTGCGCATGAAGGCCGGCGATATCCCGGGGCGCACGACCCTGACCTACACGGCCACCGACACGCTGGGCCAGACCGCCACCGGCCGGCTGGACATCGAGGTGCGCGACCGCGACGACGCCTCCAACGCCGCCCCCAGCCCGCAGAACCTGGAGGCGAGCACGGTGGCGGGGGCGCCCGTCGATATCACCGTGCCGTTGGACAACATCGACGCCGACGGCGACTCGGTGAGCCTGGTGGGACTGAACCAGCCCCCGACCGGCGGCACGGTCCAGGTCGATAGCACCTGGCTGACCTACACCCCCACCGACGGCACGACGGGCACGGACACCTTCACCTACACCGTTCAGGACCGCTTCGGCGCCCAGGCGAGCGCCACGGTGCGCGTCGGGGTGGCGCCGACCTCGGCGACGAACACGGCGCCGGTCGCCACCGACGACATGGTGATGGCCAAGCCGGGGCGCACCGTGGCCGTGGACGTGGTCGACAACGACCTCGACGCCGACGGCGACAATCTCGTCCTGGAGGGCACGCCCGTTCCGGACGACGACGCCCTGGGCGTGTCCGTGCGCTCCAACCGCATCGTGCTGAACCTCCCGGCCACCGAGGGCGTCCGCACGGTGCACTACACCGTCTCCGACTCCCGAGGCGGCACCGACGTGGGCACCCTGACCGTGCAGGTGGCCGCCGACGCGCCCTCGGCCAGTCCCGTGGGCGTGGACGACTACGTGACCGTGGACAAGGTGGACGCCGACGGCTCGGTGACCGTACCGGTGCTGGACAACGACTCCGACGCGGACGGCTCCCCCTGGGATCTGACCCTGACCACCGACGACCCGACCGCGCAGGTGGTCGACGGCGAGTCGATCCAGGTGACGGTCGGCGACGAACGGCGCTTCGTGCTCTACACGGTCACCGACGTCGACGGCCTCACGGGCAACGCCGTGGTCGTCGTGCCCGCCCGCTCCGAGCTGCGGCCGCGCCTGAACTCCACCGCGGTTCCGGTGCGCATCCCCGCGGGCCGGAGCATGGACGTGAACCTGTCGTCCTACATCGCCTCGCGCGCCGGGACCTCGCCGACGGTCACCGACACCTCCACCCTGCGCACGGGCAACGGCCTGGACTCGGCGACGGTCGGCTCGAGCGGCGGCACCGTGTCGCTGACGCCGACGGCGGGCTTCCTCGGGCAGACCTCGGTAACGATGACGGTGGCCGACGGAACAGGCGAGGACGCCCTGAGCTCGACCCTGACACTGCCGGTCGTCGTGGAATCGACGACGAACTCCGCCCCCGTGCTCACCCCGACGCAGATCGTGGTGGCGCCCGGCGAGGGGACCACCACCGCGGACCTGGCCGCCATGACCAAGGACCCCGACGGCGACCGCCTCTCCTTCACCGCCGGATCGGCGTCCGACGGCTTCGAGGCGAGCCTGTCCGGCTCGACGCTGTCGGTCAGCGCGGCCGCGAACGCCTCCATCGGCACCACCGGCAGTATCACCATCACGGTGAGCGACGGGACGAATCCGTCGGTGAGCGCCGAACTGCCGCTGAGGATCGTCGAGTCCACCAAGCCCCTCATGACCACGGCGCCGGCCACGCTGACCTCGGACGGCTCGCCGGTGACGGTGGACGTGGCGTCGCTGGTCACCAACCCCTTCCCCGGCAAGCCCATCACGCTCGCGGAGACCCCGGCGGTCACCTCCGGGCAGGGCAATGTGTCGGCATCCGGAACGACCCTGACCATCAGCCCCGCCGGTGGCTTCACCGGGCGCCTCGTCGTGGGCTACCGGGTGCTGGACGCCACCGGCTCCGCGACGCGCGCGGTCAGCGGAACGGTGACCGTGACGGTCTCGGGCGTCCCGGATCCCCCAACCGGGGTGAGCGCGGAGCCCCGGGGCGCCTCCTCCATGTCGGTGAGCTGGACGCCCGGGGCGGACCACGGATCGACGATCACCTCCTACACCCTCACCGAGGTCGGCGGCGCCGGCACGTGGCGCTGCACGGGCTCGCCCTGCGAGGCCTCCGGCCTGCGGACGGGCGGCACCTACTCCTTCCGGGTCGTGGCCACCAACGCCTCGGGCTCCTCGGAGCCCTCGGCCGCCTCGGCGCCCACGGCGCTGTCGGCCACCCCGGAGCGGCCGACGGGCGTGACCCTCACCGGGGGCCAGGGCGAGGTCACCGCCTCGTGGGTCCCCGTGGACGCGGACGGCTGGGCCGTCTCCTACGAGGTGCAGCTCGACGACGGCCAGACGCAGACGACCAGGGGAACGTCGGCGACCTTCTCCGTGGACTCCGGCAGCTACGTCGCCAAGGTCCGCGCCGTCATCCCCGGCGGCGAGGCCTCGGAGTGGGCGACGTCGAACGTCGCCGGGCCGTGGAGCGCCCCGGGCAAGCCCGAGGTGCGGAAGACGGACGGCGGGGTCAACGTCTCCTGGAAACCCGTGGGACAGGCCGCGGGGGTCACCTACACCGTCAATATCTCGGGCGACGCCTCGTCGTCGGTCAGCGCCGGCAGCAGCACCAGCGCGTACGTCGCCCTGTCCCCCGGCAGCTACAGCGTCACCGTGACCGCCTCCCAGGGCGGTAGCTCCGCGGAGTCGCCGTCCACGGACTTCCAGGTCACAGGCGCTCCGAGCCCGCCATCGGCGCCGGTCATCGAGGCGCGGGGCGACTCGGGCACGCTCAACGTGGTCACCCCCGCCTACGCGAGCGCGGGCAACGGCTGGACCGCCGGCGAGCTCCGCGTGGAGTACTCCGCGGACGGCCGCCGCTGGACGGAGGGCCCGAATATCTCCGGGCTGCAGAACGGCACGGCCTACACCGTGCAGGCCCGCGTCGTCGCCCCCGACGGCTCGGTCTCCTCCTCGACGACCGGCAACTCGGCCACGCCCTACGGCCCCCCCACCTCGCCCACGATGCACTGCGAGGCCGGTGACACCACCGTGACCTGCAGCTGGTCCGGCGGCAGCGACGGCGGCATGGCGACGACCTACGAGCTCTCCGGCCAGAAGTCCGGCACGGTGGCGGCCTCGGGCAGCGAGACGTTCACCGTCGGCCACGGCGCCAAGGCCGAGCTGTGCGTGACCGCGAAGCAGGGCGCGAACCACGGAGCGACCAACTGCGACAGCGCGACCACCGCCGAGGAGTACTCCCGCGACTACGAGGGCGGCGCCGAGTGGGACGCATGGGGCGTCTGGACCAAGAGGCTCACGGTCTCGCTGAGGGGCTGGCCGCCCAACAGCCAGGTCACGTGCCGCGGGACCACGTGGTGGTACTTCGAGGACTCCACGTACTCCACGACGGTCACCACCGACAGCCGCGGGAACTACAGCGACTCCCCGGTGTGGACGGGCGGCGGGTACACCGGCAGGCTCTACACGCGCGACTACAACCCGGGAACCTGGTTCAGATGCGAGTAGTCCCTCCGCCCGCACCGGATCCGCGCCGCGGAGGCGAGCATGACGCGGACGGCGGCGACGGCCCCTCCCCGCCCGCACCGGATCCGCGCGGTCGGGGCCCGCGGTGCGCGACGGTAACCTACTGCGTGCGGCACCGCATCCCCCTCACACGTTCAGCTTTCTAGGAGGCACGCCCGTCCATGGCCCTCTCTCAGGACAATGCGGCATGGTTCGCCGACACCTTCACGCGCATCGTCGACAACGTCGGCCAGGCCCTCCTGGGCAAGGAGGACGTGGTGCGCCTGGCGCTGACGACCATGCTCGCCGAGGGGCACCTCCTGCTGGAGGACGCCCCCGGCACGGGCAAGACCGCCCTGGCCCGCGCGCTGGCCGCCACCGTGCAGGGCACCCACTCGCGCATCCAGTTCACCCCCGACCTGCTG
>ERZ773213.1861-NODE-1861-length-10584-cov-44.036091_pt1 | contig 10584 bp, 11 predicted proteins | sample MGYA00580996_ERZ773213 | MGnify/ENA primary metagenome ERZ773213 (study PRJEB29015, sample SAMEA2738152) | human oral metagenome | biome: human oral; feature: human-associated habitat; material: saliva | place: China | collected 2197 ...
TGGGGCAGTTTTTCTTTCGAAAAACTGCCCCATTTATGCCCCTGACTAGGGGAAATGCTTGCTTACTTAAGTATATCAAGGCGAATAATGAAAGATTCTCAACTACCAAGACGGTCTACGTCGCCCTGTTGTAAGTATATCAAGGCGAATAATGAAAGATTCTCAACCAAACCATGATCGCTACGCGGCACAGGCTAAGTATATCAAGGCGAATAATGAAAGATTCTCAACAAGAAAACCCCTACGATAAGCCGCCCTCTAAGTATATCAAGGCGAATAATGAAAGATTCTCAACACCTGGACAAGCTGGCGCGCGCTGTTTTTAAGTATATCAAGGCGAATAATGAAAGATTCTCAACTACGCACGGGGTGGAGTGTACGCACGTGTAAGTATATCAAGGCGAATAATGAAAGATTCTCAACAGGTTCCACTCTTGGTGAGCGTCGAACATAAGTATATCAAGGCGAATAATGAAAGATTCTCAACCGACGCTTGGTGTAGACTCCTCGGGCTTTAAGTATATCAAGGCGAATAATGAAAGATTCTCAACAAACACAACATGGCGACGTGTCAGCACTTAAGTATATCAAGGCGAATAATGAAAGATTCTCAACTAGCCAATCAAGATGAGCAGCTGGATTATAAGTATATCAAGGCGAATAATGAAAGATTCTCAACCGTTTTATCCTGACAAAATCACTATATCTAAGTATATCAAGGCGAATAATGAAAGATTCTCAACCTCATGGCAAGCTGCGTTCTTCTCTGCTTAAGTATATCAAGGCGAATAATGAAAGATTCTCAACGGCAATTTCGCGCACCGGCGAGGTGAACTAAGTATATCAAGGCGAATAATGAAAGATTCTCAACTGTCTCCCCCGCGCGAACATAAATACACTAAGTATATCAAGGCGAATAATGAAAGATTCTCAACAATCAGTGCAATTCACATAGAACATGCCTAAGTATATCAAGGCGAATAATGAAAGATTCTCAACCTGAGGTCGTACACGCGATATCAATGGCTAAGTATATCAAGGCGAATAATGAAAGATTCTCAACTGCATGAAGTCAAAAACGCCGTCTACACTAAGTATATCAAGGCGAATAATGAAAGATTCTCAACTAGCCGTAAGCGTGACCGTCAGACCGCTATAAGTATATCAAGGCGAATAATGAAAGATTCTCAACCACCGGAAGATGTCTTGCAGGACGCCGGTAAGTATATCAAGGCGAATAATGAAAGATTCTCAACTAAATTGCACCGCACATAACCGATAAATTAAGTATATCAAGGCGAATAATGAAAGATTCTCAACGAGAACGTGGTGACCGTGGTGAGCGGGGTAAGTATATCAAGGCGAATAATGAAAGATTCTCAACGCCGATTGCGATTGCTGTCATCAAGGCCATAAGTATATCAAGGCGAATAATGAAAGATTCTCAACACAGACTTCCGCCGTTGGCGATTGCGTCTAAGTATATCAAGGCGAATAATGAAAGATTCTCAACACACGTCGCGTGGGTTGATGCCGTGCAGTAAGTATATCAAGGCGAATAATGAAAGATTCTCAACAGAAAAACGGTCTATGGTCCCCTGACGGTAAGTATATCAAGGCGAATAATGAAAGATTCTCAACACGGCTTCCGGCTGGTCGTTCTTGTCGTTAAGTATATCAAGGCGAATAATGAAAGATTCTCAACTGAAGGTTCAGCTTGATAAGCTTTACAGTAAGTATATCAAGGCGAATAATGAAAGATTCTCAACTATTTAACCGGGCATAAAAAAGAAGAGCTAAGTATATCAAGGCGAATAATGAAAGATTCTCAACGTTAGTATCATTGGAAGCCTTGTTATGATAAGTATATCAAGGCGAATAATGAAAGATTCTCAACTGAAAGCTCAATGTGTGAGGGGGTGGAGTAAGTATATCAAGGCGAATAATGAAAGATTCTCAACGATGCGAGAGAGTCCCATGACAGAACAGTAAGTATATCAAGGCGAATAATGAAAGATTCTCAACCACTACACCACTTACCCCCGTCCTGCATTAAGTATATCAAGGCGAATAATGAAAGATTCTCAACAACGTTAGCGTGATGAACTGGAACGTTATAAGTATATCAAGGCGAATAATGAAAGATTCTCAACCACAGGATATATCTACAGCCCCGGCGACTAAGTATATCAAGGCGAATAATGAAAGATTCTCAACCCGGCTGGCGCGAAGCCATCAAAGCACTTAAGTATATCAAGGCGAATAATGAAAGATTCTCAACAGACCAGCTGAGACCAGTCACCACCAATTAAGTATATCAAGGCGAATAATGAAAGATTCTCAACAAGCGCGTAGCGGATTTGGAGAATGAGCTAAGTATATCAAGGCGAATAATGAAAGATTCTCAACTCGCAGTAGCGTTCCTCTAGCTCAACGCTAAGTATATCAAGGCGAATAATGAAAGATTCTCAACCCGCAACCGCCGACCAGGTGCGCACCCTTAAGTATATCAAGGCGAATAATGAAAGATTCTCAACAACGACGGCAAATCGAACATCTCCGACCTAAGTATATCAAGGCGAATAATGAAAGATTCTCAACCGGCTGAACAACAGGAGCATCACCCGCATAAGTATATCAAGGCGAATAATGAAAGATTCTCAACTACGCACGGGGCGGGGTGTACGCACGTATAAGTATATCAAGGCGAATAATGAAAGATTCTCAACGGCGGTCCTCGCGGCGGCACCGAAGAGCTAAGTATATCAAGGCGAATAATGAAAGATTCTCAACAAAGAAACGAACTTGACAAAGCGTTAAGTAAGTATATCAAGGCGAATAATGAAAGATTCTCAACCAACCGTGGTCATAGCCGCGGCGCTACCTAAGTATATCAAGGCGAATAATGAAAGATTCTCAACCTTGACAAAGTTCAAGAAGCCTTATATGTAAGTATATCAAGGCGAATAATGAAAGATTCTCAACTTCTGAACCGGCGGGTCAATATGAACCATAAGTATATCAAGGCGAATAATGAAAGATTCTCAACACGCAGAATAACCAAAGCCGCCGGGCTGTAAGTATATCAAGGCGAATAATGAAAGATTCTCAACCAACTTCGAGTACATCCGCCGAGACCTATAAGTATATCAAGGCGAATAATGAAAGATTCTCAACACCGACCATGACTAAACGCCGTGACCGCTAAGTATATCAAGGCGAATAATGAAAGATTCTCAACTCAAGGTCTGGTTTTACCGCGTGTATCGTAAGTATATCAAGGCGAATAATGAAAGATTCTCAACGTCTCCCACGCGGTCACCCACACCATCATAAGTATATCAAGGCGAATAATGAAAGATTCTCAACTCACCGGCGTGCCAGGCTACGTCCTTGATAAGTATATCAAGGCGAATAATGAAAGATTCTCAACCGAAGAGCTGGCTATCGCTCAGGGTGGGTAAGTATATCAAGGCGAATAATGAAAGATTCTCAACGAAAAGCCCGGCGGTCGCCTCTGGCTCTTAAGTATATCAAGGCGAATAATGAAAGATTCTCAACCGTTTTCGCCGCGCACGACCCAGTATTGTAAGTATATCAAGGCGAATAATGAAAGATTCTCAACACGGTGCAGCAATGGTCGATCAGAAAGATAAGTATATCAAGGCGAATAATGAAAGATTCTCAACGACTTCCACCTCGACTGTGAAGCTGTAGTTAAGTATATCAAGGCGAATAATGAAAGATTCTCAACTTAGGCTTACGGATAATTTCACAGAAAATAAGTATATCAAGGCGAATAATGAAAGATTCTCAACGGCATCCCACCCGTAGATCACAAGACATTAAGTATATCAAGGCGAATAATGAAAGATTCTCAACGCGGCGGCTTCCAGAGCGCCGGGCGACGTAAGTATATCAAGGCGAATAATGAAAGATTCTCAACTGGCCGCTCCGGGCACGTTCACCACGCATAAGTATATCAAGGCGAATAATGAAAGATTCTCAACCGGAACCGGACGGGGCGCACCGCATCGATAAGTATATCAAGGCGAATAATGAAAGATTCTCAACCACTCGTAATATCGCCGTCGAACTTTTCTAAGTATATCAAGGCGAATAATGAAAGATTCTCAACCAAAACGCCCGGTTGCCTTCTCGGTCGCTAAGTATATCAAGGCGAATAATGAAAGATTCTCAACCACCATACCACGGAAAGACGGAACACACTAAGTATATCAAGGCGAATAATGAAAGATTCTCAACAGAGGATTCGCGAAAACTCAGAGAAGAGTAAGTATATCAAGGCGAATAATGAAAGATTCTCAACCTATTCCCGAACGTAGGTACGGTGGAAATAAGTATATCAAGGCGAATAATGAAAGATTCTCAACGGTTTTTCCGGTTCGTATTTAGTATATCTAAGTATATCAAGGCGAATAATGAAAGATTCTCAACCTCGCAGCAGTACCCCCAACCGGGGGATTAAGTATATCAAGGCGAATAATGAAAGATTCTCAACCGGTGAAGGGCTTTGTGCCCGAGCTGACCTAAGTATATCAAGGCGAATAATGAAAGATTCTCAACATCGTGTGCGGGGTGCCGTGGCGGCTGCTAAGTATATCAAGGCGAATAATGAAAGATTCTCAACTAAACCGGCGCAAATACTGGAAGAAGGTTAAGTATATCAAGGCGAATAATGAAAGATTCTCAACTAAATGTCCGTGTTGTTTTTGACGTGACTAAGTATATCAAGGCGAATAATGAAAGATTCTCAACGATACATCTAAGGGGGCGGCGACATGAATAAGTATATCAAGGCGAATAATGAAAGATTCTCAACAAGCATCTTGACCTTAGCTCTGGGTCGCTAAGTATATCAAGGCGAATAATGAAAGATTCTCAACTCCGCGGCGGCGCGCTGCGTGTTGAAGCTAAGTATATCAAGGCGAATAATGAAAGATTCTCAACTAGCGAAAAAAGCTACTCGAAAAAAGATAAGTATATCAAGGCGAATAATGAAAGATTCTCAACTGTAATGCGACAGATGCCGCATACCTACTAAGTATATCAAGGCGAATAATGAAAGATTCTCAACCAATAATACAAGTTATTACCGGTTTTCTTAAGTATATCAAGGCGAATAATGAAAGATTCTCAACTGCTCGCTCGTTCCTCGCTGCGCTCCAGTAAGTATATCAAGGCGAATAATGAAAGATTCTCAACCACGTCCGCGTCATTGCTAGCGGCCATGTAAGTATATCAAGGCGAATAATGAAAGATTCTCAACGATTGGCCGCATTGTGATGGGCGCACCGTAAGTATATCAAGGCGAATAATGAAAGATTCTCAACCGCTCGTAATGTCGCCGTCGAACTTTTCTAAGTATATCAAGGCGAATAATGAAAGATTCTCAACCGGTATGACCGTCCGGGCTGTAGTGAGATAAGTATATCAAGGCGAATAATGAAAGATTCTCAACTCCTCGCTGGCATCATGGCGCTTGCGCGTAAGTATATCAAGGCGAATAATGAAAGATTCTCAACTGGGCGCGGTCGTGATGAACGCTTCGCTTAAGTATATCAAGGTGAATAATGAAAGATTCTCAACACACTCGCGCGCTACCCACCATACGGGGTAAGTATATCAAGGCGAATAATGAAAGATTCTCAACCCAGTTATACCTACCGCCACGCTTCTTATAAGTATATCAAGGCGAATAATGAAAGATTCTCAACCGCCTCAACAACGTATTCTCGCAAAACATAAGTATATCAAGGCGAATAATGAAAGATTCTCAACGAGACCGACAACGTCATTGCTGCCATTGTAAGTATATCAAGGCGAATAATGAAAGATTCTCAACTCACCGTCATCTGGGGCACGGTAGGCGGTAAGTATATCAAGGCGAATAATGAAAGATTCTCAACCATACGGGAACGTTTCGACACCCTGTCGTAAGTATATCAAGGCGAATAATGAAAGATTCTCAACTGGGTCTTCATCTCCACCAGAGGCAACCTAAGTATATCAAGGCGAATAATGAAAGATTCTCAATGCCCTTAAAGGTACTCACGCGCCGCCATTAAGTATATCAAGGCGAATAATGAAAGATTCTCAACCGCAAACCCAGTGCGAGGATCATACAGGTAAGTATATCAAGGCGAATAATGAAAGATTCTCAACACCGACATGGTGAACAGCTTCGACCCTGTAAGTATATCAAGGCGAATAATGAAAGATTCTCAACCAATCATGCCAGTCATGAACCATGCTACTAAGTATATCAAGGCGAATAATGAAAGATTCTCAACGCCCATCGATTCGGAGGGAGTAGATTTGGAGGGAACAGAGGGATAAATATATCAAGGCGAATAATGAAAGATTCTTGACTCGATGGTGCACACAACGAAGCTGGAAATAAGCATACCAAGGTGAATAATGAAAGACTCTCAATTCGGTCGGTCGCGTCGGTCAGTCGGTCATAAAAATATCAAACAACTATTGAAAGATTCTTAGTCCTCAATGAAAGCCCCTCCGGTCTATTTATTTTAACAAATATGCGTACTTCTGGGTGTAAATAGCGAGAATATTAAAATAGGCCCCTCGGCCCGCAGTAGTAAACTGCAGGCCGAGGGGCCTCATCATGCGTTAGTAACTAAGCTGCAGAGTGGCGCTGTCACCGCCCGGGGGAGTACCCCTACGCTGCCGCTGCTACAGCACCCTTGGCTGCGGTGCCGTTTCGGGTCCAGAGCAGGAGCGCTGCCACGCTGTTGATGATGTAGAAAATGTATTTGCCGACGTTCGCGAAGTTGCCCTGGGTCAGCGCCTTGATGCACTGCACGGTGTTGTACAGGAACCAGAATTGCCACTGCATCGTGAGCTTGAGCGCGTTCAGAATGTTCGCTGACAGGGACAGGCCGAACACTACGGTCGTGATCCAGAACAGGAACGAGGTCTTGCCGCCGTAACCGACATAGTTCGCTACCAGGGAGAACGCGAACGAACCCGCCACAATACCGCCAATAATCAGCTGGCCCTTCGTGCCGGTCGGCGGTTCCATCGCCTTGCCGCGTTCGGAGTTCTGCCACCTACGAATCGCGAAGGTGTACACGATAAAGGTCACCGGGTAGGTGATGATTGCTGCCTTGTTGCCCATAATGTAGTCAATTGCTCCAGACAGTGCCGTGTTAATAATGCCGAGCACGTTGCCAACGTTGGAGAGGCGACCGGTCAGGCGGGTAGACATCATTGAAATACCCACGTTAATCACGGAAATCACGCCGAGGGGAATGAAGTTCGTAATCGGGCCCCAGTCGACGTATTTGTCGAGGGTGGTGCCCAGGTATCCTGAGGCGATTGCGATGGCGATGACCAGTGCCACGCCGAAGAGGTCGGCGTACTTGGACTTGGCGAAAAAGAGGAGGGCCTTCTCATATGAGAATTCCTTGGCCTCCATGGGTAACTCCTTTGTTGGGATATAGAAACAGTGATAGGGTACCAATAACTATAACTCTTTGAAAAGGGTTTGAAACGGCGTGTCGCACATAAAACCTCAGAACCCCACATATTCCATATCCCGGAACACCTCGGCGTAGAGCAATTCAAAGCCGCCCCATCAAGAACCCATACCAACTTCCGGCAAACGTTGCCAGATAACGCCCCTACTTCGTTGAACACTAAAAATGGGTGTAAAATCACCACCGTTTCATCTTCGCTTTAAACAGGACCTTAAGGTACGCTAGATGACTGGGTCAGGGAACTCGTACCGGTCTCACTCACCGCACATCCGCCCGACAGACACCCGCACCCCGCACGTTGCGTCTCACTCACGCACACAGGGGAGGGAACCACCGTATCGGCCTCACTCACCGTTTACGCCGCTGTCCGTGCGTCCTGCCACCCGTAACTCACTCAACTCAAACAAGAACTGAATAGGACAATCATGCCCTTGCTTAACCATCGACTCTCACGACGATTCTTCGTAAAGGGTGCTTCCGCAGCCGCAGCCGCAGGCGCACTGGCCCTGCAGGCACAGGCCGCTCATGCAGACGAAGCTCCCGCAAACCTTGCCCCGGCAACCGAGGAAACTAAAGGCCCGCGCCTCATTATTCAGCGCGCCACCATCACTGAAACCGGTATGACCGTCAACTACACTGCACACGGTCTGCGCGAATTCCTCACCGAAGGCACTACCCTGACCGTACGCCACGGCTACGTTCGTAACGACTCTTTCGAAACTCTGCGCTCCTGGCCGCTCACCCCCGAATTTGACGGTGACGCTGACAGCTTCAGCGGTAGCGACCAGTTCCCCATCGAGCTGATGCAGGGTGAGGGCGTTGACCACGCCCTGCAGCTGGATATTTGCTCCGACCCGTGGGGTCAGGAGATCACCCGCCAGATTGCTGCGCGCATCCCCGTGGCTGAGACCAAGATCCTGAAGACTTCTTTCGAGGATGTTCCGGATAACCACCCGTTCGCTGAGGATATCCGCATGGCGAACCAGAAGAAGTGGCTGATGCCGAACCCGCAGACTGGCGCGTTTGAGCCGGACCGCCCTGTGACCCGTGAGGAGCTTATTGCTCTGCTGAACCACGCTGCTGGTCACGCTGGCGTGAGCGAAAACTCGGATGTTGCACCCTTCGCGGATGCGGCAGGCCGCCCGACCGCGAACGCGCTGCACTGGGCTCGTGACCGCAAGATCACCGAGCCGCTCACCGGTGGCGACAAGATTGACCCGACCGCACCGGTTTCTCACGAGGAGCTGGCGGCTGTGCTGTTCCAGTACAACGCGGAGGTTCAGCTGACCGAGATGAAGGAGGGCGCTGGTTCTCGTTTCCGCGACGTGCTCGGTGCGGGTACTCTGCACCGTTACGTTGCGTGGGCTGGCGCGAACGACATCGTGCTGGATGCTTCGGGTGTGTTCAACCCGACCGCGCCGACTACTCGCGCGGAGCTGGCTCGTTTCATTCGCCGCTACAAGCTGCAGAACCTGCTGTTCACTGACTTCTCGTATGTCTCCTAATTTTTAGTCACCCCTGGCACTGTGTCACCCCGGCACCGTGTGTTGGGGTGTGTGGAACCCCCGTCTTCTGGCTTTGCTGGAGGCGGGGGTTTTGTCATGCCCCGTCGTGCCTCGCTGCTGTATTGCCGCACCTCGGGGAATTTTGGTGGGGGAGTTTTAGTGACAGGCTGTGCCTGGCATATGAAATTTTGCGTTATATATACCTAAAATCTTGCAAAATCCTGTGCGCTAAGTAAGTATTACCTAGAAGGCAAGTTAATGTTTGCCTTACTTAATACTGTGTGAAGACTAGTTTCCTTCCTCGTGGACCCACGAAACCCACACCAGAGAGCAGGGAAAACGCGGCACCTCACCACCCATCGGTGGGGGAGAGAAGCACCTCCACACACCACCCACGAAAAAGGACATACATATGAAGCTCGCATCAAGCAAGGCATTCAAGGGTCTCGCCGTTGGATCGCTGGCACTGGCAATTTCCGGCGTTGCCACCATCCCCGCATCGTTCGCGGCAGAATCCACCCGGGCAGCAAGCCAGAGCAGCGACGCTCGCACCATCACCGACAAGGCGATGGCAAAGATCACCCAGGGCCTGCCCGGTCAGTTCCAGGTCGCATACTCCAAGAAGACCAACAAGATTTGGGTTGCGGGCACTGCAGACCGCGACGAGCACGTTTCCACTATCGCTCGTATTGACGCGAACTCCCTGAAGATTGAGGCAGTTGCTGAGCTGCCCATCGTCCAGGACGCGAAGGGCTACTCCTACGAGGGTGCGTACGGTATCACCGTCGATGACGAGGAAGGTACCGTGTGGGTGACCAGCACCCGCGATAACTCCGTTGCCGTATACGATCAGGCGACCATGAAGCAGCTGTGGACCAATGCGGGTCTGAGCAAGGACGACCCGAACTGGATCGAGCACCCCCGCGAGGTGCGTGTCGATCACGAGTCGGGTAAGGCTTTCGTGACCGGTCGCTTCTTTGTCTCGGCTATCGATCTGAAGACCAAGAAGGTCGAGAAGATTCAGCTTGAGGGCGCACCCGATGGCGGTACCCGCTACATCAGCATGAACATCCTGGTGGACGGCGGCAAGCTGTACGTGCCCGAACGCACCGGCGGCAAACTCTTCGTGATCGACACCAAGACCTTCAAGGTCGAGAAGACCATCTCTGTGAAGGGCGATAAGGACGGCGAGGTTCGCCCCTCCGACGTGGCTATTGACCACTCGCAGAACGAAATTTACGTCTCTTCGCAGGGCGTGAAGGGCGAGAACTCCGGTGTATCCGTGTACGATGCGACCACCCACGAGTTCAAGAAGTTCATCCCCTTCGGCACCCAGGCGCTCTCGCTCGATAACGATGAGGCCAACGACCTGGTGTACGTGACCGACTTCGGCACCGGCAAGGTCGGCGTGATTGACGGTGGCGCAGCGGACAAGCTGATTGCCGAGGTCGCCATGAATGGCGGCAAGGCAAACGACCTGGTCGTACTGCCCAACGGCTCCGTAATCGCTGTGGACAAGCAGGCTGGCGCAACCGCAACCGTGCCCTACGTCCTCGACG
>ERZ773213.1865-NODE-1865-length-10575-cov-3.570437_pt1 | contig 10575 bp, 11 predicted proteins | sample MGYA00580996_ERZ773213 | MGnify/ENA primary metagenome ERZ773213 (study PRJEB29015, sample SAMEA2738152) | human oral metagenome | biome: human oral; feature: human-associated habitat; material: saliva | place: China | collected 2197 ...
AGCTATTACTTCTATTGAGACGGGGCTGGTAACGGATGTAATTATTGGAGTAGGCATCAACTTTGCCATTGCTGATTTTCCAAAAGAATTACAGCATAAGGCTGCCTCTCTCTTCCATAAAAAACATCCTATCACGCGAAATGAACTTATTAGTGAGATTTGGAAAAATTTTTATGAATGTGACCCAGATGAGCTGATTTATCTTTACAAACAGCATTCCCTTGTCTTGGGTCGGACAATCACTTTTTACCAGAACGATCAAGACTATAAAGGAATTGCCAAAGAAATAGCAGATCATGGCCAACTATTAGTTCAATTAGATACAGGCCAAGAAATGTGGCTAAATAGTGGTGAAATTTCTTTAACAAGTTGGTAAAAAAAGAAGGGAATAAGTTGAGTAAAAATCAATTTATTCCCTTCTTTTTTTCAGCACAAAATCAATTCCTTTTATTTAACCATGTGCAGATTTTTTAAATCAAACAAAAGAAAAAAGGTTGAGGATTTTTGTCACAACCTTTCTGCTTATTTTTTACGTTTGATATGTTTATCAATTTCATCCACTATTTTTCCCATGACGTAGCTCACTTGTAAATTGCGAATGACTAGAAATGCCCAAAAAACAGCAAATAAATAGTGTCCTGACATCATTGCTTCGTTAAAAAAATAGGTTTCAATTGCTGTGAAAAAAGCTGTTGTAAGAAATTGTTGTCTTGTCATAATTCTATTATAGCATGAAAAAATAGAAAAATCTAAATTCAGTCCTCTTGAATGCTAATTTTTTCTGTTAAGAAAGCAAAACCTTCTGGAATGATGATTTCCTTTGTCTCTTCTGTTGGATTGACATTTTCTCCACGCGCCTTAGCGGAAAATTCAGCCCGAATCTCTGTCCAGTCGGTCATCGAAATAGCTAAGATATCCGGAGAAAATCCAGCCACATTGCTGAGTAAATTCCCAAACATTGTATTGAGATTTTCCCGTTTCATGGTTTGTTCCGCATTAAAGCTCGACTCAAATGCAAGAATTGCATGGTTTTCATTAGCCGCAACAGGTTGAGAACCAACTAAAAGTGCCTTATCTGCACCAGCTAAACTTTCAATAATTTCTCCCCAAGCATTTTGCAACTTAGTTAAATTACTCCGAGCCAGACTAGGATTTTCAACTGCCTCTTGCAGAATCGCATTTACTTTATGACGATCTACTCGGTATCCTTTGCTTGTTTTGGCTGATTGTGTTCCCTGTACCGCATTACTAGGTGCAGAACTTGACTGCAAACTTGCCAATTGATTCTTAAGCTGGTTGATTTCTTCTTTGAGCGTTTCTATCTCGCCTGCTATATTGGAGGGTAATTCTGCTTTATCTTGCCCTTCAGCCAGTCGAATGGTCATCATTTCTGTATAAATCTTGGGTTGCAAGCTGTTCTTGATTTCCACAAGGCTCTTCGTTGCAATCTCAATCAACTCAAACAATCTTTCCTGCGGAGTCTTGAGGTTTTCTAAAAAGCTTTCACTCGTATGCGTATTTTCTCCACCCGTTTTAACAATGAGCAAATCTCTAAGATATTGTAACAGGTCAGTGACAAAACGAGCCATATTTTTACCGCTATCAAAAATCACATCAAGATTTTCTAATGCTGCTGATGTATCATGCATCAACACAGCTGTCACATAAGCATCCAGTGCACCTAGGCTAATAGAGCCAGTAATTTCTTCTGAAATAGCTGTTGTCAGCTGATTGTCTTGGGTTAGGCTGAGAGCTTGATCTAAGATAGATAGAGCGTCTCGCATACCGCCTTCTGCTCGTCTTGCGATAATCTGCACCGCTTCATTTTCAAAGTCAATATTTTCTTGCTGCAAAATCCACTCAATGTGCTCTACAATATCTTTGGTTTTAATCGACTTGAACTCAAAGCGTTGAACGCGCGAGAGAATGGTTGCTGGTATTTTATGCAGCTCCGTCGTTGCTAAAATAAAGACAACATTCTCTGTCGGCTCTTCCAAAGTCTTAAGAAGCGCATTAAAAGCGCCTGTTGAGAGCATGTGAACCTCATCAATGATATAAACCTTGTGCTTCGCTAGACTGGGAGCATAAGTAGATTTGTCACGAATATCTCGGATTTCATCCACACCATTATTGGAAGCCGCATCAATCTCAATGACATCTTCTAGGCTTCCTTCGGTAATGGCTTGGCAAATATAACAGTCATTGCAAGGCTCTCCATCCTTTTGGTTGGGGCAATTCATTGCCTTAGCAAAAATCTTGGCTACGCTGGTCTTTCCTGTCCCTCTGGGACCTGAAAAGAGATAGGCATGACTGATTTTATCCTGTTCAACTGCCTGCCGCAAGGTTGTCGCCACAACCTCCTGCCCAACTAGCTGACCGAAGGTTTGGCTTCTGTATTTTCGATATAAAGCTTGATACATTAGGCTTTGTCTCCAAACATTTCAAAATTCCAACTTGTTTTCTCTAGTAAGAGAGCCACAAAATTTTCCAGATATTCTCGGTCAATCTCATCATAATCTGCCAGCAGATGAGAATCCAAATCTAAAACTCCTACTAAGCGACCATCCTTTACCATAGGCACCACAATCTCACTACGTGCCCTGCTATCACAGGAAATGTAGTTACCATACGGAGTAACATCTTCAACGATCACCGTCTGCCGTTTGGCGGCAGCTTCTCCGCAGACTCCTTTTCCTAGCGCAATGTGCACACAGGATACACCACCTTGAAAAGGTCCTAAAACCAACTCATTTCCGTCATAAAGATAAAAGCCGGTAAAAACGGAATGTGGCAAGGTTTGATTTAGCAAAGCAGAGCTGTTTGACAGATTAGCTAAAGCATTGCTTTCACCCTCAAGTAATGCTTCAAGCTGTGCTAAAAGTAATTGATAATTTGAAATTTTTTCTGATTGATTCATACTCTCTATTATACCAAAAAAACAGCTTCGTGACTGTTTTTTCGCAAATGGACAAGTACTACCTCCTATTTCCCTTTCAGATACATAAAAATATCATCCCAATAGTTCTTTACTAGCTGCTGGTGATAGACTTTAGGAGCAGTTGAATGTTTCACTTTCTGCCAAAGAATAGCTGCAACTTTAAGTTTTTGTTGGAAAGCAGCATTATTTTTATCAGCACAGAAATCTTTGACAAATTGATTCCATTGACAGCTAGTATTGTCATACTTAGCGTAAGTTGATTGACCTTGATAAATTGCTAACATATCTCGCAGTGTAAACTCGACATCCTTTTCTGCTTTTACCTTCCGCCAAGCTGCCGCCATGTCCGCTGTAAACTTGAATGAACTAACACCTGTCTGCTGGGCAAAAAACTCCCGAAAGCGGGTATTAAAGGCAAAACCACAGGATAACAAGGGCGTGTCTAAAGTAAGCTCTATGCCTTGCTTTTTCTTGGTTTTTAAAGGAACTTTCTTCTGAACAACATTCCCTGCAAAATACTGTTTGATTTCCTCTTCTAGCTCTGTTTTGATACCTGAATACTCCAATCCCAATTGTTTACAAATATCTGCTAATTCTGTACGATACCAATAATAGTGTGAAAACTCTTGATAGGTTTTCATCGTGGTAAAATCTGGTCTATCTTTCATTGCATGTATCCCTTTTTTCTTTCTCTATGACCTATTATACCACCAGTAAAGTAATTCCTCAAAAATGATAGATTTGTCAATTTATAGAAGATCGTCCGACCCTCGGATGGAGCGAACTACTTTTACTTGAGGCAATCCGACCCTCGGACAAAGCAAACCACTTTTAGTTGAAGTAATCCGACCCTCGGACGAAGCAAATCACTTTTAGTTGAAGCAATCCGACCCTCGGACGAAGCAAACCACTTTTAGTTGAAGCAATCCGACCGCGAATCACTTTTAGTTGAAACAAGCTGACCCTCGGACGGAATGAATCGCTTTTAATTTATCCTAGCTGCCCAACGGACACGATAAAATCTCCCTCTATAAACATAGAATAAGCAAAAGAGCTGAAAAACAAGTTTTCAACTCTTGAGGGGTGCATATTAAGAAACCACTTCAGCTGTGAGGATATTGACAACTTTTGTTGTACCTGAAGCATCTGTAAAGCTAACTGTTTTATTGGCTGGTTGATAGCTGAGATTTTCTAAGCTAACATTATATTTGAAAGCAATTTTAATCAGTTTCTTTTTAAATTCTTGTACTGATAAACCGTAGCTTTTTGCTCTTGCTTCTTCTGCCGCTTCTTCAGGATCAACAGTTGGCTGCTTTTCTGTTTCCTCAGATTTTTCCTTTTGAGCATCCGATTCTTTATTTGCAGACTTGTCTGCGTTCTCTTTTGGCTCTTCATTTGGTGCATAGTTCTTTCCGTTATCTGATTGATTTTTCTTACCATGCTGACTAGAATTACCAAAACCATTGTCAGAATGCGGACGGTCTTCTGGATGAGTGACGTAATATTTCACGGTCGCAAGGAAATCTTCCATGCTGTAGCCGTCAGGTGCTTTGTAAAGTCCTTGATCAAACCAAGAAAGAGAGACATTATGATAATGGTCATGATGCGGAATAATCAATTGACCATTTTTATAATCAACGACATAAGCTGTATTATATGGCATTGCCTCAACAGGTACCTTTTTAGCCGGTGTCACACGCTCATAGATTGCTTGTGCAGTCTCTTTTTGAGGTTGTTTTGGATCCGTACTTGGCTTCTCCTCTTTCTTTTTCGGAGTTTTCGTTTTCAGATACTCTTCCGTCGCTTTACGCTCAGATTCTGACAAATCATTCTTAGGAATATAGTGGCTGTGTGTCATGTGTGGAGCAGTATAGCCATCTCCTTCATCTTTAATCACATCATGTGGATCAAAGATATAACCGTCCGATGTTGCATAACGACCTGCAGCTTTAGCTAATGCTACTTCATCAGCCGTATAAGCAATTTGCGAATTTGCTTTGCCTGCGCGGTCAGGGTGCTGTACCTCACTTGACAATTTCAAAACCTTATCCAATAAGGCAAGCTTATCCACATTCGGATTGGCAGCCTGTTGCATGAGGTTTTCAACCATTGCCAGTTGTGCTTTATCCCCTTTGCTTTCAAGCGTTTGACGAATTGGTGTTAAGACTTTCTTGAAAGCAGCAACGATTTCAGCATTTTTCTTTGTCAGTCCCGCTTGTGTTTCCGGATCAACCGCCTTGACGATTTCAGACAACAAATCTTTCACTTTTTGAAGCACTGTTGCTTTTTCTTCTGTTCCAAGAGTGAAGCCAGATTTGATACCAGCGAGTTGCTCTTCAAAGCTTGCCTTTTGACTAGCATTTGTCACCTTACTCATCAAACTTTCAGCCTTATTGATAAAGGTTTGAATCTGTTCATCCGTCACTTCTGTCTCAGATGGTTCTTCTTTTGGCTTTTCAGACTCTTTGCTTGGCTCAGTTTGCTTGCCACCATTAGGTTTGTTTGGCTGTGTTTGGTCCTTGCCCGTATCTTGGTTCGGTTTACTTGGGTTTGTCTGTTGATTACTTTGACCAGCTAGCTTTTTCGCTTCTGAATAGTCCGTACCAGGAACAATCATCCGCGAAATTTTTTCTTCTAGTGGCGACATTTGACTATAGTAAATGAAATGATAATGATTACCATGTGGCACTGCCACCCCACTAGAAGATTTTTTAGTAATCTGTGCCGGGTCAAATATCAAACCATCAGATTCCACATGACGTTGGTTTAACGGCATCAAGTACAGTTGTTTTAACAGATTGATGATTTCTTGATGAGCAGATGGAGTATTCTGATGACTTGGTTGTGATGGCTGCGCATGATGATTATTGCCCTGATGAGTCTGTGTTCCCGGCGTTGATGGTTGGTAATGGATAGAAGGTAGTGTAGTTCCGCCATTTGATGGTCTTGATGGCGTTGGACTTGTACTCGGAGTTGATGCCGTACCGCCAGGTTTGTGTTTGTTGTCCCAATAGCTCTGAGCAGCAGCTAACTCACTAGGAGACAAATCTTTCTTTGGAATATAATGGAAATGATTACCATGCGGTACGATGAAGCCATCTCCAGTATCTTCTATCACATCTGTCGGATTGAAGACATAGCCGTCATCCGTCGTATAACGACCTTGCGCACGAGCTTCTTTGACAGCTGTTGTTACAGCACCACCTTTCGCTCCCTTATGGCCTTTGCCGCTATACTCTGCCCTTTGGCGAGCAATTTCTTCTTTTGTACGAACATTACTGGTATGATTTGGATCTTTCAAGTAAAGGTAATATTTCCCATTTACCTTGATAATGTAGCCATCTTTCACTTCGTTGACAATATCAGACTGCTGCAAGGTATAGTTTGGATCCCGCATAATCAGCTCTTCACTGATAATCGCATCATAAGGGACTTTCCCATTATAATAATGATAATGATCACCGTGAGAAGTTACGTAACCTTGGTCTGTAATTTTGACAACAATCTGTTCCGCATTGATTCCTTCTTTTGCGCTCACTTCATCAGGCGACAAATTCTCTGCTTGCTTGCCCTTGTTTGCTTTAGATTTTCCATTTACATAAGCAACACGGTTATTTTCCTTGCTAGATACTGTCTGATGACGCCCCAGCTCATAGCTACACAAACTTAGGACAACAACTGCAACAGAACCGATAAGATATTTTTTCTTCATGATTCTCCTCATTTTTTCAATTCTTTTGCCAATGTCGCTAGATTGGCTTCTAGATTTTCAAGATAAGTATGATTATTTTGCGGATCAGCTTCCAAAGGGTTTAATTGTTTTAGTTTAACGCCTGTAGATTTGACCAAAGTTTTCGCAACTTTTGATGAAGCATTACTTTCCACAAAAATGGTTTTAACTTTATAAGTTTTGACAAATTCTTCAATTTCCGTCAATTGGCGCGGACTTGGTTCCTGCTCTGGAGAAATCCCGGCAATCCCCAACTGCCTCAATCCAAATCGCTTCGCCAAATAAGAAAAGGCAGTATGCTGAGTTACAAATGTTTTTTGCCTTGCAGCTTTGAAAATCGGTTGATATTTTTTAGTCAATTCTTTTGCCTTACCTGCCAGCTCTTTCGCGTTTTTTTGATAGGTTTCTTTATTTTTACTATCAATCTTCGAAAGTTTATCAGCGATAATCTGTGCTTCTTCTGCCACTTTTTCTGGGTCTAACCACGTGTGTGGATCGTAAAGAGTCTTTTCATCCACTCCTTCACCAGCAGCTACATCTTCTAATCCCGGCACACGCTCCAGCTTCATCCCTTCTGAAGCTTCAAGTACCTTCACTTTAGATTTTTTCAAACTCGGATCTAAACTTCCAGCCCAAGATTCTAACGTATGAGAATGATAAACAAAGACATCTGCATCATAGATAGCTGCTACATCGTTGGCTGATGGTTCAAAGGAATGAATACCGCTACTGGATTGAATCATCCGAACATCATTTAAATCGCCTGATACTTCTTTGACCATAGCATAAATTGGATAAAAACTTGTTACAATTTTCAGACCTTTACTCTGTTTTTTTGGACTTGTTCCACACGCTGTCAACAACAAAGTCAATCCTACCACAAAAATAGAAAATAGATATTTCTTTAATTTCATAAACCACTCCTTAACCAGTTTATTAACCGGTTAATATGATACCACGATAGAAATTAACTGTCAAGAATTTTTTATCTATTTTTTTAACAATAAGAAAAAGCCCTCTAAATTAGAAAACTTTTAATCTTTTATATCATTGCTCTTTTCTCTATGAATCTCTTCTAGCATTCCTGCTTCTTCGGCTGTTAATTCATATTTTTCTAATAAATCTGGACGACGTTCATAAGTCTTTTTCAGACTCTCATACAGACGCCATTTTCGAATATTTTCATGATGACCGCTCATCAAAATATCTGGCACAACCATTCCACGAAAATCATAAGGGCGCGTATATTGAGGATATTCTAAAAGACCTGATGAAAAACTGTCATCAGTATGACTAACTTCCTTACCAAGAACTTCAGGAATCAGTCGTACCGTCGCATCAATCATCGTCATAGCAGCCAACTCTCCACTGGTCAAAACATAATCTCCAAGAGAAACCTCGTCTGTCACCAAACTCTTAATCCGCTCATCATAACCTTCATAATGCCCGCAGATAAAGATTAATTCTTCTTCTTGAGAAAGTTCTTCCGCATAGGCTTGATTAAATGTTCGACCAGCAGGATCCAACAAAACGACTCGTGGCTGCTTTTTTTCAATCGCATCATAAGCATCAAAAATTGGTTGCGCTCTGAGCAGCATTCCCTGACCGCCCCCATAAGGCTCGTCATCAACGTGTCTCGATTTCTCTGCATTTTCTCGAAAATTATGATAGTGAATCTCTAGTAATCCTTTTTCGCGCGCCTTGCCAACTATTGAATGCTCTAAAGGGGCAAACATCTCCGGAAATAGGGTCAAAATATCAATCTTCATCGTCCAGTCCTTCCGGAATTTCCACATCTACTCGACTATTTTCAAGATCAATATTCAATACAACAGGTGGAATATAAGGCAACAGTAAATCACGCTTGCCTTTGCGCTTTACCACCCAGACATCATTAGCACCGGGCTGCAAAATTTCTTTAATTGTTCCAATCAAAATATCCTGTTCATAAACATTCAAGCCAATAATTTCATGATAGTAAAATTCGCCCTCATCTAAATCCGATAAATCTTCTTCAGCCACTTTCAAAGTAAAATCACGATATTTCTCAATGTCATTGATATGGTACATTCCTTTGAATTTGATAATATCAAAATTTTTCATCTTACGATGACTGGAAATTTCCACATTCATGACAAAATTATCTTTCTTATCGAAAAGAGCCAACATACTTCCCTTTTTAAAACGTTCCTCTGCAAAATCCGTCACCGATAGTACACGCATTTCACCTTGCAAACCTTGCGTATTCACAATCTTTCCAACATTATAATAGTTCATTTTCTCTCCAAGTACTAGCATTCTCCTATTTATTTTATCATGAATAAAGGGAATTCTCAAGAAAACAAAAACCCCTACTAAGACAAATCTTAATAGGGGATGGAGAGCGATAATTGTCCCTCGCTTTTTATCGCCTCAACAATTAACATCAGACTTTAAAACTTGGCTTTCAAGTTTAACCAACCTGTAAGTAATTGTTTAAGAGTATTGCAATTCTATATCCAATATTTTATCAAAAATTTCAATAAATCTGTCCTCATCTTCTACCAAAGATAACTTAGCAACAATTTTAGATATAGAATCTTCATCTGTCGTAAATGAAAAGAATGTTCTGTGGTCAATTTCTAAAGCTCGTATAATTTTATCCAAAGTCTCTAATTTGACATTTCCATTTTGTCCTCGTTCAATTCGCCCTAGAGCATTAACATCCATTCCAGCTTTATCAGCTAATTCAAACAAACATAGCCTCTCTCCTAATCACCAGACCAAAGTATAGTTACGTTTGAAGAGAATTTTGGTTTTTGTAACAAATCATCACAGAGAAATTATGGATACAAATTAAACTAGTATCTAGAATCTATTCCTAAGAGTACATTCGATAAATAAAAAATGCCCCAGAGAAAAAATAAACTCAGATGACATTTAAAATATAAGGTGCTGAATAATTTAGTTCTAACATTTTTCCAATCGCTACCGGTCTCCATTTTCAATATATGTCCCGACGATGTCCAAACTCAAGCGCCAAGATAACCATTTTTACATCTTGAATATCACAAATCAATCTGTAATCACCGATACGATAACGCCACTCACTAACATGATTTCCTGTCAAGCCTTTACCCTTTTCCCTCGGATTATCAGTTCCCTCTAGGTGTTTATCAATCCAAGAAAAAAGTAACCGCTGTATTTGCTTATCTAACTTTTTAATCTGCTTTTGAGCTTTTTTAGAATATTCTACCCGATACATATTATAAGCCTAGCTCTTTCTTAAAATCAGCATGGCTGATTGTTTCGGGATCCTCTTTATATTCTGCATAAGCTTGTTGATAGATTTTTAAATCATATTCATCTTCAATATCACGCTCTAAAGCTTTTTTGAAAAGGCTTGAAAGACTTTTCCCCGTTAATTGAGCATAGCTTTTGAAAAACACTTCTTCTTCTTGGTTTAATCTAATAGTAACTGTACTCATATGTATTACCCTCTTTTTTTGTATTACATTGTAACACATTTGCAAGAAGTTGTCAATTTGTTTGCTGTTTTCCAGTACACCTAAAACAACTATTAGCATTACAAAAACAATTAACCGATACAATGAAACTAATAGTCCAAAGTCTAAATCTGGAATAAGAGATATTGAGATTGATAAAGCTACTGTCCTCATGCTGAAACAGTACAAGAAACGGCAACAAGTGCAATCATGGCAACTAGGACGCTCTGAGACAGTTGTGTTCTCTGTATTTACAGAAAGGTACGTTGAAACCAATGCGCTACGTAAGAGGCTCAAGAAACATTTTAAAGCTGCTGGGGTATCTGATATAGGATTTCATGGTTTTCGTCATATTTATGCTACTATCATGTTATGTAGCGGTATAGAACCTAAATACTTACAATATCGCTTAGGTCATTCTA
>ERZ773213.1866-NODE-1866-length-10574-cov-3.921570_pt1 | contig 10574 bp, 9 predicted proteins | sample MGYA00580996_ERZ773213 | MGnify/ENA primary metagenome ERZ773213 (study PRJEB29015, sample SAMEA2738152) | human oral metagenome | biome: human oral; feature: human-associated habitat; material: saliva | place: China | collected 2197 ...
ACAATAAAAGATATTGCAGAACTTGCTCAAACCTCAAAAACGACTGTCTCCTTTTATTTAAATGGTAAGTATGAAAAAATGTCTCAAGAAACAAGGGACAAGATTAAAAGGGTTATTGAAGAAACCAATTATAAGCCTAGTATTGTAGCGCGAAGTCTCAACTCTAAACGAACCAAATTGATCGGTGTGTTGATTGGTGACATCACTAATAGTTTTTCCAATCAAATTGTCAAAGGAATTGAGGATATCGCACATCAAAATGGCTATCAGGTTATGATTGGGAATAGTAATTACAATCAAGAAAGTGAAGATAAGTATATAGAAAGTATGCTTCTTTTAGGAGTGGATGGGTTTATTATTCAGCCAACGTCTAATTTCCGCAAGTATTCGCGTATTATTGATGAAAAAAAGAAGAAAATGGTCTTTTTTGATAGTCAGTTGTACGAGCACCGGACTAATTGGGTTAAGACTAACAATTATGATGCAGTATATGATGTGACGCAAGCCTGCGTTGCGAAGGGGTATGAGAAATATATCCTTATCACAGCAGATATTAGTCGATTGAGTACACGGATTGAACGAGCTAGTGGCTTTATGGATGCTTTGGCAGATTCCAACTTAGAATATACAAGTTTGATTATTGAGGATGAACACACTGACTTAGGTAAAATGAAAGAATTTTTGCAAAAAGAAGTCAATTCAGGAGAGAAAACCTTAGTTTTTGCACCAAATTGCTGGGCTTTACCACTGGTGTTTACCGTTATGAAAGACTTGGATTTCGATATACCAAATGTGGGCTTGATTGGTTTTGATAATACAGAATGGACGAGTTTATCTTCACCAAGCATCACGACAATTGTCCAACCAGCTTTTGAAGAAGGGCAGCAAGCAACGAAAATTCTGATTGATCAGATTGAAGGTCGTCATCAGGAAGAAAAGCAGCAAGTGCTGGATTGTAGTGTTCATTGGAAAGAATCGACAATCAATTGATAACGATTAAGCAAGGTTTGAGGATTAAAATTCGGATTTTTCTCTTTCAGTTTATGCAAATTTCCTTTACTTATGCTACAATAGGAAAAAGTATGTTGATTGGAGCAAAGAATGAAAGCGATTATTACGGTTGTTGGCAAGGATAGAACGGGGATTGTGGCAGGAGTGTCTAGCAAGATTGCAGAGCTTGGTTTGAATATTGATGATATTTCACAAACGGTTTTAGATGAATTTTTCACGATGATGGCAGTCGTTTCTAGTGATGAAAAGAAAGATTTCACTGTTTTGCGCGAGGAGTTTGAAGCCTTTGGCAAAACTCTCAATATTAAAATCAATATTCAAAGTGCAGCAATTTTTGATGCCATGTACAATATCTAACAGAGGTGAAAAAATGGATATAAAGCAGGTTACTGAAACGATTGCCATGATTGAGGAGCAGAATTTTGATATTCGGACTATCACTATGGGCATTTCACTTCTCGACTGTATTGATACGGATATTGAGCGAGCGGCGGAAAAAATCTATCAGAAGATTACCAGTAAAGCTAGAGATTTGGTAGCTGTCGGAGATGAAATCGCTGCTGAGCTAGGGATTCCCATTGTCAACAAGCGCGTTTCTGTCACGCCTATTTCCCTAATTGGGGCAGCGACCGATAGTGAGGATTATGTGCCACTGGCAAAGGCGCTGGATCGAGCAGCAAAAGAAATCGGTGTTGACTTTATCGGTGGTTTTTCTGCTCTGGTGCAAAAGGGTTATCAAAAAGGAGATGAAATCCTTATCCGTTCCATTCCGCGAGCTTTAGCGGAGACTGATAAGGTTTGCTCCTCTGTCAATATTGGTTCCACCAAGTCAGGCATCAACATGACGGCAGTGGCAGACATGGGACGTGTCATCAAGGAAACGGCTGAACTTTCTGATATGGGAGCTGCGAAATTAGTTGTTTTTGCGAATGCTGTTGAGGACAATCCTTTCATGGCAGGAGCTTTTCACGGTGTCGGTGAAGCGGATGTAGTCATCAATGTTGGGGTTTCTGGTCCTGGTGTTGTCAAGCGTGCGCTGGAAAAAGTCCGTGGTGAGAGCTTTGATATGGTGGCAGAAACGGTTAAGAAAACAGCCTTTAAAATCACTCGTATCGGTCAATTGGTCGGTCAAATGGCTTCAGAGCGCCTAGGTGTGAAATTTGGAATTGTTGATTTAAGTTTGGCACCAACGCCAGCTGTTGGGGATTCTGTCGCTCGTGTGTTGGAAGAAATGGGATTGGAAACGGTCGGTACGCATGGAACGACGGCAGCTTTGGCTTTGCTTAATGACCAAGTCAAAAAAGGTGGCGTAATGGCTTGCAATCAAGTCGGCGGTTTGTCTGGTGCTTTCATTCCAGTTTCAGAAGACGAGGGGATGATTGCAGCAGTTCAAAATGGATCTCTCAATCTAGAAAAATTAGAAGCCATGACTGCTATCTGCTCAGTAGGCTTGGATATGATTGCGATTCCTGCGGCAACACCTGCTGAAACCATTGCAGCTATGATTGCCGATGAAGCGGCAATTGGCGTTATCAATCAGAAAACGACAGCGGTGCGGATTATTCCTAAAGGAAAAGAAGGGGACATGATTGAATTTGGCGGTCTTTTAGGAACGGCTCCGGTCATGAAAGTTAATCAGGCGTCATCTGTTGATTTTATCGCGCGTGGTGGACAAATTCCAGCACCAATTCATAGTTTTAAAAATTAAAATGTGGTCTGTATGACAGGCCTTTTCTTTTGAAAAGGAGATTGAAATGACAAAAACGAAATTATACATTATTCGTCATGGAAAAACGATGTTTAATACAATTGGTCGGGCGCAAGGATGGAGTGATACGCCACTTACGGCTGAAGGGGAACGTGGCATCCATGAATTAGGAATTGGTCTGCGAGAGTCGGGGTTGAAATTTTCTAAAGCTTTTTCCAGTGACTCCGGTCGAACGATTCAGACCATGGGGATTGTCCTTGAAGAACTCGGCTTAACAGGCAACATTCCTTATACTTTTGACAAACGGATTCGTGAGTGGTGTTTCGGAAGTTTTGATGGAGCCTATGGTGGTGAGCTTTTTTATGGCGTGATTCCACGAGTTCTTAATACAGATGACTATAAGGAGCTGAGTCTACCTGAGTTGGCGAATGGCTTGGTTGAAGTCGATACAGCTGGTTGGGCTGAACCTTGGGAACAATTGAGCAGTCGGATTCTGGATGGGTTTACAGCGATTGCTAAAGATGTAGAAGCTTCTGGCGGGGGCAATGCTCTTGTCGTCAGTCATAGTATGACAATCGGTGCTTTTGCGTATCTGATTGATGAAGCGATTACCAAAAATCCTGGCGTGCAAAATGGCAGTGTAACAGTTGTGGAATATGAAAATGGGAAATTTACCATTCAAACATTAGGAGACATGTCTTATCGCCAAGTGGGTGCTAAGATACTGGAAAAACAAAAATAATTATAAAAACGGGAATGTAAGAAAAGTTGATGTTTACAAATTGTGACTTTTATCTTACTCCTGATTTTTCTTTCATCTCTCAAACGATTTTCTGCAAAAAATGATATAATATAGTGAGAAAAACGGAGGTAAGATATGGCAAAAACAAGATTATACATTGTTCGCCATGGGAAAACCATGTTTAATACAATCGGTCGGGCACAAGGCTGGTCTGATACACCTTTGACCGCTGTGGGAGAACGTGGAATTCGTGAGCTAGGGATTGGACTTCGCAAGTCTGGGATTCAATTTGCAAAAGCTTTTTCTAGTGATAGTGGGCGGACGATTCAAACCATGGGGATTCTGCTAGAGGAACTCGGTTTAACAGGACGCATTCCTTATCGCACAGATAAACGACTTCGCGAATGGTGTTTTGGCAGTTTTGATGGAGCCTATGATGGCGAATTGTTCATGGGAGTGATGCCGCGTGTTTTTAACGTAGAGCATGTTCATCAATTGAGTTATCCTGAGTTGGCCGAAGGTCTGGTGGAAGTGGATACTGCTGGTTGGGCTGAAAGTTGGGAAAAATTGAGCAATCGTATTTGGACAGGATTTTTAGACATTGCAAAAGAAATAGAAGCCTCTGGTGGTGGCAATGCCTTGATTGCTAGCCACGGTATGACTATTGGAACTTTTGTATATCTCATTGACCAAACAAGACCGCATGGTTTAGATAATGGTAGTGTGACGGTTGTTGAGTACGAAGAGGGTCGCTTTACAGTTGAATATGTTGGTGATATGTCTTATCGCACAGTGGGGGCAAAAGAACTAGCAGAACAGTCAGCAAAATAAAGTGTTCAAAATCAACTGATATGAACAAATCAAGGGAGTTTAGATAGAATTTGTATATGAAAAAGCAGGGAAATTTCCCTGCTTTTTCATATATTTCTCGACCAAAGCACAATTCGAAGCTAATGACCTGGGTAATAAATTGGGCTGAATCTGAATTGAAAGCGGATACTTTTTATATTATACTAAAATTGTAGGAGGTATCATCGTGTTATCAAATGAGCTCATTGAAAAATTTCAAATCTTTTCTAGCTATCCGAATGCCTCTATATTAGAATTAGCTGTTCTCCTAAAATCCAATAGAAAAATGGTGCTGACGGATATACGTAAAATCAATGATATATTGTTTAGTGTGGGTTTACCACGGATACAAATAGAAGAATCGTATATTCAAATGCCAGATATTTCTCTCAATGATCTATTTTCCCGGATGTCATTAGACTCAGGTGAATATTTGTTCTTTGAAGAGCGATTGGATATGATCATACTTTATATTCTATTGAATACTGATTTTGTCTCTAATACTCATTTGCAATGCTTACTTCAGATGAGTAAAAATTCGGTTTTATCTGATTTAAAAAAAGCGAGATTGCAGGCAAAGAAATATGGGGGGCAACTTGTCTATACTCGACAAGAAGGTTACATTATACGTGCAACCGACACAAAGCGTATGCTTCTACTTGAGCAAGTGGTAGAAAATATTTTAGCCAAAGCTAGTGGCAGTTGGGTCATCAAATATGTGCTGGATGAATGCCAGCTTCAAATAAATGTTGAAGAGATTTATAACTTCTTATATGATTTGGGCTGTCAATATCATTTGGTTTTTATTTTTGAAAAAACCAAAGCAGTGAGCTACTTATTAGCAGTTTTGGTTAGCCAACAATGGGAAGAACAGACTGTCATTGGACCTCCATATTTATCGAAAATGGAACAATCTTCCATAGGGAGACTTGTGAAAGAGTTGGTGGTTTCTTATCCTTTGCTAGAGCAGAAACGTTATTTTATCATGAGTCGGTTAGCAGGATGTATTCAAGGAGATTTGATAGACAATCCAGACCCGTTAATGATTTTCATTATGGATCGGATTATCAATCAAGTAAAAGCTTATACAGGGATTGAATTTAGAGATTCCATTCAATTTAGAAAAGATTTATATGCTCATCTTTATCCGGCTTTTTATCGACTTTTGTTTGATATTCCATTGAATAATCCTTTAAAAGAGCAGATTCTAAAGGATTTCAATTCACTCTTTCATCTTGTAAGGCGAAGTTTGAGCCCTTTGGAAAAATATTTGAAAAAGACGATTAGCAATGATGAAATTGCTTATTTCACCATTCATTTTGGTGGGTATCTGGAGCAGATTGGGACATCAAATCAGAGTGCGAAGTTGACTGCTCTAACCATTTGTCCAAATGGTGTTAGTTCTTCTTTGATTCTTCAGTCGGAGTTAAAGCAGCTATTTCCTAAAATGGTATTTCGAGAGGTGCACCAGCTAAAACAGGTGAAAGAAATTGGTGTTTCTACTTACGACATGATTTTTTCAACCATTTATTTTGAAACGAATAAGCCACTTTATTTGTTAAAACCTCTGATGAATTCAATGGAGAAAATCATGTTGAAAAAACAAGTTTGTACCGACTTTAATATAGATGAAATGGGAATTTCTGTTGAAGAATTATTGCAGATTATCCATAGGCATGCAGAGATCAAGGATATGAGTAAGCTTCGCAGAGAATTATCGACTTACATCATGGGTAATCAAGAAAAACAAGAACTAGGAGGATATGGTTTGGTAGATTTACTGGAAAGAAAATTAATAAGGCAGATAGAGTGTGTGCCTGATTGGAAGAAAGCGATTCAAGTGGCATCTGCTCCATTGCTGGAACAAGGTTATATCCACCAATCTTATGTGGAAGGGATGATTGATTCGGTGGAGCAAATGGGACCATATATTGTACTGGCACCAAGGGTTGCTGTTCCACATGCATCGCCTGAATACGGAGTTGATAAATTGGGAATTAGTTTATTGCAACTCAAACAACCTGTGGATTTTGATATAACAGATGAAGGAGATGAGGAAAAGCAAGTTCAACTAATTTTTGTCTTGGCTGCAGTTGATTCGACTTCCCATCTAAAGTCGTTGCAGGAGCTGGCAATGATTTTGGATGATGAAGGAGTAGTAGGGAGCTTAATTAGGGCGGAAACAATTGATGAAATACTATGCATCATCACAGAAGCAATTGAGAAAGGAGAAAGCTATGATTAAAATTGTAACAGTTTGTGGAAATGGTATCGGCAGCAGTCTTTTACTACGTTTAAAGGTGGAAGCAATAGCTAAAGATTTGGGTATCGAAGTGGAGGTAGAGTCTTGTGACTCAAATGCTGCAGTCGGAAAAGGTGCCGATCTTTACGTAACAGTTAAAGAATTTAAAGATATTTTTCCAGTAGAAACCAAAGTCTGTATTGTCAAAAGCTACACAAATCGTAAAAAGATTGAAGCAGATTTGGTCCCAGTTTTAGAAGAAATGAATCCTTAATAAGAATGGAGGTTTTATGATGAATGGAGTACTGACTTTTTTACAAAATATTTTGAGCGAACCTGCGTTTTTGATGGGCCTGATTGCCTTCGTTGGCTTAGTCGCTTTGCGCACTCCGAGTCACAAGGTGTTGACAGGAACATTAGGACCTATTCTAGGGTATTTGATGTTAGCTGCTGGAGCGACTGTTATCCAACAAAACCTAGCTCCTTTGGCTACTTTGATTGACCAAGGCTTTGGCATTACAGGGGTTGTACCAAATAATGAAGCTGTAACTTCGGTAGCTCAGAAGATTTTAGGTGTTGAAACCATGTCTATCTTGATTGTTGGCTTGGTTTTAAATATTTTGTTTGCACGTTTCACGCGATTCAAATATATCTTTTTAACAGGACACCATAGTTTCTTTATGGCTTGTCTTTTGTCTGCAGTATTGGGAGCGATTGGCTTTAAAGGAATGGCTTTAGTTGCGGTTGGCGGCTTTATTCTTGGGGCCTGGTCTGCAATTTCGCCAGCTATCGGGCAAAAGTATACTCTGAAAGTCACCGATGGAGATGAGATTGCTATGGGACATTTTGGTAGTCTGGGTTACTATCTGTCAGCTTGGATTGGTTCTAAAGTTGGCAAAAACAGTCCCAGTACGGAAGAATTGCATATCTCTGAGAAGTGGAGTTTTTTGAGAAATACAACCATTTCGACAGGCTTGGTAATGGTCGTATTTTACCTCATTGCAGTCGTAGCCTGTCTCATCAATAATCCTAAAACTGTAACAGAATTAGCAGCAGGGAAAAATCCGTTCATCTTTGCTATTGTAGGCGGTTTGACATTCGCAGTTGGTGTCGCTATCGTTTATGCTGGTGTTCGGATGATTTTAGCAGATTTGATTCCAGCTTTCCAAGGTATCGCAATGAAATTGATTCCGAATGCTGTTCCTGCTGTGGATTGTGCTGTATTCTTTCCTTATGCTCCGACGGCTGTTATTCTCGGTTTTGCTTTTAGTTTCCTTGGAGGTTTGCTTGGTATGTTAGTGTTAGGAGCAATTGGTGGTGTTTTGATTGTTCCTGGTATGGTGCCTCACTTTTTCTGTGGAGCAACTGCTGGAATATTCGGAAATGCAACAGGGGGGCGACGTGGAGCTATTTTGGGATCTTTTGTAAATGGTTTGTTTCTAGCCTTTCTTCCTGCAACGCTCTTACCCGTTTTAGGAAAATTGGGTTTTGCAAATACAACGTTTGGCGATTTTGACTTTGGCGTATTTGGAATTTTGCTGGGTAATGTTGGAAATTCCATTGGACAAATCGGTGTTTATCTGATTGTAGCGGTTTTAGTTGTGGTTTTACTGTTACCATCCATCATTACAAAGGGAAATACAGCTTTAAATAATATTTCTGAAGAATAACATTAAGGAGAAAAATATGGTTAAAACATTATCTATTAAAGTTTACTCAGATGGTGCGGTATTGGATAAGATGTTAAAGGATTTAGAGTCTGGGTTAGTATCGGGTTTTACGACCAATCCTAGTCTAATGAAAAAAGCGGGCATTACAAGTTATGTAGAATTTGCCAAAGAAGTGTTGACAAAAATTACAGAATTTCCAGTGTCATTTGAGGTGTTTTCAGACGAGATGGAAATCATGGAGAAAGAAGCGGAATTCTTAGCTTCTCTCGGTGAAAATGTCTATGTGAAAATTCCGGTCATCAATTCTCGAGGTGAATCAACTCTTCCTCTCATTGATCGATTAACATCTAAAGGAATTAAAGTTAATGTGACAGCGGTGTTTACTGTAGAACAAGTCAAGGAAATTGTGCCAGTTTTAAAGGCAGGACTGCCATCAATCGTGTCTGTCTTTGCGGGGCGGATAGCTGATACAGGTGTGGATCCGATACCGATTATGAAAGAATCTTTGACTTTATGTCATCAAAAATCTAGTGTGGAATTGCTGTGGGCGAGTCCACGAGAAGCATACAATATTTATCAAGCAGACGAGTTAGGTGTAGATATTATCACTTGTACACCAGATTTGATTCAAAAATTATCTCTCAATGGCAAAGATCTATATGAGTATTCATTGGAAACTGTTCAGATGTTTCTCCGTGATAGCACTAGCTTAGGGTTTAAGATAATAGAAGAATGATGTGCAAATACTTCATCTTAAGTCTGATTTTTAGCACTCTTGTAAAAAGAGTGCTAATTTTTTGAGTTTTTGTCTTGACTTTGGTGTGGAAGAGTGTATAATAGAATCATGAGTTAGCACTCGAGGTTGTTGAGTGCTAATCGACAGCAGAATCTTGATTGGAGGTGATGCCGTGGTCACGGAGCGTCAAAATGAGATTTTGAATTTGATTATTGATATCTTTACCAAGACCCACGAGCCAGTCGGATCCAAAGCGCTACAAGAGTCAATCAAATCAAGCAGTGCGACGATTCGTAATGATATGGCTATTCTTGAAAAACAAGGCCTTTTAGAAAAAGCACACACATCAAGTGGACGTAAGCCTAGTGTTGCAGGTTTTCAATACTTTGTCAAACATTCACTTTCCTTTGATCGTCTCGCTGAAAATGAACTCTATGAAGTGATAAAGGCATTTGATCGTGAATTCTTCAAGTTAGAGGATGTTCTTCAACAGGCAGCAGATGTTCTTTCAATGTTGAGCGGATGTACAGTGGCAGCACTTGATGTAGAGCCAAGTCAACAACGCTTGACTGCTTTTGACATCGTGATTCTCAGCCAACATACAGCTTTAGCAGTTTTCACTTTAGATGAGTCCAATACGATTACCAGCCAGTTCATGATTCCTCGTAATTTTCTACGAGGTGATTTGGTTCAGCTGAAAGAATTGATTCAAGATCGTTTTTTAGGGCAAACAGTTCTTGATATTCACTATAAAATCCGAACAGAGATTCCTCAGATTATCCAGCGTTATTTTACAACGACCGACAATGTTCTGGATCTTTTCGAGCATATCTTTAGTGATATTTTCAAAGAAAATGTCATTGTGTCTGGGAAGGTAAGATTATTAGATTTTGCAGATTTAGAGAGTTATCAGTTCTTTGATCAGCCCCAAAAAGTAGCTTTTGAGCTTCGAGATAGTTTAGCTGAAGATCAGATGCAAAGCGTGCGCGTGGCAGACAGTAGAGAAAGCTGTTTGGCTGATTTGACACTAATTTCCAGCAAATTCCTGATTCCTTATCGAGGTTTTGGGGTGCTGGCAGTTGTTGGTCCGGTTAATCTTGATTACCAACGGCTGGTCAGCCAGATGAATGTTGTCAACCGTGTGCTGACCATGAAATTGACTGATTTTTATCGATATCTGAGTAGTAATCACTATGAAGTCCATTAATTATAGTATAAATATTCCTAAAAAGGAGGTGCCTTGTGGCAAAACATAAACAAGAAGAACATCCAGAAGATGTAGAAGTAAAAGAGGAAGCTGTAGAAACAGCTGAACAAGCTGAATCAGCAAGCCCTGAAAAATCAGAATTAGAACTAGCCAATGAACGGGCAGAAGATTTTGAAAACAAATATCTCCGCGCTCATGCAGAAATGCAGAACATTCAGCGCCGAGCAAATGAAGAACGCCAGCAGCTGCAAAGATACCGCAGCCAGGACCTGGCAAAAGCTATTTTGCCTTCGATAGATAATCTGGAGCGCGCGCTTGCAGTTGAAGGTCTGACAGATGATGTCAAAAAAGGACTGGAAATGGTGCAGGAAAGCTTGGTTCATGCTCTCAAAGAAGAGGGCATCGAAGA
>ERZ773213.1867-NODE-1867-length-10568-cov-11.814135_pt1 | contig 10568 bp, 9 predicted proteins | sample MGYA00580996_ERZ773213 | MGnify/ENA primary metagenome ERZ773213 (study PRJEB29015, sample SAMEA2738152) | human oral metagenome | biome: human oral; feature: human-associated habitat; material: saliva | place: China | collected 2197 ...
ACATACGCTGTAGCTCCCAGCCTCCTGAAGGAGGCTGGGCGCTACTGCGTTGCCGATACCGGCGTCAGCTGCTCGCAGGGATCAGGGTCGGCGCCACGTTGACCACGCTCTGCGAGGGGTCGGCCTGCCCCCAGGAGTTGTTCCCCCAGGTCCAGGTCCCCTTGTCAACCGTGGCCCACGTGTCATAGCCGGAGGTGCCGATCTGGGTGGCCCCGTCGATCTTGTCCACCTGCACCAGCCCTGATGGGGTGTCGGAGACAGTTCCGTTGACCTGTCCGTAGCGGTTGGAGCCGAAGCACCAGACTGTGCCCTTGGCGAGCGCACAGGTGTGCTCGTAACCGGAGACGAGCGCGGTGGGAGCGGCCGGCAGCTTGCCGACCTCCACGGCCTGGTTCACCAGCGCCTCATCAGTCTTCTTGCCGAGCTGGCCGACCTCGTTGGCGCCCCAGGCGTAGACCTTGCCCGAGTCGTCCACGGCCACGGCGAAGCCCTTGCCCACGCTCAGCGCCGACACCTTGACCTTCTCCAGGCCGGGCACCGCCGTCGGCGAGACACGTGCGCCCTGAGTGTTGGCCTGGGCGTCAGCGCCCCAGCAGGAGACTCCGGTACCGCCCGAGGAGCAGACGAAGGAACCACTGCCGGCGCGAAGGGTCGCAGGCTTGTTGGCAGCGGGGGCCGCCGCAGCGGGAGACGACGGAGCCTCCGCGCTCTTGCCGGGCCACAGCCAGTGCCCTCCCAGGGCACCCCCGACCAGCCCGAGGGCGAGCACACCGACCGCCACGACCGGGAGGACCCAACCGCGACGCGGAGCACTGCTCGGGTACTGGGAGACATCGCTCTGCGGTGCCTCCATCTCGGTCACCGCGGGCAGCGGCTGAAGCCTGTAGCCCTGCGGCTGAGGCTGCGTCGGTGTCGCCATCTGCGGCTGGGGCGGCGCGACCGCAGCCGGCTGCTGAGCGGGCTGAGTCTGCTGAGCCGCCCCGTAGTCCACAGTGCCGCCACGAGCGCCGTCGCCCCCGAATACGCCATCAAAGGCCGCGGGCTGTGCAGGCGCCCCGTACACGGGCGCGGGCTCTTGAACGGGCACCTGCTGCTGAGCAGGCGGGTACCCGGCAGGCTGCTGAGGGGAATATCCGGCAGATGCTGCGATCTGTTCGAGCTGCGCACGCTGCTCGGGCGTCCAGGCGTGTCCGGCGGCAAGGGCCTCCTGAGCACGCTCAGGACTGCCGCCGATGAACCACAGCACCCTGTCCCCGTCGAGCATCCGGTCATCCATGGGCCAGACCTCTCCTCAACGTCAAGGACCGATGTGTGTCAGTAGGTCAGCCTACGGCGAGCCATGAGCATGGCGGCGCCTGTCGCACCGGTGCCCAGCACCATCCAAGCGGCGGTCGTTCCCGCTCCGGTCTGAGCGAGGGTGGAGCGACCTGCGGTGGCGGTGCCCTGCTGGCCAGAGGCAGCCTGCTCGCGGGGTGCGGCGGCCTGCTCACCGGGAGCCTCCGCGGCGCCCTGGGGGGCGCTCTCCTCGGCAGCCGCAGGGGCGCCTCCCTCAGAGGACTGCTCGGGGGCCGGGGCCTGCTGCTCGGGAGCAGCCTGGGAACCGGCAGGATCACCCTGCTGCTGGTCGCCCTGGTTCGGCTGGGACTGCTCAGCCGGAGCCTCCGGCTTGTTCTCCTGCTGCGCCGCGGCGTTGTTGGCACCCGGAGCCTGAGGTGCCGCCTTGCCCGCGTCCTCCGCGGGGGCGGGAGCAGGCTCGGGGGCGGGGGCAGGCTTGTCGCCATCGGGCTTGGGGGCGGCCGGGGAAGGGGTGTCGGGCTGGGGAGCGTCGGCCTTCGCGCCACCGGACTGCGGCGCCACCTGCTCGGCGGCAGGAGCGGGGTCCGTCTCGGCAGCAGCCGCGCCGACCGGGACGACGGACAGGGCCACGGCCGCGGACGCGGCCATCCATACGCTTCGCTTCATGGGAACTCCTTCAGGATGTGAGAGCCACGACTCTCACATCGGGTGATGAGGATGTGGATGCGGACACCTTACCCAACGCAGCCCGGGTCCTGTCACGCCACCGACACGGGCACTACTCCACTGTTGGGCACTTCACATCTTAGCCGCTCGGACGTGCTGAGAGACGGTCAGACCCTCAGGCCCAGCCCTCTCATACGCGAGACCGCCCCCTGGGTCAGCACCGAGTGGAGCTGCTCCTGAGCCATCTGCCCGAGGAGCTCGGGGAACTGCCCCAGGAGCCTCTGGAAGGTTCCGATCTCCTCACCGATGACGCGCCGACCCCACAGCCCCAGCCGGGCGGCCAGCTGTGGGTCGGCCGCAATGACCTCCTCCAGCTCTGCGATGGCGTAGGTGCTGATCGGGTCCTGGCTGAGCTCGTGGACGAGCCCTCTGCGCAAGGGATCCTCCAACGACTCGCTCAGCGCCATCCCGAAGTCGATGAGCAGCCCGAAGGTGATGTAGGTCTTGAGCAGGCGCTCGGCCCAGTCCAGTGGCCGCAGCCGCTCGTCGAAGTCGCCCAGCACGTCGGTGAAGCGCTCGGCCGCCCCCAGGGCGTCGATGCCGTGGGTCGCGGCCAATTCCACGACCCGGTCGAAGGAGGCGACCTCCCAGGCGCTCATGCGCAGCAGGTCGACCCGGGCCGTCATCCGCGGAGCCCGGTCGGCATCCTTGGCGTAGCGGGTGCAGGCCGCCGTCCGGGAGATCGCGACGACGCCGACGACCGACAGCTCGTGAGGACCGACCTGCATCGGGGTGGAGGCGCTGCTGGGCTGAGGTGACGGAGTCGGCATCTGGGACATGGCCACCATCGTATCCAGGTCTTGCCGTGCGTGAAGCACAGCCGTGACATCGACCACGCCGACGGCGCACCTCCCCATCCAGACAGGCCATCATCATGTTTTCCCGCTACGCTGACGGCGTCCACGGTTGCCCGGTCGTCAGATGGACTCAGATATGACTCGCGATCGGCTGCCAGATCCGACGGCGCCAACGCCCACGCAGCGCACCCGACTGTGCGCGCGAGCGACAGCCGCGCCGGAGCGGTTCAACCCGATCAGAAGACAAGGAACCTCGTGAGCAACGAGCAGCACGGGGCCGACGCCGTCGAGCCCGACCACAACTCCACAGACGACCAGACCACCATCGAGGGTGCCGACGCCGCTGCCGGCGCCACGACCGCCCCGTCCGGGATCATCGAGACGGCCGGCGCCCACGCCCCCGTCCTGGACGAGGCCACTCCCGACATCACCGACGAGGGCGACCAGACCGACCTGAGCCGCAAGACCTTCGCCGACTTCGGCGTCGAGCCGGAGATCTGCGAGGCCCTGGACGCCAAGGGCATCACCCACCCCTTCCCCATCCAGGCCCTCACCCTGCCAGTGGCCCTGGAGGGGCAGGACATCATCGGTCAGGCCAAGACCGGCACCGGCAAGACCCTGGGCTTCGGCATCCCCCTGCTCATGGACACCCTGGGCCCCGGGGAGGAGGGCTGGGACGAGGATCCCGCCTCCGGCAGCCCCCAGGCCCTGGTCATCCTGCCCACCCGTGAGCTGGCCAAGCAGGTCGCCGAAGAGCTGTCCACGGCTGCCGCCAAGCGCACCGTGCGCATCGTCCAGGTCTACGGAGGGCGCGCCTACGAGCCCCAGATCGAGGACCTCGAGCGGGGAGCCGAGGTCGTCGTGGGCACGCCCGGCCGCCTCATCGACCTCATGGAGCGCGGTGTGCTGGACCTGGCTCACGTCACCACCGTCGTCCTGGACGAGGCCGACGAGATGCTGGACCTGGGCTTCCTGCCCGACGTGGAGAAGATCCTGGCCCGCACCCGCGCCGACCGGCACACGATGCTCTTCAGCGCCACCATGCCCGGGGCCGTGGTCGCCCTGGCGCGCCGCTACATGACCCGCCCCACCCACATTCGCGCCCAGGACCCGGGCGACGAGGGCATGACCGTCCAGACGGTCCAGCAGGTCGTCTACCGCACCCACTCGATGAACAAGGTGGAGGTCGTCTCCCGGATCCTCCAGGCCGAGGGGCGCGGGCGCACCATCATCTTCGCGCGCACCAAGCGCACGGCGGCCCGGGTGGCCGACGACCTGCGCGCCCGCGGTTTCGCCACCGGGGCACTGCACGGCGACCTCGGCCAGGGGGCCCGCGAGCAGGCCCTGCGCGCCTTCCGCAACAACAAGGTGGACGTCCTGGTGGCCACCGACGTGGCCGCCCGCGGCATCGACGTCGACGACGTCACCCACGTCATCAACTACCAGTGCCCCGAGGACGAGAAGATCTACGTCCACCGCATCGGGCGCACCGGACGCGCCGGCAACTCCGGCACGGCAGTCACCTTCGTGGACTGGGACGACGTGCCGCGCTGGCGGATCATCGCCAAGGCTCTGGGCCTGCCCATCGAGGAGCCGGTGGAGACCTACCACACCAGCGAGCACCTGTTCTCCGACCTGTCGATCCCGGAGAAGGTCACCGGCCGCCTGCCCCGTCACAAGCGCACCCTGGAGGGGCTCGACGCCGAGGAGATCGAGGACCTGGGTGAGACCGGCAAGCGTGGGCGCAAGCAGTCCGGCCGACAGGGCGGGCGCTCGGAGCGCGGCCGGGGCGGCAGGGGCGCCAAGGACTCCAAGCGCGGTGAGCGTTCCCGGCGCTCCGCCGACGGCGAGGCCAAGCCCCGGCGCAAGCGCACCCGTAAGCGCACGCGCGGCGGCCGCCCGGTTGACGGGACCGCCGGCGAGTAGGACTGACAGGCAGCGGCTGAGACTCACGTGGGTCTCAGCCGCTGTCCGTCTCCGGGGCGGAGCCGGGTCAGAGGCGGGTCGCCAGGAAGGCGAAGACGCCGTCGGCCATGATCTGGACGGCGATGGCCGCCAGGAGCAGTCCCATGACCCGGGTGAGGATCCGGATGCCGGAGGTGCCCAGCACCCGGTTGAGCCCCAGGGAGAAGCGCAGCGAGGCCCAGATGGCGATGTGCGTGCCGATGATCGCGGCCGTCACGGAGACCCACCCGGCCACCCCGCCTCCGGTGGTGTCCACGGCGACCATCGCCGCGACGATGGCGCCGGGCCCGGCCAGCAGGGGCGTGCCCAGGGGCACGAGGGCGGCGTTGGCGGTGACGGCGTCAGGATCGGGGCTCTCATCGACCTTGTCGGTCAGCAGCTCCAGGGCCACCAGGAGCAGCAGCAGTCCGCCGGCCACCTGGAGGGAGGGCACGGAGATCCCCAGGAACTTCAGGATGTAGCGTCCGAAGACTGCGAAGAGCACGATGACGGCGAAGGAGACGACCGTGGCCTGGCGTGCAGAGGCGGCGCGCTCAGGGGGTGTCTGCCGCGAGGTCAGGGACAGGAAGATCGGGATGGCGCCCAACGGGTCCTGGATGACCAGGAGCGTGGTGAAGGTCGTGGCGAAGACCGTGGTGTCGAAGACGGACTGCAGCATGGGGCGTTTCTATCACCGCCGCTCGGCGGGAGTCGGGTGCCGTGGCCGGTCGGCCCTCAGGGGCGGACGAGGTCGAGGGCGCCCTCGTCGAGGATCTGTTCCAGCAGCTCGGGCGGCATGAGGTTCTCCCCCAGGCGGTTGGGCTTGCCGGTGCCGTGGTAGTCCGAGGCCCCCGACAGCCCCAGGCCCAGGCGCTGGGCCAGGAGGCGAACCTGCTCGCGCTGCTCGGGGTCCTGGTCGCGGTGGTTCATCTCCAGGGCCGCCAGGCCGGCCTCGGCCATCTGGGCGAAGGTCTCATCGGGCACGAGGCGGCGTTGGCGGGAGGCGGCGCGCGGGTGGGCCGCCACCGGGACCCCACCGGCGGCGCGCACCAGGCGGCAGGCCTCCACCGGGTCCAGCGCCCAGTGGTGCACGTAGTAGGGCGAGGAGGTGGCCAGCGGCCCGGCGAAGGCGGCGTTGCGATCGGGGAAGGAGCCGGCCGCCACGAGGGCGTCGGCGATATGGGGCCGGCCAATCGTGTGGGAGTCGGCCGACTGGGTCAGAACGTCCTCCCAGGTGACCGGGTAGTCCTGACTGAGGCGCTCGACCATCCGCTGGGCCCGGCTGTCGCGCGAGCGGCGGGCGCGGGCGAAGGCGGCCTCCAGCCCGGCGTCGTCGGCCCGGTGCAGGTAGGACAGCAGGTGGAGGGTGACCCCGTCGGCCGCGCAGGAGATCTCGGTGCCGCGCAGCAGGGCGACGCCGGTATCCGGGACGGCCTGGGCCGCCTCCTGCCAGCCGGCCATCGTGTCGTGGTCGGTCAGGCCGACGACGTCGAGGCCGGCCTCGGCCGCCTTCTCCATGAGCTCGGCGGGCGAGTCGGTGCCGTCGGAGCAGGCCGAGTGGGTGTGGGGGTCGATGCGCACCGGGACAGTGTAGGTAAGTGCGGGCAGCGCGCAGGGAGGCGTGGAAGACTGGACGGCATGAGCGAGTCGAGCCGTATGAGCAGTACTGTGCCCACCACGCGGCGCACCGACGACGCCCCGGTCCGCTTCGGGGTGATCGGGGCCGGTTTCATCGCCCGCTGGTTCGCCGAGGCCGTCGCCCGCGAGCCGGGTGCACAGATCGTGGCCGTCACCTCCGCCCACCGCGAGCGCGCCGCCGCCTTCGCCACCGAGCACGGGATTGCGCATGCCTATGCCTCGCTTGAGGAGATGCTCGCCGCCCACGGCCCGGGCTCGCCCGACCCGATCGACGTCATCCATGTGGGTTCCCCCAACTCCCTGCATACGCAGCACGCGATCGCGGCCCTGGAGGCAGGTTTCCACGTGGTGGTGGAGAAGCCCTTCGCCCTGACGCGCTCGCAGGCCGAGGCGATGGTGGAGGCGGCACGGGCGGCCGACCGCTTCCTCATGGAGGGGTGGCTGTCCGCCTTCGAGCCCGGGGTGGCTCGGCTGCGTGAGCATCTGCCGCGGCTGGGGCGGCTGCACCGGGCGGTGCTGTCCAAGGAGCAGTTCTCCTCGCGGATGGAGGTCTACCGCTCCGGTGGCCTGCCGCCGGCCTTCAATCCGGCTCTGGGCGGCGGCTCCCTCATGGACCTGGGCATCTACCCGGTCAACCTGGCCATTCACCTCTTCGGTGAGCCGGACCGGGTGACGGCCACGGGGACGCTGCTGGAGTGCGGTGTCGACGCACGGGGCACGGTGGTCCTGTCCTACGACTGCGGTGAGCACGCCGGGCTGGAGGTCGTCTGCCTGCACTCCAAGACCTCCCCGGGGACACAGTCGAGCTTCGCCGGGGACCATGACGTGCTGAGCATTGACGACTGCCAGTGGCCCCGGCGCATTGGGCTGCACGGCCCGGCGGCGGCGACGGGCACGGATGAGGACCTGTCGGTTGAGCGCGGCGCTGAGGCGCCCGGTCACCAGCTCGCCTACGAACTGGCCGAGGTGTGCCGCCTGGTGCGGGCCAGAGCGCGCCACTCCGATCTGCACCCGTTGAGCCGCTCCGTGGCGGCGGTCGGGGTCCTGCAGGAGGCTCGCCGCCAGGTGGGGGTGCGTTTCCCGGCCGATGAGCAGGACTGAGCCGCCCCCGCGTTCCTGAGTACCCCACCGAGCGCCGGTTGGGGCCCAACAGTGGAATGATGCCCCTATGGCATCGACTTCTCCCGCAGACAACCGCCCGTCCGACGAGACCCCCGCCTCCTCGCAGGAGGCCCCCCAGTCCTTGGCGGCGCGAGGCTCCAACCGGTCCCGCCAGCCCGAGAACCAGGCCTTCCGCGACTTCATCGGCTCGGGGTGGGGCCCGCGTCCCGAGGGTCTGCCCTCCCGCAGCGAGGCGGCCCCCTGGGCGGCCGCCCGCCGTGAGGCCCTCGGCAGGCTCTTCCCCGGCGAGCGCCTGGTCCTGCCCGCGGGCGCGCTCAAGGTGCGCAACAACGACTGCGACTACCGGTTCAGGCCCCACAGCGCCTTCGCCCACCTGGCCGGAACCGGCACGGACTTCGAGCCGGATGCCGTGCTCGTCCTGGACCCCCTCACCAAGCCGAGTCAGGACGCCGGTTCCCCGGACAGCTCCGATGACACCGACGACGTCGCCCCGACGCATGAGGCGGTCCTCTACTTCCGGCCCAGGGCCTCGCGATCCAGCCAGGAGTTCTACGGCGACCCCCGCTACGGCGAGCTGTGGGTGGGGGTGCGGCCCTCCCTGGAGGAGGTCGAGGCCTCCACCGGCATGCGCTGCGCCCACATCGACTCCCTGCCCGACGCGCTGGCCAAGGATGCCGGTCCCGACGCGGTGCAGCTGCGCGTCGTGGCCGAGGCCGATGAGTCCGTCACCGCTCTGGTGACCACCACGCGGGAGAAGGTCGGGCTGCAGACCGGCCAGGGCGCCGCGGAGGTGGACGCCGGTCTGGCCGAGGCCGCCAGCGAGCTGCGCCTGGTCAAGGACCCCTGGGAGATCGACCAGCTGCGTGCCGCCGTCGCCGCCACCAAGGCCGGCTTCGACGACCTCATCCGCTCCATCCCCCGGGCCCGCGGCCACTGGCGCGGTGAGCGGGTCCTGGAGGGGGCCTTCGGGGCCAAGGCCCGTGAGGAGGGCAACGGCCTGGGCTATGACACGATCGCCGCGGCCGGCAACCACGCCAACACCCTGCACTGGATCAACAATGACGGCGCCGTCGAGCCCGGCCAGCTGGTCCTGGTGGACGCCGGTGTCGAGGTCGACTCCCTCTACACCGCTGACGTCACTCGCACGATCCCGGTCGATGGTCGCTTCACCGAGGCTCAGCGCCGGATCTACCAGGCGGTTCTCGACGCCGCCGACGCCGCCTTCGCCCGTGCGGGCACCCCGGGCTGCCGCTTCAAGGACGTCCACGCCGCCGCCATGGAGGTGATCGCCGCCCGCCTCGAGGAGTGGGGGATGCTGCCCGAGGGCGTCAGCGCAGCCGACTCCCTGGCCCCCGAAGGCCAGTACCACCGGCGCTGGATGGTGCACGGCACCAGCCACCACCTGGGCCTGGATGTCCACGACTGCGCCCAGGCGCGCCGCGAGATGTACATGGAGGCCGAGCTCAAGCCGGGCATGTGCTTCACCATCGAGCCGGGACTGTACTTCCGCGAGGACGACCTGCTGGTGCCCGCCGAGATGCGTGGCACGGGCGTGCGCATCGAGGACGACGTCGTGGTGCGCGAGGACGGCAGCGTGGAGCGCCTCACTCAGGACGTGCCCCGCACCGTGGAGGAGGTCGAGGCCTGGGTGAGCGGGCTCATCGCCGACTGACTGCCGACTGACTGCTCGGTCACCTCCCTTGCCGCTCATCGTTATTCGCAGATAGCATCGCCGCATGACGATGAAACATGGGCTGCTGCCCGAGGACCGCCCCCAGGACCACGGTGCTGTGCGCGAGGCCTCCACCGTGGCCTCCCTGCTCGATGTCCTGGGGGACGCCACCCGCCTGGCGATCCTGCGCCACCTCCACGGCGGCGAGCACCGGGTGGTGGAGCTGACCGAGCACCTGGGCCTGGCCCAGTCGACCGTCTCCCAGCACCTGGCGATCCTGCGCAGCGCCGGTCTCATCTCCAGCCACTCCCACGGACGGGCCAACGTCAGCCGGATCGAGAATCCCGAGGCCATCGAGCAGGTCCTGGCCGCTGCCGAGTCCTTGGCCGCCGTCATCTCCGCGGACGGAGTGAGCCGGGGCAAGGAGCCGCAGTGAGCACCCCAGCCGGCCACGAGCCCGACACCCATTCCCACCACCACTCCCACGGTCACTCGCACAACCACGGCGCCGGGGCCTCACGCGGTCGTCTCCTGGTCGCCCTGTGCCTGTCGACCACGGTCCTGGTGGCCGAGATCGTCAGCGCCCTTGTCACCGGATCGCTGGCGCTGCTGGCCGACGCCGGGCACATGCTCACCGACGTCGCCGGCCTGGCCATGGCCCTGACGGCCGCCCAGCTGTCCACGCGTCCGGCCACGGACCGCTCCACCTGGGGCATGCGTCGCGCCGAGGTCATCGGGGCCGCGCTCCAGGCGGGCATGCTCGCCGCCGTCGGGCTCTTCGTGGCCTTCAAGGCGGTTCACAACCTGCTGGTGGCCCCGCAGGTCGAGGCCTCGGGCATGCTCGTCATGGGTGTCATCGGCCTGGCCGCCAACGTCATCGCGCTGCTGGTCCTCTCTGGCGGCCGGGGGCATGACGGACACGGCGAGAACCTCAACATGAGGGCCGCCCTGCTGGAGGTCCTCAATGACGCCCTGGGATCAGTGGGCGTCATCATCGCGGCCGCCGTCGTGGCCCGCACCGGTTGGACCCGGGCCGACGCCGTGGCCTCCCTGCTCATCGCCGTCCTCATCCTGCCCCGGGCGGTGACGCTGCTGCGCTCGGCCCTGGCGGTGCTCATGGACTTCACTCCCCGGGAGCTGGACCTGGCGCAGGTGCGCTCGCACATGCTCGGCATCGACCACGTCGAGGAGGTCCACGACCTGCATGCCTGGACCGTCGCCTCGGGCATGCCGGTGCTGACCGCGCACGTCGTCGTGCGCGACGAGTGCCTGCGCGACGGTCACACCGAGGAGATCCTCGACCGGCTCCAGAACTGCGTGGCCGAGCACTTCCCGGTCAGGATCCAGCACGCGACCCTCCAGCTCGAGCCCGT
>ERZ773213.1873-NODE-1873-length-10550-cov-8.372844_pt1 | contig 10550 bp, 14 predicted proteins | sample MGYA00580996_ERZ773213 | MGnify/ENA primary metagenome ERZ773213 (study PRJEB29015, sample SAMEA2738152) | human oral metagenome | biome: human oral; feature: human-associated habitat; material: saliva | place: China | collected 2197 ...
CTTTTTTCTGAAATATCCTTATTTAAGAGGTGAACGAATGACTTTCTCTTCCTATAATTTGACAAAACTTGCTCGAAAATTAGCAAATATACATAATTTTTCTCAGAGATATTTGATGACATTTGAAAGAGTCCCCTTTTATGACGACTTGATTTCTTCTTTACATTTCAGAGCTTTTTCTTACAATCCTCAGCTTGAAAGAATCATTCCAGGCTATCAGGTATTGTGGAAAATATTTCAAAAGAACACAAAAACTTTGAAGTCAATGAAATCTGAGAGGGGGAATATTTTTATTCATAACGACTTACATGATGAAAATCTACTCCTTTGTCCAAAGGAAGTAGCCATGTTGGATTTTGGAGATTGCAGATATTCATTACCAGAAGAGGATATTGGAACCTTGTTTTGGGGAATCCTGCAGAAAGTTGAACAGTCAAAATATGAAGAAATGCTAGATTATTTTTTTAAATATTATTCCAGACCAATCGATAAAACTGTTTGTTTTCGTTATGCCTTGCAGAGATTTTTAGATATTCATTTGTATTATCTGAATGAAAATCTAAAAGAACCTGGCTTAATCAAATATCAAAAAGAAAAATTCAACAAAGAAGAAGCAATGATTAATTTTCTCATATCTAAAATTACTGAATAATACTTGCTTAATAAAAGTGTTTAAAGCTTGAAGCAGGGATTTGGCGATTATGATTTTAACCTTATTAATCCAACATTTATCCCGCTTGTCTTTATGATTTATGTTATAATCTTACTATGCAAACCAAACCAACTTCTGCTTATGTGCACATTCCTTTTTGTACTCAGATTTGTTATTACTGCGATTTTTCCAAGGTTTTTATCAAAAACCAGCCTGTAGATTCTTATCTGGAGCATTTGATTGAGGAGTATCATTCGTACGATATCCAAAAGCTCCGTACCCTCTATATCGGTGGAGGGACTCCGACCGCTCTATCGGCGCCTCAGTTGGCTTTTTTACTGGAAAAGCTGACGGATAAGCTTGATTTGTCTTATCTTGAGGAGCTGACCATTGAAGCCAATCCTGGGGACTTAGATCAGGAGAAGATTGCTGTACTCAAAGACTCGCCTGTCAATCGGGTTTCTCTGGGCGTACAGACTTTCAACGACCGCATGCTCAAGCAGATTGGCCGCAGTCACTTAGAAAAAGACATCTATGAGAATATTGCCAATCTCAAAAAAGCGGGCTTTGACAATATCTCAATTGACTTGATTTATGCCTTGCCCAAGCAAACTATGGAAGATGTGAAAACCAATGTAGCCAAGGCTATTGCCCTGGACATTCCTCACATGAGTCTGTACAGCTTGATTTTGGAAAATCATACGGTATTCATGAATCGGATGCGGCGGGGGAAGTTGCCTCTACCCAAGGAAGATTTGGAAGCAGAGATGTTTGAATACATTATAGCTGAGCTGGAAAAGGCGGGTTTTGAGCATTATGAGATTTCTAACTTTTCTAAGCTAGGCTTTGAGAGCCGTCACAACCTCATGTACTGGGACAATGCGGAGTATTATGGTATCGGAGCGGGAGCGTCTGGCTATGTCGATGGTGTTCGCTATAAAAACCACGGGCCCATTCGTCATTATCTGCAGGCGGTGGAAGCAGGCAATACCCGTGTGCAGGAAGAAGTGCTGACGCTGAAAGAAAAGATGGAAGAAGAGATGTTTCTGGGCTTGCGAAAGAAGTCAGGTGTTTCAAAAAAACGCTTCGAGGAAAAATTTGGCATATCCTTTGAAGAACAGTATGGAGCTATTGTGGCTGAACTGACTGACCAGGGCTTGCTAGTGCCTGACAGAAATATTGTGCGTATGACCAAACAAGGCCTCTTTTTGGGCGATACGGTTGCTGAGAAATTTATATTGGAGTAAATCATGGGCTTAACTTATCAAATGAAAATGAAAATTCCTTTCGATATGGCGGATATGAATGGCCATATCAAGCTACCGGATGTCATTTTGCTGTCCTTGCAGGTATCGGGGATGCAGTCAATCGAGCTTGGCGTTAGTGACAAGGATATGCTGGATCAGTATAACCTAGTTTGGATTATCACGGATTACGATATCGATGTGACACGTTTGCCTAGCTTTGCAGAGGAAATCACTATTGAGACAGAAGCCTTGACTTACAATAGGCTCTTTTGCTACCGTCGCTTTACGATTTTTGATGAAGCAGGTGAGGCCATTATCCAGATGATGGCGACCTTTGTCCTTATGGATCGAGATAGCCGCAAGGTTCACGCAGTTGAACCTGAGATTGTCGCTCCTTATCAGTCTGATTTTTCCAAGAAATTACTGCGCGGTCCTAAGTATCCAGCTTTGGAGAATCCTGTCAGCAAGGACTATCATGTGCGCTTTTACGACTTAGATATGAACGGCCATGTCAATAATAGCAAGTATCTGGACTGGATTTTTGAGGTCATGGGAGCAGATTTCCTCATGAAGTATATTCCTAAGAAAATCCATCTCAAGTATGTCAAAGAAGTTCGTCCAGGCGGTATGATTGCTTCTAGCTATGACCTAGAAGGTTTACAGAGCAATCACCAGATTTCCAGTGAAGGTGAAGTGAATGCTCAGGCTTTGGTTACCTGGCAAGAGTTTAATCAGGAAAGTTAGGAAGAGTAGAAATGACTTATAAAGGATATTTGATTGATTTAGACGGGACCATTTATAAGGGTAAGAGCCGAATTCCGGCTGGCGAAGCTTTTGTACATGAGTTGCAGAAGCGCAAGATTCCCTACCTTTTTGTGACCAATAATACTACACGCACGCCAGAAGCAGTGCAGACCATGCTGGCTGAAAATTTCAATATTGAGACGCCACTAGAGACTATTTACACAGCTACTTTAGCTACCATTGACTATATGCAGGAGAAAAATCTGGGCAAGAAAGTCTATGTTATCGGAGATGTTGGACTTAAACATGCCATTGAAGAAGCTGGCTATATAGAAGATACAGAAAATCCTGACTATGTGGTAGTGGGTCTGGATTGGGAAGTGGACTATGAGAAGCTAACAATAGCAACTTTAGCCATTCAAAAGGGTGCTCACTTTATCGGAACCAATCCTGATCTCAATATTCCGACTGAGCGAGGACTGCAGCCAGGAGCTGGCGCGATCAATGCCCTCTTGGAAGCCGCTACTCGGGTTGAGCCAACCTTTATCGGCAAGCCTAATGCCATCATTATGGAAAAAGCCATAGAGCATCTAGGACTGGCGCGTGAAGAAGTGGTCATGGTGGGTGATAACTATCTGACAGATATTCGAGCGGGAATCGACAATGGCATTCCGACCCTCTTGGTCACAACAGGTTTTACCCTGCCAGAAGAGGTGCCAAACCTTCCTATCCAACCGACGCATGTCTTGTCCAGTTTAGCGGAGTGGGACTTCGATGCGTGATAAGTTAAGAATTTCAGCCAGCGTCTTGTGCTTGCTGGCAGCAGCTGTCCTGCTGACCATTTATCTGGCTTGGCTCTTATATCCGATGGAGATTTCTTATTTCAACCTGCCGGATAAGGTTTATTTGAAAGCTGAGACCATCCAGTATAATTTTAATATTTTGATGGATTACCTGACCAATCCTTTTAGTCAGAAACTGGTGATGCCGGATTTTCGCTCGTCTACAGCTGGGCTGCATCATTTTCAGGCGGTCAAGTATCTCTTTCACTTGGCGCAAGCTATTTTTCTAGTTACTCTGCCAGCTTTGATTTTCTTTTTCAAAGAAGTGATTAAAAAGGGATTTTTAGGTCTCTACAGACGGGCTTTTCTATTAATTAGTATCTTGCCGCTTGTTCTAGCTGGACTGGCCTTTCTGATTGGTTTTAACAATTTTTTCACTCTCTTTCATCAAGTTCTTTTTGTTGGTGATAGCACCTGGTTGTTTGACCCGGCTAAGGATCCAGTCATTTGGATTTTACCAGAAGAATTTTTCATGCACGCCTTTATTCTGTTTGCTTTGCTTTATGAGGGAATTTTTTTGACCTTGTATTTTCTAAGCAGAAAGCTTAAATGACTAACTTAATTAAGGAAATAATTATGATAAGTAAAACGAATCAAGAAATTCGCAAGGATGTTGCTCGATTTTCAGGGTTGTGTCTCTTGTATACTTTAGCAATGTCAGCAGTAGTAACTGTTTATTCAATTGTGACCCTGCTAATTTTTATTTATCAATATGGAGGGGACAATTTACGAGCTGCAAAGGAAGCAGCATCACAATTTCTAGCAAATGATGGGGGAATGTATCTTTTTGCTGTACCGGTTGGCCTCTTGATTTTCTGGTTATATCGTAAGAAGCAACTTTTTAGCACTGATCTTAGACATAAAAAAAGAGCAATGACACCAAAAGCTTTTCTTATTCTGACTAGCTTGCTTTTACTTGCCCAGACTTTTTTTAACTTGTTTAGTCAATTCTTTGAATACTTTTTGAATATTTTTGGTCTCTCAATAATGTCTTCAGTTGAGGCTGCTTCCGCAGATTCTACAACCTGGACGATGTTTTTATACAGTGCTATTGTCGGTCCCATATCAGAAGAGTTGATTTTCCGGGTTGCAGGACTAAGGACTTTCGAAAAATATGGAAAAGTATTTGCCATCAGTTTCTCTTCCCTTTTATTTGGAATTTTCCACGGGAATTTACCTCAGATCATTTTCGCTACCTTTGTTGGTTTCATTTTCTCTTACGTCACTCTAGAATACTCAGTATTTTGGGCCATTGGACTTCACATCTTCAACAATCTTGTCCTTGGAGATGGTTTAGCATTGATTTATAGCTTCTTACCAGGAGTTTTAGTTGGACTTGTGCACGTTATCTTACTCTATGGTGGAAGTGGTCTAGCCCTTTATTTCCTTTACAGTCTTCGAAAAGAGATTTCAGTCTATATAGAAATAAATAAACCTGAGAGCGGAAGCTTTCGTTCAGCTTTTATGTCTGTCTGGTTTTGGCTCTTTACGATTTTCATGATTGGAAATGCAATATATATGCTATTTTTATAATAGTATGAGAAGGTCTTCTAGAAAAATCCAAGTCCTGACAATTTTATGGTCTGAGTTGTTGCATAGGAAAGAGTTGGAGTTTCATAGTAGATTCGAAGGAGTGAAAAATGAACGATAGAGTAGCTGTACTCCTAAAAGCAATTTTGATTGCTTTTGCGGCTTTTCTAACTATTTCACTTTTGATACTTTTTTCAACTTTTAATCCCTTAACTTTTAATCTTTTTAAGGCATCCCCTAGCGATATAAGGGAAGGAAATACAAAAATCGAAAAAATTTTCACTTCTCTAGATTTGAAGCCGGAAAAAGTCGAATCTGATGGAAGCTATCATTATGAAGGTGGAGGACTTACATTTACTGTTCATTTTTCAGAAGAAATGATTCAGCGTCACCCTGTACTAAAAGAAAGTCCCAAACGAACAAACAACCAAATTGAGGTATATGTTGTACAGCTAGAGGATATTTCATATGCTGAAGTCGGGGAAAATTTATTAAATACTGGTTTATATCAGTTTTTAGAAGAAAAAAGTTTGGACTACTTTAAAGAGATTGGGAAAGATCAGTCTATAAATTACTCAATTCTACAATGGAATAATCAGGAAAGACTAAAAAAAGGGATTGAATATTATGAGAAGGCTTTGACCTTGGTTGATATCCAGGATAATTCAGCCATAAGGCACATTGATACGATCACTGTAAAACCTGGTAAAGAATCTGAAATTAAACAATTGATTCGTGAAATGGATCAAGCAGGCTTATTAACTCAAACATCCGAAAAGAATGGCGAAATTTCTCGGTAAAAAAATCAATCCTGTCAAGTTTTTTTCTTGACACCTTCATAAAACTATGGTAAGATTATTTCTGTCAGTAAATAGCTTTGTTATTTACTAAAATATAAAACAGAAAAGAGAAATTTAAAAATGGCAGTTAAAATCCGTTTGACTCGTATGGGTTCTAAAAAGAAACCTTACTACCGTATCAACGTGGCAGATTCACGTTCACCACGTGACGGACGTTTCATTGAAACAGTTGGAACTTACAACCCACTTGTTGCTGAAAACCAAGTAACTTTGAAAGAAGACCGCGTTCTTGCATGGTTGGCTGATGGAGCTCAACCTTCAGATACAGTTCGCAACATCCTTTCAAAAGAAGGTGTATTGAAGAAATTCCACGATTCAAAATACTCTAAAAAATAGAATTGTAGGTTGATTATGGACACGATTGAAAATCTAATTATTGCAATAGTGAAACCTTTGATTTCACAACCAGATGCCTTAACTATCCGAATCGAAGATACTCCAGAGTTTATGGAATATCATCTCGATCTTGATCAAACTGACGTTGGACGTGTTATCGGTCGTAAAGGTCGTACTATCTCTGCCATAAGAACGATTGTCTACTCTGTCCCAACCGAAGATAAAAAAGTTCGCATCGTCATTGATGAGAAATAAGAAGCAGCGGGGCTATGTGTCCCGTTTTTTCTATGGCCATTAATGAAACAAGCCTTTAGGCGTAGTTGAATTTAGGGCCATTGATGCAGTTAGAGCTTTGCGAGAACTAGGTACTTCATTTAAGATGGGAACGAAATGCAGGGGCGAGTTTAGAGAAATTCGAAACCGGAGGACATATGAAGTCAGAAGATTATGCTTGGAACGCTCATGAGCGCAAGTCTTATGAGAATGATCAAGTGATTTTACCGAGCCCTTATAAGCTAAAAATTCTGGATGATAGTGAGAAGAGATTGGAATTGGAGCTTGTTTTGGAGGAACTTCCTCAGGGGCAACTGGCTCGATGGGCTATGAAAATGGCGTCAAGCTTTATAGCTCTGATTGATGCGGAAGATGAGTCTGAAAAGCAGAAGATTTTGACTCAGGTAAGAGAGGTTTTTCAGGCTCGACTTGATGGGAGGGCATCTGTCTATGAACTAAGGCAGGCTGGTTTCTTGGCTAACAAACTGTCGCAGCAAGCCCAATCACAAATCGGTAAATATGCTGCGCGTGTCTTTGCCCAAGGAGTCGCAACAGGCCACATGCGGGGCCATGCTATTGTCGCAGCGGATTATGCCATCAAAGTCAGGAATTTGCAGAGTCCAGATGATATGCAGCGGGCTGTCAAGGAAAGAGAAAGACAGATAGAGCTGGCCTCTGCTTTTATTAGATCAGGAAAGGAAACTTTATGAAGCATTTATTTTCACGCTTGTCACCAGCGCAAAAGATTATCTTGTCTTTTCTTCTGGTGATATTCTGTGGCTCCTTGCTACTCAGTCTGCCTTGGGTGCAGACGGCTAGTTCCCAAGCGGGCTATCTGGATCATCTTTTTACAGCTGTCTCGATGGTCTGTGTGACAGGGCTTTTTACTCGATCGGTTGTGGATACATACAATGTCTGGGGGCAGCTCCTTTGCATGTTACTGATTCAGATTGGTGGCTTGGGCATCCTGACCTTTATCGGTTTTTTCACCATGGAAAGTCGGAAAAAGCTCAGCCTCAAGGATCGCCGTATTCTGCGGGATAGTTTTAGTTATGGTCACAATCGTACCTTAGGTCAATTTGTCCGTTCGATTTTTATCACGACTTTTAGTATCGAAGGACTGGGTGCGCTCCTTCTCATGATTCGCTTCATTCCCAAGTTTGGTCTGAGAAAAGGGATTTTTAATTCTATCTTTTTAGCCGTTTCTGCATTTTGTAATGCGGGCTTTGATAATTTTGGCAATGATAGCCTACTAGGCTTGCAGACAGATGTTTTGGTCAATATCACCTTGGCTCTCCTCATCATTACTGGAGGACTGGGCTTTATGGTCTGGTTTGACTTGGCGACTAAATTGGGAGGAAAACAGAAGGGGCTGCACTTTCATACTAAGGTAGTCTTGCTGCTGACTGCTGGTCTCCTCGTTTTTGGGACGGTCACGAGTCTCTGGACGGAGTACAATAATCCTGGAACGATTGGCAATCTTTCCTTTGGCGATAAGCTACTGGTAAGCTTTTTTCAGACAGTCAGTATGAGGACAGCTGGGTTTTCTTCCATAGATTATACGGCTGCTCGTCCAGTAACACTGTTTATCTATCTGCTTCAGATGTTTCTAGGAGGGGCTCCGGGTGGTACAGCGGGCGGTCTGAAAATTACGACCTTCTTAGTTCTTTTGCTTTTTGCCCGAAAGGAAATTCTGGGCTTGCCTCATACCAATATGGGGCGGAGAACGCTGTCTCCTCAGCTAGTGCAGAAGGCTTTTGGTGTGACAGTGATTTATCAGCTGACATTTCTGCTCGGACTTTTAGCACTGGGGCTAGTGACCGATAGCAGTCATCGCTTTATTTACCTGATATTTGAGACTGTGTCGGCATTGGCTACAGTTGGTGTCACGGCAAATATCACTACCAGCCTCAATACAGCTGGTATGATTGTGATTATGTTGCTAATGTTTATTGGACGGGTGGGGCCGCTGACGCTTATGGTCAGTCTTAACCATTATCAACCGAAGAATGCTGCAACCTTGCATTACAGCAAGGCGGACATTATGATTGGATAGGAGAAAAGAAATGGCAAATCAAACAGTTGGAATCCTCGGCTTGGGGATTTTTGGACAGAGTATCATTGAGGCCTTGATTTCTCAAGATGTAGAAATCATTGCGATTGATAATCACGAAGAGACAATCAATCAGTATGAAGACATGATTGCCGTTGGTGTGATCGGGGACATTACTGATATGGAGCTTTTAGAGGCGGCAGACGTTGGGGCGTGTGATACGGTCGTCGTAGCGACGGGAGAAAGTCTGGAATCCAGCGTCCTAGCGGTCATGCACTGCAAGGCATTGGGCGTTAAAAATGTCATTGCCAAGGTCAAAGATGAAGTAACTCAGCAGGTGCTGGAAAAGGTGGGAGCTGATCTGGTTATTCTGCCTGAAGTGGAGGCTGGTATTTCATTGGCCAAGACCATTATCTTTAATCATTCGATTGAGGTTTTCCAGCTGGATGATGATGTAGTGGTGGCTGAGTTTGAACTGCCTGCTAGCTGGGTCGGGAAAACGGTCCGTGAAGTAGATGCTCGCAGGCTTTATCATCTTAATATTATCGGCTACCGTCTGAAAAAACATCAGCCTTTGGAAAGCCAGTTTACTCCAGACTTTGTTTGGCAAGAAGGTGTCAGCATTATGGCTGTGACTGATAACCAGCATTTGGATAATTTACGTGAAATAGTGAAGTAGCAGCTAGAATAAGTCCTCTTCGCTGGGAGTCCAACCGATTCTAACTAGGCATTCGGCACCTTTCTATTATATGAAGAAAAAATCGATACATAGGAGCTCTTTCAGGGCTCTTTTTTGAAACCAGTTGTAAAATTTGTTATACTACCACAAGAAAAGGAGTGATTTTATGAGCTTAACCAGCCAGATCATTACAGCAGATTTTCCAGATTTGGATAAGGTAGAAGCCTTGAATAATGAAGCTTTTCCAGAAGAGGAAAGGATACCGCTCAGTGAATTTTTACGATATGAGGAACAGGAAGATGCTAATTTTTTCGCCTTTTATCATGAAAAGGAATTTGTTGGTTTTGCCTTTGCCATCTCCAACGCGCAAGCCTTTTATGTTAGTTTCTTTGCGATTATGCCCCACCTGCGCAGCCATGGCTATGGCGGTGAAATCATCGAAAAGCTGGTCAATTTCTATCAGCGAACCATGATTTTAGAAATCGAGCGCTTAGATGAGCCGTGTGATAATATTGAACAGCGTCAGGCTCGCTGGGATTTCTATCACAGCAAAGGCTTCCGCTCAGCTAATGCCTTTCTGGAATATGAGGATCTTAGCTTTGAAATCCTTTATCGAGGGAATTCTTTTGATGAAGAAGCCTACCGAGACATTTTCCGCCGAATTCAGGAGGAGAATTATTTCGACTTTGAAATCAAACATAGACGTTTCAGCGATTATTAAAAGGAAATTCTCTGGAGCTCAATTGCGATTTTGAGCAATAAAAGATTGCTTTGTTTTTACTAAATGGAGGATAAAATGAGACTCTGGCATCAAGCACTGATTCCCAAGCTTCCCCGTCCGCAACTACTTGGTCAGCATCGGGAATGCTGCGTCTTCGTGGCAATGGCTGGGGCAAGAAACATGCGACCGTTGACTATGTTTTTACGCACTCTTCTTACTTGCTTTATCGCTACCATGAGCTGATTATGGAGGAGATGAGCAAGCGAGGTTATCGTGTGTCTCCAGAATGGCTGGAGCGGGACTATCGTGGCAAGACTTGTCCAGCTTGTGTGCATCTGGAAGAAATGGCTGTGGCGAGCCCTATTTACCCCGAGCATGACGCAGCTTACTATGAGGAATGCCTGCAAAATCTCAAAGAAAAAGGCATTGACTTATAAGCTTTTCCGCTTTCTGAGCCAGCTGCCTGCCTTGAGAAAAAGCCAGCAAAATGATACAATAAAACGAATAGTAAAAAGATTAACTGGAGTAAAAATGAATTATTTTAATGTTGGAAAAATCGTCAATACGCAAGGTCTGCAAGGTGAGATGCGGGTTTTGTCAGTGACAGATTTTG